>Ga0079223_10002371_pt1 | contig 11653 bp, 13 predicted proteins | sample Stecom2011_FD_75072 | JGI IMG/M metagenome (GOLD analysis project Ga0079223, IMG submission 75072) | Agricultural soil microbial communities from Utah to study Nitrogen management - Steer compost 2011 | ecosystem: Environmental > Terrestrial > Soil > Agricultural land | place: USA: Utah...
AAAGGATTGCGATGGCCATGATCAGCAGCATCCCGCGTACCTGCTGGTCCCGAAAGAGGGGGCGGAGGCTGCCGTGGAGGGCGCGCAGGTAGAGCACGAAAGGGATCGAGCCCAGAATCATGAAGAGGCTGGCGGCCCATTCCAAAGAGGCGCTGTTGAAAGCCGCAAAGGAGGCGTCGCGCGTCGAATAGCCGGCAGTTGCAACCGTCGTCATGGCGTGGGCGACGGCATCAAAACCGCTCATGCCGAGAAGATAGTAGGTGAGGGCGGCCACGGCGGATATGAGGGCGTAGGCGAAAAGGATCTCGAGCGCTATCTGTTTCGCCCGGGGTAGCACCTTGTCCGCTTCGAAGGCTTCCACCTTGAAGAGCTGCATGCCGCCAACCCGCAGCATGGGAAGGATCGAGATGGCGGTGACGATGACGCCAATTCCACCAAGCCACTGCAGCATGGCGCGCCAGATGAGGATCCCCGGGGAAACGGTTTCCAAGGCGACGATGACGGTGGAGCCGGTGGTTGTGATCCCGGACACCGCCTCGAAGAAGGAGTCCGTAAGGGAGAGATTGAGGCTGGAAAGATGGAAGGGGAGGGCTGAGAAAGCGGCAATGACAATCCACACGGTGGTCGTCAGCACGAAAGCCTGGCGCAACTTGAGCTGCGGCCGCCGGCTACGGCTGACAAGCGTGAGACAGACACCGACGAAGCAGGTGAGCGCGGCCGTTCCGGCAAAAACCGTCCACTCGGACCGTCCATAGGAGAGGTCTACCTGGACGGGCACGAGCATGGCCGCGGCCAGCCCCAGAAGCACCAGGCCGTTCACGAAGAGGACAGGCTTCAGGTCGGGCACGGCCTGCTCCAGCCTGGAATTAACGCGTCACAGTATCAGCTGCGCTGGCCGATTAGCGAAAGAAGCTCTCGGCGCGTTGAGGGGTTGGTTCGAAACATGCCAAGCATGCGGCTGGTGACCATGCTCACTCCGCGCTTATGGACGCCCCTGGTCGTCATGCACTGATGTTCCGCTTCTATGATGACCGCCACCCCCAGCGGATCCAGAACGCTCTCCAACGTATTCGCGATCTGCGCGGTCATTTTCTCCTGGATCTGCAGTCGACGGGCATAAGCCTCGACCACACGCGCCAGTTTCGAAATGCCGACGACACGGCGGCGCGGCATGTAGGCCACATGCGCGACCCCAATGATCGGCGCCATGTGGTGCTCGCAGTGGCTTTCGAAGCTGATGTCCTTCAGGAGAACCATTTCGTCGTAGCCATCGGTCTCCTCAAAGGTCCGCTGCAGCAACTCCACCGGATCGACGCTGTAGCCGGCGAAGAACTCTTCATAGGCTCGCGCAACCCGCGCGGGCGTGTCCCGCAATCCCTCGCGAGAGGGATCGTCTCCCGCCCAGCGCAGCAACAGCTCGACGGCTGCTTCAGCTTCCTGGCGCGTCGGCCGATCAATAGAAGAGACGCTGCCGGAGGAGTTGTTGGTCAAGCTCGAGGCTTCCGGCGAGATGGTGGGGTGCGCCGACATGGCGACCTCCTGTTGCTTTCCAAAAAGGGGGCGATCTTGCCAGGCCGCAGCATTGTCGCGCCACAGGCCTTGTCAAGCGGTAGCTGGCGCGGCCTCTAGTTCAACCGCACACGCTCATGAGGGCTGTCCAGGGAAAAGGCTGGTATGGTGATCCAGAAGCGTTCGCCTGCCTCGTTCTGCATTTCGTAGCGGCCCTGCATGATGCCGCTCGGTGTGGTGAGTGGACAGCCGCTGGTATAGGTAAAGCTTCCTCCGGGCGGTAAGATTGGTTGTTCGCCCACCACGCCGGGTCCTTCCACTTCCTGAGTCACGCCCATAGCGTCCGTGATGCGCCAGTAGCGGTTCAGCAGCTGAACTCTTTCCGTGCCATGATTCACGATCTGGACCTGGTAGGCCCAGACAAAGTGCCTGTTCTCCGGAGACGACTGCTCCTCCAGATAGGTCGGTTCGACGGTCACCTCGATGGAACGGGTGGTCTCGCTATAACTCAAGAACAGACTCCGGTTTCTGGCATGGACGTGGGGCTATTCGACTACAGCGTCGATTTCTCCGCGCATGCTTTCGGTTAGTCGAAGATCCTCTTCCGGTACTTCCTCGATTGAGCGGGCAATGGCAAGGGCTGGACCCATCATCTCAAGCATCAGCTTCCGCTGCTCGCGGTTCATGTCAGGGTGATTTTCTATCTCGTTGAGCGCCGCGCTCAGCTCGGACAGCATCTCGGGATGTTCGTCCTGGATCTGGAGCGCCATATAGGCGCGCAACGTACGATCTCCAACTTCGGCCCAGCGATCCTCATCCTCGAATCCCTCTGCTTGAAGTATTTCCTGGAACTCGGGATAGGCCTCATGCCCGCGTAGTTCCTTCAGTGAGCTGGCAAGCGGGGAAAAACCGGCTTCCGGGTCAGGATCAATCGCCTCGAAATCCGCATCTTCGTAGCGCTCGCCCAGTTCTTCGAGCTCGACAAGGGTTGCCAGGAAGCGACGGACCTCACCTTCTTCCAGGGGTGCACCTGATTGCGCGAAGGTTGTGAGTGGCAGCAGGACGAGCAGGCACGCGAGCAGAGCGGAGCGTAGAAAGGACATGGCGGTTCCTGTAGTACCTCGTGCGTTCTAGGGCGGCCTGTCCGATCAAGTGGCTCCCTGACCAGAACCTCCACCAGTTCTTAGCGAGAGCGAGCCTAGATCAACTCGAGCGCCCTTCAAACATGGATTTGTCGGCATCAACGGCACGGCAAACCTGCGGGACCGTCGTGCAACAAATCGACGGCAAGAAGCAGGGAGTGCTTTGCCCGATGGCGGCGATGAATCGCTTCAGAATGCAGACGTCGCATGCAGAGGTGGCAGTGCTTGCCATACCCAAGTGGTCATACCATTCTCGACTGCAGTCGAGGAGTAAGTGTCATGGCCTCTGAAGAACATTCAGTCGCCCCGCCCAAAATGCCGCGGGTCGGGCTTTTCGTTACCTGCCTGGTGGATCTGTTCCGCCCATCGATCGGCTTTGCGGCCGTCAAGTTGCTTGAGGATGCGGGCTGTTCGGTCGTCGTTCCTTCCGCTCAAACGTGCTGTGGGCAACCGGCCTACAATTCCGGCGATCGAAAGGATGCACGTGGAGTCGCGCGAACGGTCCTGCGGGCATTCAGGGGGTTGGATTACGTGGTGGCGCCTTCTGGGTCTTGTGCTGGCATGATCTGTGAGCACTACCCCAAGCTCTTCGCGGGGGAGCCGGAAGAGGCAGAGGCCGAGGCGCTGGCTTCGAGGACATGGGAACTGATCTCCTTCCTGGCCGATGTGATGAAGGTTGAGCGGGTGGAGTGTCACTGGCCGGCACGGGCGACCTACCATGACTCCTGCTCGGGCTTGCGCGAGCTTGGTATCAGGCAGCAGCCACGACAGCTCCTGGGCAGTGTGGAGGGGCTAGAACTCGTTGAGATGGCCGAGGCGGAAGTTTGCTGCGGCTTTGGTGGGACCTTCTGCGTCAAGTATCCGGAAATCTCGGATTCCATTGTTAGCAAGAAGGCGGAAAACATCGAAAACAGCGGTGCTGAACTGCTTATGGCGGGGGACCTGGGTTGCCTGATGAATATGGCGGGCAAATTGCAGCGCCGTGGTTCCCGAGTGGAAGTCCGCCACGTGGCGGAGGTACTCGCCGGTCAGCAGGAAGAACCGGCCATTGGTGAGCCGGCGAAACAGGTAGCTAAATAGTCCATGCAGTCAACTTCCCACGCCTTCAAGCAAAACGCTCACCGCGCTCTACACGACCCCATGCTCCAGAAGGCTATGGGACATGTGCGGAGCGGCTTCATTGACAAGCGGGTTCAGGCGGCCGCGCGCCTGCCTGAGTTCGATCAGCTTCGCGACCAGGCAAAGGCGATCAAGGACCACACCCTGGCTCACCTCGACCACTATTTGGAGCGCTACGAGGCGAAGGTCCTGGAGATGGGCGGCAAGGTGCACTGGTGTGCCACCGCGGAAGAGGCGCGCGAAGCCGTGCTCTCGATTTGCCGCTCTCTGGACGCCCGCACGGTCACCAAGGGCAAGTCGATGCTTTCCGAGGAGATCGCGCTCAACGAGCACCTCGAAGCTAATGGCATCGAGCCGGTTGAGACCGACCTTGGCGAGTACATCATCCAGCTTCGCAAGGAACCGCCAAGCCACATCATCGCGCCGGCGGTGCATGTCAACAAGGAGCAGGTCGAGGCTGATTTTCGCCGGGTTCACAAGAATCTCCCGCCGGAACGATCGTTAAGCGAAGCCGCACAGCTTGTCGATGAGGCCCGTCAGGTCCTGCGGCAGCGTTATCTCGAGGCTGACGTCGGTATAACAGGCGCCAACTTCCTGATCGCGGAGACAGGGACCAGCGTCATCGTTACCAACGAGGGCAATGGCGACCTGACGCAAACGCTGCCCAAGGCGCATATCGTTGTAGCCAGTCTAGAGAAGGTGGTGCCCACGCTGGAAGACTGCGCGACCATCCTGCGGGTGCTGGCGCGCTCGGCAACAGGCCAGGAGTTCTCCTCCTACACGACCTTCTCCACCGGGCCGCGACGGCCGGAAGATCCGGACGGACCCGAAGAGTACCACGTGATCCTGCTCGACAACGGCCGTTCGTCCATGCTGGGCACCGAGTTCCAGGACATGCTGCGCTGCATCCGCTGTGGGGCCTGCATGAACCACTGCCCGGTCTATCACGCGGTCGGCGGCCACTCCTACGGCTGGGTTTATCCAGGGCCGATGGGGGCGGTACTGACACCGTCGCTGATCGGTGTCGAGGAAGCAGGTCACCTCCCCAACGCCTCCACCTTCTGCGGGCGCTGTGAGGCGGTTTGCCCGATGCGCATTCCCCTGCCGAAGATGATGCGGCACTGGCGCGAGCGGGAGTTCGAGCAGCATCAGGCGCCGGCCAAGGCGCGTCTCGCGATCGAAGCCTGGGCCTTCGTCGCCAAACGACCGCGTCTTTATCGGTGGGCGACGAGTTTGCTGATAGGAGCGCTTGGCCGCGCCGGCCGGCGGCGAGGGCGCTTCAGGGAGCTTCCGCTGGCGGGTGGTTGGACGGCGCATCGTGATTTCCCGGCCCCTAGCGGGCGCAGCTTTCAAGCACGTTGGGCCGAGCAGCAGCGTCGGGGGAGGGCCAGCCGATGAGCAGCCGGAAGGCCATTCTGGGCGCGATCAGGCATTCGCTGGGTCGCCAGCGCGGCGATGGTGCAGAGCAGGCGGTGGAAGCCAGACTGCGGACGCATGACAGAAACCTCGTGCCTCAACGCGGCTGCCTCGAGGGGGAGGCCTTGTTGTCACTCTTCTCGAGCCAAGCCGAAAGGATCGATGCGACTGTAGAGCGCGTCGCGACCGACGCAGAGGTGCCGGAGGCAGTGGCCGAGTATCTCAAGCGGAACAATCTTCCGCCGCGGGTAAGGATGGCGCCGCATCCCGACATACAGGCCCTGCCGTGGGCGGAGAAGGCGCCGCTGCTGGAAGTCGCGGAAGGCCGGGCGGACCCCCAGGATCTTGTATCCGTCACGCCAGCCTTTGCCGCGGTCGCCGAAACCGGAACCCTGGTGCTGCACTCTGGCCCTCAGACGCCCACCACGCTCAACTTCCTGCCGGAAAACCACGTGGTCGTGGTGCGTGCAAGTCAGGTTGTCGGCGCCTATGAAGAGGTATGGGATCGTCTGCGCGCAGCCAATCCAGCCGCATTGCCGCGCACGGTCAACATGATCACGGGACCCTCGCGAACCGGCGACATCGAGCAGCGGTTGGAACTTGGGGCTCACGGTCCCCGCCGCCTTCACATCGTGCTGATAGCCGAGGAAGGCGACAGTTAAGTCGATCAGCAAAAGGAGAAGGGACGCTCGTGGATGGGCCGCCATATCGCCGACGTCAGATCAAGCGGCCGAGTGAAGAGGATCTCCAGCTTTGGCGCCATGTGACGCGCGGCATCAAACCACTGAAGCCAGAGACGCTGCCGCGCGAGGATGTCACCTGGGCGAAACCCAAGGAGCAGGCGCCGCCCTCCCGAGGAGTCCTTCAGGCTTCTACTTCGGCTAAGGCGATTTCACCCACGAAGCCGGTCATGACCGAACTAAGTCATGGCGATCTACAGGCTATGGACAAGCGGCGGGCTCAGCGGCTGCGGCGTGGGCGCTTGCCGATTGAGGCGCGCCTCGACCTGCACGGCCTGAACCAAAGCGATGCACACTTCGCCTTGCAGCGTTTCGTGCGGCAGTCGGCGGCGGTGGGGCGGCGCTGCATTCTCGTCATCACGGGTAAGGGCGGCCGTTTCGCTGAAAGCGGGGTGCTTCGTCGGCAGGTGCCGCTTTGGCTCAACCAGGCAGACCTGCGCGATAAGGTGCTGGGCTTCGAACACGCCCGCCCAGAGCATGGCGGCGAGGGCGCGCTCTATCTGCTCCTGCGGCGGCCGCGCGTGAACAAGAAGAAATGACGCCCTTTGGCGAAAGGCTGCGGAATCTCCGCAAGCAGCGTGGGCTCACCCTGGCGGCGATGGCGGAGGGGTTGGATGTTACCCCGGCTTATCTTTCTGCGCTCGAACGCGGCCACCGCGGCCGCCCGAATCGCCGTTTCGTTCATCAGGTTTGCCAATACTTCGGCATCATCTGGGACGACGCGGAGGAACTGCAGCGTCTCGCGGATCTTTCGCATCCCCGTGTGGTGGTGGACACGGCCAACCTCGATCCTCGCGCCACCCTTCTGGCCAACCTACTGGCAGAGCGGATAGCCGCTTTGCCGCCAGAGCGCGTGGAAGCGATGCTGCGCCTTCTCGATCAGGAGTGAGGCTAACTTTCCTGCTCATCCTCGAAAGAGCCCCCTGGCCTGTAGATTTTGGGGAAGCAATTTCCGGGGAGGGGCGTTATATTCGGTTGGGAAGAACGCCCTGGATCCTCGGAGCCGATCGAAGAACTGAAGTGAGAGTTTGATGTTGGATCATGCCGGAAGTTTGACTGCGCCCCTGATCGACCCCTTCGCGCGCCCGATCACCTACCTGCGTGTGTCGGTCACGGATCGCTGCGACTTCCGCTGTGTCTACTGCATGTCCGAAGACATGACCTTTTTGCCGAAGGCGGAGCTGCTCAGTCTGGAAGAGCTGGACCGCCTGTGCAGCGCCTTTGTTCGCCTCGGCGTGCGCAAGCTGCGGATCACCGGCGGTGAACCTCTGGTTCGGCGGGACATTATGTGGCTCTTCCAGCGGTTGGGTCGCCACCTCGACGGTGGCGGTCTCGACGAACTGACGTTGACCACGAACGGAAGCCAGCTCGCCCGCTTCGCCGAGCCGCTCTATGAAGCTGGGGTGCGACGGATCAACGTTTCGCTCGATACCCTGGACCCGCAGAAGTTCCTGGGGATCACCCGCTGGGGCAAGTTCGACAAGGTGATGCAGGGGCTCGATGCAGCGAAGGCTGCAGGGCTCGAGGTCAAGATCAATGCCGTCGCGCTCAAGGGAGTGAACGACGGAGAGATACATGACCTGGTGGAATGGTGTGGGCGCGAGGGCTTCGACCTGACCTTTATCGAGGTCATGCCGATGGGGGACATCGGTACGGAGATGCGCCTGGACCAGTACTGGCCCCTCACCGAGGTTCGACGGGAGCTGGAGACGCGCTGGACTTTGGAGGAGAGCGGCTATCGTACAGGCGGGCCAGCCCGCTATGTCACCTGCAAGGAGACCGGCGGCCGGATCGGTTTCATCACGCCGCTTACCCATAACTTCTGTGAGAGTTGCAACCGGGTGCGGCTTACCTGCACCGGCACGCTGTTCATGTGCCTGGGCCAGGAGGATGCGGCGGATCTGCGGACACCCTTGCGGGAAAGCGAGGCCGATGAAGCGGTGGAGCAGGCCATTCGCGGCGCCATCGCGCGCAAGCCCAAGGGCCACGACTTCATCATCGACCGCACCCAGGGACTGCAGGGCGTGGCAAGTCGCCACATGAGCACCACCGGCGGCTAAGCACTGTTTTGCTTTAGCTTTCGATGGCTCCGGCCGTTTCGTCCTTCAGGGGGCGGGTCAGCAGGCGGTGCATGGCGTCCAGAACGGGCAGATCCTGATAGAGGATCTCGAACACCGCCTGGCAAATCGGCATCTCCACAGCCAGCTTGTTCGCGAGGCCGATCACAGAGCGCGCGTTTTCGGCTCCTTCTATCACGGCCTTGGAGCCGGCCTGCGCCTGCTGGGCCGTCAGCCCCTTTCCCAGCGCCATGCCAAAGGAAAAGTTGCGCGATTGCTCGCTGGAGCAGGTGAGGGTGAGATCGCCCAATCCCGCAAGACCTGCCAGCGTCTCCTGTCGCGCGCCCAGCGCCAAGCCCAGGCGCATCACTTCTGCCAGCCCTCGGGTGATCAGGGCAGCGCGCGCGTTGGAACCGAAGCCGCAGCCGCTGGCGATGCCGCAGGCGATGGCGAGTACGTTTTTCACTGCGCCGCCTACCTGAACCCCTACGGGGTCGCTTGAGGTATAGGGGCGAAAGATCGGGCTGGCGAAGGTGGCCGCTGCGCGCGCGACCAAAGCCGCGTCCTTGCCGGCCACGGTCACGGCGGTAGGTTGCCCCTCCGCGACTTCAGCAGCAAAGCTGGGGCCTGAGAGAACCGCCCAGGGACGTCCGCCGAGTTCTTCCTCCACGACCTCGTGCATCAAGGCGCAGCTTTCAGCCTCGATCCCTTTGCTGCAGATCAGGAGGGCCGCGCCCTCCGTCAGATGGCTTTGGATATCGCGCGCCACGGTTCTGAGATACTGAGAAGGAACGACCAGAACCGCGAGCTCTGCCTGCGCCAGTACGGTAGCAAGCTCGCTGCTGATAAGAAGCGCTTCGGGCAGGGGGTGGCCGGGCAGGAAGAGTGTGCGCCGCTCGCTGGCGGCAACACGAGCGACCTCTGGTTCGCGAATCCAGAGGCTACAGTCGCGGCCGGCACGCAAGGCGGTAAGTGCCAGCGCTGTGCCCCACGCCCCACCGCCGATGAAAGCCAGCTGCTTGAATGGCTGTGCCCCGACGGCGCGGCTATCTGGGCGAGAGGGCATCGACTGCTTCCGTAAGTGGTTGCGGGTTAGCGCCTCGGATTGCCTGCGCCTTCACGCTGCGCCCGCAGCGGTCGCCGAGGGCGGTCGTCCTGATCCCGGCGTACACGGCGTGGTTCAGGCGCCCGCGCAAGCTCTTCTCGCAGTTCGATGATGCGCTTCTCGATCGCCTGCCGCAGTGCCGGCGACGTGTGCTGCTTCAAGGCCGCGCGTTGCTGCTCTAACTCCGCGAGCTGGCGCTGCTTCTCCTCACGTGTGCGCTTGATGGGGCGGTTGTCCGAAAGCTGGCCCTCGTAGCTGCGCATAACCTTTTGCTCCTTGGTACTAGATCGCTTCCGTTTATCTGATCAGCATAGTGGAAGGGGCCCACGCTGACGTCGCGCATCGATGAACACAGGCAACATTTGCCTCGAAGCGAAGGAACCTAGAGACGGGGGGGAAGCTCGTCAATTGAGGTACGCTTCTGGTCACGCCACGAGCAGAAGGGTTTGCCTGCCTGAGCTTGCTCTGCCACCTTCCGCAACCATGCAGGCGTCACTCAATCACGAACTGGATCTATCCTCCCTCAAGGAGAATGGCAAAGGCGCGCTCGCGCGGGCGTTGGCCCGGATCGAGCGGCAGCCTGACAGCGCGGAAGTGGTCGCGCTTCTGGACGCCGCCTGGAGAGCGCCGCGCGGCCTAGTGTGGGGCATTACAGGCCCGCCCGGGGTGGGAAAATCCACCCTGGTCGGCGCCTTGATACGCCGCCTCCGCACGCGGGGACTGAAAGTTGCTGTGATTGCGGTAGACCCCTCGTCCAAGCGCTCGGGGGGAGCTCTATTGGGCGACCGAATCCGGCTTCTCGCCGACCCTCAAGACCCGGATCTCTTCGTGCGCTCCATGGCAGCCCGCGACCGCCTTGGGGGGCTGGCAGCGCTTACCTGGAGCGCGGCCATTCTGATGCGTGCGCTGTTCGACCGCGTCATCGTGGAAACCGTAGGCGTAGGCCAGTCGGAGACAGATGTGGCTGGGCTGGCTGACAGTGTCGTCTTTTGCGTGCAACCGGGTAGCGGCGACTCCCTGCAGTTCATGAAGGCGGGCATCATGGAGATTCCTCATGTGGCCGCTGTCACCAAGGCAGATAGCGGGACGCCGGCTCGACGCGCGCTCAAGGATCTCAGGGCTGCCGTTTCTCTAGTGGAAGCAGAGGAAGGCTGGGAAGTGCGCTGCCTATCCTGTTCCGCGACAAGCGGGAGCGGCCTGGAGGAACTGGAGGCTGCGCTGGACGCCCATGCCGCGTGGATGAAGATGGAGGGACTCATTGAAGCACGGCGGTGCCGTCAGGCTGCGGAGTGGGTCACCGCCTCTCTCCTCGATGATTATGGCCGGCTGGGCCTCGCGCGGCTAGAAGGCAGGGAAGAAGTACATGATAAAGATCATCCCTTCAGCAGCAGGCGCAGGCTCCGCCAAAGTATAGAAACATCTTTTTCTTGATCACGGTTGCCTTGATATCGCCAAAATGTGATCGGGAACTCCCCAATACCTCTTTGGTTATATCCGCTGAACTCCCGACGTGAAAGCAGTCGGGCAGGAATAACCGTAGGAGAGTATGTTATGCTCAAGACTACTTGTGCTTCCATTATTGCAGCGGCCGCCTTGGTGGCGCTGCCCGCCGCGGCCCAGACCCAAAGCTACAACGCGGGTACCAGCATGAGTTCCGAATCGCGTGGCACGACTGGCACTGGTGACCAGTACATGCGCAATCAGGAGAACTATACCGAGAGCTATCAGGAACAGGGCTTCGAATCCCGTTCCGGCAATGAACCGGCGAGCGAGTATAGCCACACTCGCTCGGGCGACGACTACGGCACTCGTAGTGAAAGCGAGCACCGCTATAGCCACAGCCAAGAGCGCTGGGAGGAAAGTGAGGGCTCACGCTATCACATGCAACAGCAGGCCCTCGTACCGGGTAGTAGTCATGATCCCTGGTGGGCCTCGGATAGCCTCTCCAATCAGAGTCGTGAAGGCTACGTGGGCACGCCCTATTTCTGGGACAGTGAGCGCTACTATCCTGACCCCAGCATGAACTGAGGGTCGGTTTAAGCGCAGCGACCAAAGGGGCCGGCACTCGCCACAGCGCGAGTGCCGGCCCCGCTGATTCCTAGGAACGACTGCCTCTACATATCTGGTGTCGGATTGAAGAGCTGAGCATTGCTGGCTTCTTGTTCAGAAAGCCGCACGAGTTCCCCCTGCAAATCGACCTGTTCCGCCGCGACGAGTTGTAGGCAGCGAGGGTAGAGTCCATGCTCGGCCTGGAGGACGCGCGCAGCCAGACTTTCGGGTGTGTCTCCAGTTAGCACCGGCACAGCGGCTTGACCGATGATCGGGCCGCTATCTACTTCCGCGCGAACGAAGTGAACACTGCAGCCATGAAGCTTCACCCCCGCTGCAAGCGCTCGAGCGTGCGTATCCAAGCCGGGAAAAGCGGGTAGTAGGGAAGGGTGAATGTTAATCAGGCGATTATGCCATTGCTCCACAAAGCGAGCCGTAAGGATCCGCATGAATCCGGCCTGACAGACGAGTTCAACGCCCGCCTGCTCCAGGCGCTTGCTAAGCGCCTGTTCGAAA
>Ga0079223_10002372_pt1 | contig 11648 bp, 9 predicted proteins | sample Stecom2011_FD_75072 | JGI IMG/M metagenome (GOLD analysis project Ga0079223, IMG submission 75072) | Agricultural soil microbial communities from Utah to study Nitrogen management - Steer compost 2011 | ecosystem: Environmental > Terrestrial > Soil > Agricultural land | place: USA: Utah...
CGTCCCGGCGCGGTTGCGAGATCGCACGTTCATCACATATAATTCAATCTCAATACCGCGCCAGTGGTGGGGCCGCCTCTAGCATGTCCGTTGTAGAAGACGTCAAAAGTCGTCTCGATATCATCGACATCATATCCGGCTATGTGAATCTGCAAAAAGCGGGGCACAACTACAAAGCGCTGTGTCCCTTCCACCAGGAGCGCACGCCCTCGTTCGTCGTCTTTCCGGATACGCAAACCTGGCGTTGCTTCGGCGCGTGCGGCGAAGGCGGCGACGTTTTCTCGTTCGTGATGAAGGCCGAGGGATGGGACTTCTCGGAGGCGCTGCGCGAGCTGGCGAAACGCGCCGGGGTCGAGCTCAAGCCGCTGACGCCGCAGCAGGTCGATCAGCAGGAATCCGCCGAGCGCCTGCTGCGCATCGTGCAAGAGGCGGCGGACTTCTACCACGATCGCCTGCTAAATGGGCGTGACGCCGAGATCGCCCGCGAGTACGTGCGCGGGCGCCACCTGAACCGCGAAACCGTCGAGGCGTTCCAGATCGGGTACGCGCCGAACGACTGGCGCGAAGCGATACAGCACCTGCAACTGCTTGGCTACGACACCGAGGACATCCTCGAAGCCGGGATCGCGATCCACAATGAGGACAAGAACACCACCTACGACCGCTTCCGCCATCGCCTGATGATCCCGATCCGCGATGGGCGCGGGCAGACAGTCGGGTTTGGCGCGCGTGCCCTGGACCCGAACGACCGCGCCAAGTACATCAATTCTCCGCAGGGGCCGCTGTTCGATAAAAGCGCGATCCTGTTCGGGCTGGATATGGCGCGCCGCGCGATCCGCGAGTCCGAGACGGCGATCATTGTCGAAGGCTACATGGACGTGATGCAGGCGTATCAGGCCGGGTTCGAGAACGTCATCGCGCAGATGGGCACCGCGCTCACCGAGCCACAGCTTCGCCAGCTTGATAAATACGCCAGCCGTCTGGTGCTCGCGCTCGACCCGGACACCGCCGGGCTGAATGCGACGATGCGCGGCCTGAACGTCGCCCGGCAAACGCTTGATGGCGAGCAGTCCATCACTTTTGATCCGCGTGGCATGATGCGTTACACTGGCATGCTGGAGATGGATATTCGCGTGATCACGCTGCCCGAGGGCAAAGACCCCGACGCGCTGATCCGCGAAGACCCGGATGCCTGGCGCGCGCTCATCGACCGGGCGCTGCCGGTGGCGGACTTCGTGATCCGCCAGGGGGCAGCGCACCTGGGCAAGAACGCGTCGTTTCAGGAACGGGAAGCAGCCGCGCGGGAACTGCTGCCGATTCTGACCGCCACCGAGAGCGATCTTCAGCGCAGCGGCAACATTCAGGCGCTAGCGCGCGAGCTTCATCTGGACGAGCGCGCGCTGATGGCGTGGACGCAGCGCCGCCAGCCGGGCAAGAAGCGCTCCCGTCCCAGCCTGCAGGAGCAGCGCAGGCTTGTGGAGCGACCCGCGCAGCCACCCATTTCCAGCGCGCCGCCGGGGCAGTCAGAGCGGCGCGAGGGCTTCTGCCTGGGGCTGCTGCTCGAACAACCGGCGTGGCTCTTTATGGCAAACCGGCGCTTGCGCGAGTTGCAAGGGGGCAACAGCGATCTCACCGCCGCGCTCGGCCCGCTGTGCGCCGAGGACTTTGGCCGGCCTGACTATCAGGCGATCTTTCGCGCGCTAGAGGGCTGGCTGTATCAGGACGGGGAGCCATTCCAAACCTATTTGTATCGGGTGCTGCCAGCGGAACTCATCGACCTGTTGGACGAGTTGCGCACGCCGTTGCTCGAAAGCCTGGGGCGCCAACTCTCGGGGTCGCTCGCCGTGGAGCTGCAATCGATCGTGCGGGAACGCACGCGCATCAACGCGATGCCCGTCCCCACCGAAGGTCTATTCGTCCAGGAAGCGCTGACGCTGCGCCTCAGCCGGTTAGAACGTGAGCACCGTGAGTTGTTCTTTCTGCAAGCCGAGGCGGATCGTGAGGGAAACCCGATGGCCGATCAGTTCGCTGCCGCCAGCGCGACCCACGCCCAAGCGCTCAGCATTTTGACGCGGGCGCTCCAACAGTTGCGAAGCCTGTTTCGCGACGCATAGCCACAGAAGGCACCCACAGGCGCTCAGTTAAACGCCAGGAGACCATGGCCCAGCAGGCGAACAAAAAGGACGAACAGCAAGCGCTTAAGGCGCTGATCGACAAAGGGCGCCGCGAAAAGCAGCTTGAAGAGAGCGAAGTCCTCGCGCTGTTTGAAGACCCGGACAGCGCCGAAGCCCGCGCCTTGTTTGACGAACTAGAAGAACTCGGAGTCGAGATCATTAGTGACAGTCACGAGCCAGGTTTTGGCGACGATCCGATTGATCCGGAGCTTGAGCTCGGTGAGTATAGCGGTGGGCGCCGCTCCGAGACAGCTCGCGTCGAGACCGGCGCGATGGCCGACGACCCGGTGCGCATGTATCTCAAAGAGATCGGCCAGGTTCAGTTGCTGGACCCGAGCCGCGAGACGTGGCTCGCCTCGCAGATCGCGGCGGCGAACCTGCTCGACAGCCTCACGCGCCAGTTGATGACCGACGCGGAGAGCGAGATCGACCCCGCGCCCAGCGACGTGCTGATCGCGGCCTACGCGCATCTGCTGGAGCACTGGCAGCTTATGCTGACCACCCTCGCCCGGCTGAATATCGCGCATCCGCAGCCCGACCACTTGCTGGCCGAGATTCAAAACCTGCGCCGCAACTGGAACACCGGGCAGGAAACCTCGTACGTGCGCGAGTTCCTAGATCAAGGCAACTGGGGCCGCGACGATCATTGGAACAAGGTCGCGCACGATCTGTTTGAAGTCTTCCAATCGCTGTATCTGATCCCCATTTCGCTGCAGGATTGGCTGCTCAACGCCTGCGTCACGCGAGGCGACTGGCCCGAAGCATCGCTGTTCGAGGCACGTGTCGCCGAACAACGCGATCAGCTTGACCAGGAAGCAGACGAAGAATTCACACGTGTTAACGAACGCGGCGTGCAAGCGACCGAAGCGCTTACCCGCGCCAACCTGCGCCTTGTCGTCAGCGTGGCAAAGCGCTACATGGGCCGGGGAATCAACTTCCTCGATCTGATCCAGGAAGGCAATATCGGCCTGCTGCGCGCGGTCGAGAAGTTCGACCACACCAAAGGCTTCAAGTTCAGCACCTACGCGACGTGGTGGATCCGCCAGGCGATCAGCCGCGCCATCGCGGACCAGGCGCGCACGATCCGCATCCCGGTGCACATGGTCGAGACGATCAACCGGCTGATGCGCATCCAGCGCGAACTGATACAGGAACTTGGCTCCGAGCCGACCGCTGAGCAAATTGCGATCGAGATGGAGTTCCTGACGCCGGAAGAAACCGCCGAGATCCGCGCCGTGTGGGAAGCCGACGAAAAGCTCGATCCTGCGCTGGCGCGCAAGCTACGCCGTGCCGCGAACAAGGTGCGCCGTATTCTGCGCATCTCGCAGGAACCAATGTCGCTCGAAATGCCGGTTGGCCAGGAAGACTCCAGCCTGCTCGGTGACTTTATCGAGGATGACAAGATTCTCGGGCCGGTGGATGCGGCTGCGCGGCAACTGCTCAAGGAGCAAATTCGCGGCGCGCTGCTGGTGCTCAACCAGCGGGAGCGCGAGGTGCTCGAAATGCGCTTCGGTCTGACAGACGGGCAAGAGCACACGCTCGAAGAAGTCGGGCGGCATTTCGGCGTCACGCGCGAGCGCATCCGCCAGATCGAGGCGAAAGCCCTGCGCAAGCTCCGCCACCCGAACCGGAGCCACCCGCTGCGCGACTACCTTGAGTTGTAGCAGGGAGTAAAGCCGCGCCAGCTATGCTACCCATTGAACGTCCCACCTACTGCCCGGAGTGCGGCGAGCGGCTTGTCCCGCGTATGGCTGGCGGGCGCGAGCGCCTGAGCTGCCCGCTCTGCGGTTACGTCCATTATGTGAATCCGGTTCCCGGCGTCGGCGTCCTGATCGAGATGGATGGCGGCGTTGTGCTGATCAAGCGCGGCGGGCGCGTCAAATCAGGGCGCTGGGCGCTCGTCTCTGGCTACATCGAGGCGGATGAAAGCGTCGAAGAAGCCGCCGTGCGCGAAAGCCTGGAAGAGACCGGCTTGCAGGTGGAACTGATCGATCTGCTGGGGATTTACTCGTTCCCCGAAGGACCGCCCGCCAGCGGCATCATCGTCTTCTATCGCGCGCGGCCTGTCGGCGGGGAACTCCGCGCAGGCGACGACGCGACCGACGTGCAAATCTTCGCGCCTGATGCATTGCCGCCGATGCCGTTCCGCACCCACCGCCAGGCGCTGAACCGCTGGCTGGCGCTGCGCGAAGAGCCAGGCTCGTCGCCCCCAGCCACATCCGGCGGCGAAGGCTTCATCATCCGTGAGGCAGACCACGGCGACCTTGAGGCAGTGATGGAATTGCTGCATCTAGTCGAGGCCAACCGCACGCTGACCGAGGCGGAATGGCAGGCAGCGGTCCAGCGCTTCAACGAGCGACACACAATCGTGATCTACGTCGCCGAGATGACCGCGCCGCAGCAGCGCGTGATCGGGTTCGTCGCGCTCTCGCTGGTCCAGACGCTAACCGGCGGGCGCGGCTGGATCGACGATATGGCGGTCGCGCTTGACTACCGGGGCGAGGGGATTGGCGCGGCGCTGCTTGAGGCGGCGCTCCGTCACGCGAACCGGCTCGCGCTCACCCACCTGTACGTCAACATTGAGCGCGGGAGCCCGGCGGCGCGCGCCTTCTCTCAGGCGGCAGGTTTGCAGCAAAGCTCGATCTCGTATCTCCACATCCGCTGATCGCGCCGCGCACCGGCGTAAAACGAACGGGACACGCTGCGCATGAGACGCTTCCGCCCCGCTTCCCTGCTCATTCCCGTCGCGCTGCTGAGCCTGCTGGCCGCGTGCCAGAAAGCGGAACCTGCGCCCACCGCCACGCCCGACGGAGCCGCTGCCGCGACCGCTGCCGCCCTGTTCGCCCAACCCACGCGCGCCACGCATGCCTCGCCCACGCCTGAGCCGGATCCAGACATCGAGTTAGCGCTCAACCGCACGCTGGCAGAAATGGAGCAAGCCGTCTTGCGTGGAGACGTCGAGGCGTATCTGGCGCATATCTGGACCGAGGATGTGACCTTTCGCGTCGAACAATTGCGCTGGGCACAGGACTGGGCCGATCATCCGCTGTCTACCTTCGACCTGTCGCTTAGCGCGCTCGATGCGCCCGAAGGCGCGACCGAAGCCCGCGCCCGTCTGACGATCACGTGGACGCAGCGTGATCAAGATTCGTCGGGCGGAGCAACGTTGTCGGTCGTCTTCATCCGCGACGGCGATCGCTGGCGCTATGGCGGTGAGGACTGGCAGGTGATCGATCTGGACGGCGCCCGCCTGTATTACTTCTCCGGCCCGTTGCTGGACAACCGCGTCGAAGCCGAAACGCTCGCCGAAGATCTGCCGGACATCTTCGCGCGGCTGAAGGTTGTCTTGGACATCGCGCCCGCCGAAACGCTGAAGGTCAGGCTGTACGAGAGCGCCCCGACGCTGCAGACCGTCACGCGCCTGTCGATGCCGAATATCACGACCTGGAACCGGCCCGGCGAAGCGATCAAGATCACCCTGGGGCCGAGCAGCACCGCGCCACGCCCGCCGGATGTCGCACGCGAGATCGCGCGCTGGCTGCTCTTCTGCGTCAGCGCGCCTGCGCAACGCAGCGCCGGCGAAGAAATGCCGATCCCCTGGTGGCTTGTCGAGGGCTTCGCGGAGTATGGCGCGATGCAGTTCCGCCCGATCAGCCAGCAGAACCAAACGATCGAGCGCATCGCTGCGCTGGCCGCCGCGCCGGAGTCTGCCGAGCAGCGCCTTTTCGCGTGGGACGAACTCGACGATCCAGGTACGTTTGCCGCTGCACAATCCGCGCTCAGTCCGGCACAGGCGTTCGAGCTGGCGCGCGACCAGAGCGCCACGCTGGTATACTACATTGGCGAGGCGCACGGGTTCGAGGCGCGCGGCGCGTGGATTAGCGCAATCGCGAACGGCCAATGGCTCGACCGGGCGACCGAAGATCATCTGGGGCAATCGCTCGCCGCGCTGGACGAGGCGTGGCGCGCGTGGTTGAGGGAGCAAAGCTAAACCGGGCAAGCGCTCCACATTTCGCCGCCAAGATGTTACAATAGCCCGCGATTCCCGGCTGACCACACGATTCGCAGGATGTGATGACCACGCAGCGGCTGTATTATTCCGACGCCTATACCACCACGTTCGACGCCCGATGCGTTGAGCAAACCACGCTCAACGGCGCACCTGCGGTCCTGCTCGACCGCAGCTATTTCTACCCGACCAGCGGCGGCCAGCCGCACGATACCGGTACGCTCAACGGCGTCGCGGTGATCGACGTAGCCGTGCGCGAGAGCGATGGCGCGGTGGTTCACGCGCTGGAACGCCCGCTGAGCGATGAGCAGGTGCGCGGCACGATCGATTGGGCGCGCCGTTTCGACTACATGCAGCACCACACCGGCCAGCATATTCTGTCGCAGGCGTTTGTACGCCTTGCGGAAGCGGAGACGGTCGGGTTTCACATGAGCGCGGACAGCATCACGATCGATCTCGATACGCCCACGCTTGACGCGGCGCTGATCGAGCGCGTCGAGTCGCTCGCCAATGAGATCGTGTTCGAGGACAGGCCCGTGCGCGCCTGGTTCCCCGACGAGGCCGAACTGGCAACACTGGTCCTGCGCAAAACGCCCGAAGTCGATGGGCGGCTGCGCGTGGTCGAGGTGGCCGATTTTGACCTGAACGCCTGCGGCGGGACGCACGTCACGCGGACCGGCGCGATCGGGATGATCAAGCTTTTGCGGACCGAGCGGCGCGGCGACACGCTGCGCGTCGAGTTCCGGTGCGGCGGGCGCGCCCTGGCGGATTATCGCGCCAAACACGCGCTACTCAGCGAACTATCTGCCGCGCTAACGACGGCGTACACTGAGGTCCCGGCAGCGCTGGAGAAGCTGCGCGACGAGAATCAGGCGCTGCGCCGCGAACTGCGTGCAGCACGCTCGGCGCTGCTGGATTACGAAGCGGAACGCCTGCGCGCTGAGGCGCCACACAACGGCGCGTACGCGCTGATCACGCACGTCGCGGAAGAGGGCGATCCACAGGCGGCGCGCGAGCTGGCGCAGAAGCTGATCGCGCATCCGCAGACGGTTGTGTTGTGCGGCATGCCGGGCAATAAGGCGCAGATCATCGCGGCGCGCTCTGACGACGTGCCGCACGATATGGTCCCGGTGCTGCGCGCTGGATTGGCAGCGCTGGGTGTGGAGCGTGGTGGCGGGCGTCCCTCGTTCGCGCAGGGTGGCGGCGCATCGGCCACGGCGGACACGCTGCGCGCGGCGCTGGACGCGGCGGCTGCTGCGCTGCGAGCAGAGTGATATTGACTTACCACGCGAAGAAGGATTAACCGTGCACGAGCTAGCCCCTGGAATCTTCGCTGAAACTGGCTTTCGCCGCATCAACGTGGGCGCAATTTTGACCGGCGATGGCTGGGTTCTGATTGACACGCCGCCTTATCCTGAAGACGCGCGGCGCTGGCACGAGATGCTGTTGAGCGTCAGCGATGCGCCGATCTGCGCGATCGTGACGACCGACTGCCACCGCGACCGTTTCCTCGGCAACTCCTGGTTCGAGCCGCGCGTGATCGTGGCCCACAGCGAGACGATCGGGCATATTCGCAGCCTGCCTGCCGCGTTTCTGGAAGGCGCGATCGAGTCCCTGGCGCAAGACGCCACCGACCGGCACCAGTTCGCCGACGTGCGGTTGCGCCTGCCGACGATTGGCTTCACGCGGCGGATGCAGCTTCGCTATGGCGGGCTGGAAATCCCCCTGCTCGCCATGCCGGGGCCGACTACGGGCAGTCTGTGGGTGCATCTGCCAGAACACGGCATCCTGTTCACCGGCGACAGCATCATCGTCGACCGGCATCTGTATATTTCGAGCGCCTCGACCAAAGACTGGCTCGAAAACATGACAAACCTGCGGCGGTCGCGCTTTGCCGCCGACGTGATTGTGCCAGGGCGCGGCCCTGTGACCGACAAGAGCGCCACCGAGCCGATCTCGAACTATCTGCGGCTGGCGCGGCGGCGCGTGCACAGTCTTTACCGGGCGGGCCGCCCGCGTGCGGATACCAGCAGCCTTGTGCCAGAGTTGCTGCCGATGTTCCCGTATCAAACGCATGAGATCGAGCGCGTGCAGCGCCGGATTAAGTCTGGGCTGGATCGCATCTACGAAGAATTCAAGCTGTCCGACAAGCTCTCGGATGGCAGCGCGCGCTGAGCGCCCTTAATGCATTTTTCACAGAAATTTCAAGCCTGCAGGCGCGTAGCCCGCGCATGGCATGCTACAATGAGGGAACATCACCATCACCTATCCCGGTAATTGTGCGCCAGCGCGGGAGACGACTCGTCTCGCAAGGATCAGCATGGAGACGACAATACTTTTTGTTGAGGATAATCGCGATCTGCGCAAGAACGCCGCGCTTGTGCTGGAGCTAGAAGGGTACAAGGTGCAGGTCGCGCAGGACGGGCGTGAAGCGCTGGACTACCTCGAAGGCGGGCTTGTCCCGGATCTGATCGTCAGTGACATCATGATGCCGCGCATGGATGGCTACGCATTTTTCGACGCCGTGCGGCAGATCCCCTATCTAAAAGCGGTTCCGTTCATCTTCTTGACGGCGCGCGGCTCGCGGCGTGACATCTCGGCGGGGCGCCAGATGGGCGCCGACGACTACCTCGTCAAGCCATTCGATCCCGAGGATTTTTTGATCGCGGTGCAAAACAAGCTCCAGCGCACTGCAGATATCCGCGCGCAGGCGGTCGAAGGGCTGAACGATGCGCGCCGCCTGTTGATCCAGCTCCTCTCGCACGAACTGCGCACGCCCCTCACCTACGTCACTGGCGGGTTCGCGCTGCTGGCTGAGGAGCTCGAGATGCAGGAAATTACCGGCCCAAGCGACGATATCCGCGTCAGCCTGGAACTGATCCAGAACGGGACGCAGCGACTCAACCGGCTGGCGGAGCAAATGGTGCTGTACTCGCAAATCGTCAGCGGCAGCGCCGAGCAGAACATTCGCGAGATGAGCGAGCCGCTGGAGCTTGAGTACGTCGTTGGAGACGCGCTCTCGATGATCGAAAAGTATGCCAGGAGCCGCCAGATCACTTTTCAGGTCACGAATGCCAGCGCAAACGGCGAGCCACTGGTCGTCACAGGCATCAAAGAGCTGTTGATGAACGCGTTCACCGAAATCATCCGCAACGCGGTGCAATACTCGCCCGCTGGCGGTGAGGTGGATATTCTCATGCGTGCGCACGGCGATCACGCGGTCGCCGAGGTGATTGACCGTGGGATTGGCATCAACGAGGACGATCAGGCGGATATCTGGAATGTGATGACGCAATCCGACCGGGATCGCAACGAACAGCAGGGCGTTGGCATGGGGATGCCGATTGCGCGCGGGCTAGTCGAGGCGCATGGCGGCACCATCGAACTATGGAGCGCCGTGGGCGAAGGCACGCGCGTCACGGTGTCGCTGCCGTTCACCACAGAGATGGAATAACCCCCGTCAGAACCCAAGCGACGCTCCGCCGTCAATCAGAAGCGTCTGCCCACGAATCATCGCCGCCTCGGGCGAGCACAGAAACGCCACCACCGCCGCCACATCTTCTGACTCCAGCACGCGCCCGGCAGGCGTGCGCGACAGGGCATAGGCGAAGCGCTCTTCGAACTGCTCTCGCATGCCGGGGAAGTGCTGCAAGGCATCGGTGCGCACCATCCCCGCCGACACCGCATTAACGACAATTCCCAGCGGCGCTAGCTCGACCGCGAGATAGCGCGTGACGGCTTCGAGCGCCGCCTTCGACGCGCCCACGACCACATAATCTGGCAAAACGCGCTGCGCGCCCAGGCTGGACAGGTTGACAATCGCGCCGCCGCCGCGCGCCTGCATCAGCGGGGCGGCGTGCTGCGCCAAAAAGAGCGCCGCCCGCGCATTGATGTTGAGCGTCCAGTCCCACCCTTTGACGCGCTGTTCCATCACCGGGCGGTTGTAGCCAGACGCCGCGTTATGAATCAGGAAGTCCGGCCCGCCGAAGTCCCGCGCCACCTCGACCAGCCGCTCGATCTGGTCGGGCTCGCCCACGTCCGCCTTGACGACGATCGCGCGCTGGCCCAGCGCCTCGATCTCAGTCGCAGTCTGCTCGGCAGGCTCGCGGTTGCGGAAGTAGTTCACGACCACATCCGCGCCCTCTTGTGCGAAGCGCAGCGCGATCGCGCGCCCGATCCCGCGCCCGCTGCCCGTCACCAACGCGACTTTTCCGGCGAATCGCTGCGTCTCCATGCTCGCTCCTTAGTCCGTCTCGTCCAGCGGTTCGATCGCGATTTCGTCCAGCGCCAGCCACTGCTCGCGGATGACCGGTTGCACGCCGAACTTGATGCGTCCCTGCGGCGTAACGATCGCGTACTGGTTATCCATCCACGCGATGAAGCCCAGCGGCCCGCGTGGGGCTGTGCGCGCCTCGCAAAACGTCTGCCCATCCACGCGAAAGATGACGCTCTGCGCGCGCCAGTCCAACTCGTAGGTATGCGGCGCGTCGAGGTCCGCCGGGACAAGCGCTTCGGTCACGCCGATTGCGCGCTGCGCCACCGGCCACAGCCGCTGGTAGAGCGCGGGCACGCGCATCAGCAGGAAGCCAACCGGCGCGAAGGGCAGCAGCGCCAGCGCCAGCGGGCGGCGCGCGTCGAGCGTGGCTGCCTTCCAGCCCCGGCCAGGCACGTCCTTTGCCAGCGCCATGTTGTGTGGCGGCGCGCCGAAGAAGAACCACACCGCGCGCGGCAACCGCAGCCGGACATTCCCAACCGGGACGAACGGCTCGTTCCAGAAACCGAACCCGGCGGTGCCGGTCAGCTCGGCTTGCGGAGCAGACGCCCACGCCCGCACGCGCAAGCGCAGCGGCGGCTGCCAGCGCAGTTGATCGCCGCGTGGTTGCGCGTAATCCGTAATCTGCGCGTCGCTGTAACGGTCCGGGCCGGGCGGGATAATGCAGCGCAGCGCGCCATCCGCCTGACGGAGCACGCCGGTTCCGTAGGTGCGCGGCTGCCAGGCCACTGCCAGCATCTCCCCGTCAAAGGTGTCGCGCAGCGCCGGGACGGATGCGCTCATACTGTGTCGCGCTCGACCGCGCGCAGAAACTCGCTGACTGTGGAGCGGAACGCGTCCGGCAGTTCGCGGTGGATCGCGTGCCCGCAGTCGAACAGCGCCAGCCGGGCGTGCGGCGCCCGCTCGACAAACGCCTGTCCCAGCGCGATCGGGTTGAGCGTGTCCGACCGGCCCAACATCAACAGCAGCGGGCAGGCGATCTGATCCGCTGCGCCATAGCTCACATCACCGCCGCTATCGATGATCTGCTTCATAGCCGTCACCCAGCCGAGCACCATGCGGTTAATGTGTTCGGGGCCATGCAGCGCGCGGGTGTGGTCATCCACCCATGTCGGGGGATATTTGCGCTGCACAAAGACGCGCAGGTCCGGCGTGAAGTGCCCGACCGCGCCCCACGTCACGACTGAGCGCA
>Ga0079223_10002373_pt1 | contig 11647 bp, 8 predicted proteins | sample Stecom2011_FD_75072 | JGI IMG/M metagenome (GOLD analysis project Ga0079223, IMG submission 75072) | Agricultural soil microbial communities from Utah to study Nitrogen management - Steer compost 2011 | ecosystem: Environmental > Terrestrial > Soil > Agricultural land | place: USA: Utah...
TCCGTTGCAGGTATCGCAGGAACTGCACTTTCGTCAAAGGTTTTGGACTGTAAACTGCTGCCACCCATAATAAAGATGTTTGATACCAAAATCAATACAATCATAATGGTTGCCAAAGTCCAGGTACTCTTGTCTAAAAAGTCTCCCGTTTGTTGAACGCCCCCAATCTGACCGCCACCGCCGCCGCCAAATGATGAAGACAAACCGCCTCCTTTAGGGTTTTGAACCATTATAACGATGACCAATAAAAAGGCCACGATCATTATCAGAATTAAAAAAATTGTAAACGTACTCATGTGTCTTCCGGATTTATCTGTTTTTCAATTGCCCGAATTTGGTCTGCAAAGAAACTACTTTTTTCGGGATATTTCAAAATTAATATTTTATATGCTTGAATTGCTTTCTTAAAATTGCGTTGTTGTAAGTAAACATTCGCCAAAGTTTCTGTCATTAATGCCTCTTTATTGCCGAATTCTTCAGAAGATTTTTTAAGTTTATCCGCTTCCGCTTCCACCGTTTCTTTTAGAGCTCCGGGAACAATACGCGGTTTTTCTTGAATGAATTTTTCAATCAAGGCTGCTTGACGACTTCGTGATGGATCTTCTTCAAAAGCGGGAACGTTTTTTTCTTCCTTTCTCTCGATGTGTTGAAGTTTTGAAAGTTTCAACCATTCCGAAAAAGAATATTTGTCTTTTTTGGTAAATTCCAAAGGTTTGGGTTGGAGAATGTCTGTGGTGTCGGAGCTTTTGGTGCTGTCTTTATGCGTGGCAACCATCGTTTCAATAGATGCGGTTTTTCGCTCAAATAAATTTGGATTGAGAATGGCAGCAGCTTTTTGTTTTTCTTCCTCAAAACGGGCGTTTTCATCTGTTTTGACTGCTTCCGAAATATCGTCTATAACAACGGAAATGGAATGGACATCGTCTGAGTGTTGCAGAATGTTTTTTGAAATTTCATGCTGAATGAAATGCTCAGAAGTGATAAATTGAAACAACACATCACGGTCGGTTGTATGCGTGGCGGCAACTTTTAAAGCATCGTTGTACCGATAACTTCCTTGGTCTTTCAATCCTTTTAATTGCAAAGCACGGGCACTTTGAAAAAAAGGATACGTCCGCAAGAGCATTTCAAGAGAAACGACTTCCGAACTGCTTGTTTTTTCGGGATGCGCAAGCAAATATGTAAAAGTGTCTTTGTTCATCGTGCTTTGTTAATGGAACTTACCAGTTTGCCAAGGATTTATTGAAAATGTTTTGCGTGATGTTCTCAAAGATAATGTCAACGGCATTTTGTAATGCGCTTCCGGTTAGTTGTACCGTTCCCGGATAATCGTGATAAAAACTAAAGACTTGTTCAAAATCTTTTTCGGGATTTTTGGTGTTGTAAAACCGGACATTTACACCGATGGTCAGCCTGTTTTGTGCGGCGCGACTGTCAGAAGTAGCCGTAATGGGTGAAATATAATACTGCGTAATTTCTCCTTCGTAAATCAAATCTCCCCCATTGGAAACCAAAGACAAATTGGTCTGATTGATTAATAAATCTTGAAGTTTTTGTGTAAAATCTCTTTCAATTCCGGGTTCTACAATCGGGGCTACGTTTTGAAAATAATTCACCTGAAACGTTTGTGTGGTGTTGTAGTCGATGTCCGCCCCTGTAAATGAATAGGCACCGCATCCGATGACAACCCATGCCATCAGCAGATAAAACAGACGGAAATTAAATGAAAAAAAAGAAATTGACTTCAAGAGGCTTTAGTGTTACAGGTTGTAATATTTGATTTTACGATAGAGTGTACGCTCGGAAATTCCCAATTCTTCAGCGGCATCCTTTCTTTTTCCTCCGTGCTTCTCCAAGGATTTTTTAATTAACTCCAGTTCTTTTTCTTGCAGTGAAAGGCTTTCTTCTTCCTCAATATCTTCAACATATTCATAAGATTTGTTGGGTTCTTTCTGAGATTCCGGCAATCCGATTAATTCCATTTCGGCAGTGGTTTCTTCCTCACCGGTTTCTTCCATGGTAGGAAATTCATCATCAATAAAACGCTCGTCCGCATAGATTTTGTTTATCAACGAAGATTGCTCTTCTTGTACTTTTGAAATATTCCCTGATTTAATCAATTCCAAAGTAAGTTTTTTAAGATCGTTTACATCGCGTCTCATATCGAAAAGAATCTTGTATAAGATTTCGCGTTCACTGCTAAAATCGCTTTCCTTTTTTTCTGAACTGACCAGCGCAGGGAGGTTGCTGGAAAAATCGGGCAGGTATTGTTTTAAAGTTGCTGCGTTGATTTCTCGGTTTTGTTCTAAGACAGAGAGTTGTTCCGCGACGTTTCGCAACTGGCGAATGTTCCCGTTCCAACGATATTTTGTCAGTAACTGCACGGCATCATCCGTAAGTTTGATGGATGGCATTTTGTATTTCTGTCCAAAATCGGATGCAAATTTCCGAAAGAGCAAATGAATATCGCCTTCTCTTTCACGTAAAGGCGGCAAATTAATTTCCACAGTGGAAAGTCGGTAGTACAAATCTTCTCGAAATTTGCCTTTTTCTATGGCTTGTGCCATATTTACATTGGTAGCGGCAACTATGCGCACATCTGTTTTTTGAGTTTTGGACGAACCTACTTTTAAAAATTCGCCGTTTTCCAAAACACGTAAGAGGCGTACTTGTGTAGGAAGCGGAAGTTCTCCAACTTCATCCAAAAAAATGGTTCCTCCGTCGGCAACTTCAAAATATCCGCTTCGCGTGGCAGTGGCGCCCGTAAATGCGCCTTTTTCATGACCGAAAAGTTCACTATCAATCGTGCCTTCAGGAATGGCGCCACAGTTGACTGCAATGTATTTGCCGTGCTTTCTGTGAGAAAGCGAATGGATAATCTTCGGAATGCTCTCTTTTCCGACACCGCTTTCCCCGGTGACCAAAACAGAGATATCGGTAGGAGCCACCTGAATCGCTTTCTCAATTGCACGATTTAATTTGATGTCATTTCCAATAATTCCAAACCGTTGTTTAATAGCTTGAACATTATCCATAAGTACTCGAATTTTCGGATTTATGATTTTCAGAATACCCCACTGCTTTTCCTATCAAGGTTGCCGTGGTACAGTCGGTGATTTCTACCATAACGAAATCACCGGCTTTGTAATTTTCTTTGGGAAAAACAGCCACCATATTTTGTGATGTTCTTCCGCTCCATTCGTTTGCGTCCTTTTTAGATTCTTTTTCAATCAGCACTTCGACCGTTTTGCCAAGCATGCGCTTTGTATTGTATGCGCTGTGCTGCTGTTGTAAGGCTACTATTTCTTGCAAACGACGCTTTTTTATTGCTTCGGGAATGTCGTCTTCCAATTTACGGGCAGCCAAAGTACCGGGACGTTCCGAATAGACAAACATAAATCCGAAATCGTATTTTACATATTCCATCAAACTGAGCGTGTCTTGGTGGTCTTCTTCGGTTTCAGTCGGGAAGCCGGCAATGATGTCATGAGACAGTGCGCAGTCGGGAACGATTTCTCGAATTTTGTCGACCAATTCAATATATTCTTCTCGGGTATGTTGTCGATTCATCGCTTTTAAGATACGCGTACTCCCGCTTTGGAAAGGCAAGTGGATGTGTTTGCAAATATTTTTGTGTGCCGCCATCACATGAAGCACATCTTCGGTCATATCTTGAGGATTGCTGGTGGAAAATCGAATGCGCAAAGCAGGATGTGCTTTGGCAACCATATCCAACAATTGCGCAAAATTAACGGCAGTAGCTTTTTGAATTTCAGAAGCTTTGTGAAAATCTTTTTTAAGCCCTCCGCCATACCACAAATAACTATCCACATTCTGACCTAACAAAGTCACTTCTTTATATCCCTTTTCTACCAAATCCGTGATTTCGTTTAAAATGCTGTATGGATCTCTGCTGCGTTCGCGTCCACGGGTAAACGGCACCACACAAAAGGTACACATATTGTCGCAACCGCGGGTAATGCTTACAAATGCCGTAATTCCGCCGCCGCCTAAACGAACGGGGTTGACATCGGCATAGGTTTCATCTCTCGATAAGATTACGTTTACAGCATCACGACCTGCTTCAACTTCTTTTAAAAGGTTCGGAATGTCTTTGTATGCATCGGGACCAACGACCAAATCGACGATTTTCTCCTCTTCCAAGAATTTTTCTTTTAATCGCTCCGCCATGCAGCCTAAGACGCCAACTTTCATTTCAGGATTCGCCATGCGTTTTACAGCTTGGTATTTTTCCAAGCGCTTGCGAACCGTTTGTTCGGCCTTATCGCGAATGGAACACGTATTTACCAAAACCAAATCGGCATGTTCCAAGGAGTCGGTGGTATTGTATCCTTGTTCAGCCAATATGGAAGCGACAATTTCACTGTCGTTGAAATTCATCTGACATCCGTAACTTTCAATAAAAAGTTTTTTGGTGTTTTCTGCTTTTGAATCCAAAACCAGCGTGCTGCCTTGGATGCTTTCATCAATATTCTTTTCCATAAGTATCGGTACAAAAAGGAATGCAAAATTACAATTATATCTTGATTAATGACAAATTGACAGCGTTTATTTTGAGTCTTTTCAGACTTGTCAGCAAGAAATAACTGCAAGAAAATCAATTAATTTATACGTTCATGACAGGTATAAAAAAAATCACATACTTTTGTAGGCAAAATGAAAGTCAATCAATATGGTAAAAAATTTAGTCATCGTAGAGTCGCCTGCAAAAGCCAAAACAATAGAAAAGTTGCTCGGAAAGGATTTTAAAGTCACTTCTAGTTTTGGGCATATTGCGGATTTGCCTGCGAATGAATTGGGAGTGGATGTGGAAAAAGACTTTACTCCTAAATATATAGTGAGTAAGGATAAGAAGAAACTGGTCGATGAATTAAAAAAACTTTCTGACAAAGCACAGACAGTTTGGTTGGCGAGTGATGAAGATAGAGAAGGAGAAGCCATTGCGTGGCATTTGGCAGAAGAATTGAATCTGGATAAGAAAAAGACAAAACGGATTGTGTTTCATGAGATTACGAAATCTGCAATCAACCGTGCGATAGAAAATCCAAGAGGCATTAATTACAATTTGGTAGATGCGCAACAAGCGCGAAGAGTTTTGGATCGTTTGGTAGGGTATCAATTATCGCCCGTATTGTGGAAAAAAGTGAAGGGCGGTCTTTCTGCTGGAAGGGTTCAGTCAGTTGCCGTCCGGTTGATAGTGGAAAGAGAACGCGAAATAGAAGCTTTCGTTCCGGTAGCGTCCTATCGTGTGGATGCCGAGTTTACTACCGTAGAAGGAAATAAATTCAAAGCTAAAATTGCCGGAAATTTTAAAACCAAAGAAGAAGCAGTCGATTTTATTAATAAAAACATTGACGCTTCCTATCAAATTGCCGACCTGACCAAAAAACCCGCTTCCAAATCTCCGGCACCTCCGTTTACAACATCAACGTTGCAACAAGAAGCAGCGCGTAAATTGTATTTTTCGGTCAGCAAGACAATGACCCTTGCACAGCGACTTTATGAAGCCGGTTTGATAACTTATATGCGAACAGATAGCGTAAACTTGTCGAATGAGGCTCGAACCGCCGCACAAAAGGAAATCGCGGATTATTACGGAAAAGAATACAGCAAGCCGAGGGTTTTTAAATCAAAGAGCAAAGGCGCTCAAGAAGCACACGAAGCGATTCGACCCACTAACATGGCGCAACACACTATCACCGCAGACCGAGATCAGGCGCGCCTGTATGAACTGATTTGGAAACGAACCATCGCGTCTCAAATGAGCGATGCCCAATTGGAGCGAACTAATGTGAAAATCGATATTCTTTCGACTGAAAAAGTAAGCCAGCAGTTTATCGCAAACGGAGAGATGATTAAGTTTGACGGATTCTTAAAGGTCTATTTGGAAGGAACCGATACGGAAGATGAAGAGCAAGATGGCATGTTGCCAACTATGAAAATAGGCGAAAAAGTGGAGGTCAATTATATTACTGCCACTGAAAGATTTACCCGACCTCCTTATCGTTACACAGAAGCGTCGCTCGTGAAACAATTGGAAGAATTGGGAATTGGGCGTCCTTCTACGTATGCGCCAACGATTTCAACGATTATTAGCAGGAATTATGTCGAGAAAGGTTCGATTGAAGGTGTGGAACGCAACTACACTCAAATCCGACTGAAAAACAACAAGGTCTCTGAAAAGAAAATGAAAGAAATAGTCGGGTCGGATAAAGGGAAACTTGTTCCGACAGATATTGGCATCATTGTAACCGATTTCTTGGTTGCCCATTTTGAAAATATCATGGACTATCATTTTACCGCCAAAGTAGAAGAGGATTTTGATGAAATTGCAGACGGCAAATTGGAGTGGTCTAAAATGATGAAAGATTTTTACGAAGCCTTTCACCCGACTGTGAAGAATGTTGAGGAACATGCCGAACGCGAAAGCGGAGAAAGAATCCTGGGGGAAGACCCCGAAACCGGAAAACCGGTGTTGGTTCGTCTCGGAAGATTCGGACCTATGGCGCAAATTGGCGCCGCGGAGGATGAAGATAAAAAATTTGCCAGTCTCAGACCCGATCAACAATTGCACCTCATTACGTTCGAAGAAGTGTTGGATTTGTTTAAACTGCCTAAAAACCTGGGAGTTTACGAAGATAAAGAAGTGGAAGTGAACAACGGACGTTACGGTCCTTATGTGCGGCACGGAGATACCTTTATATCCCTGCCAAAGGGTATTGACCCGTTGGATGTAGATGCTAACTTTGCGATAGAATTGATTGAAGAAAAGAAAAAAGCAGACGCTCCTATATATATGTATGAAGACAAACCTGTACAAAAAGGAGTGGGGCGTTTCGGACCTTATTTAAAGTGGAACAATATATTCATCAACGTAAACAAGAAGTATGATTTTGACAATCTTTCCGATGAAGATATCGTGGAGCTTATTGAAGATAAGAAGCGAAAGGAAGCAGAAAAATTACTTCGCGAATGGCCGGAAGAAAAAATAAGAATTGAAAAAGCACGATGGGGAAGGTTTAATTTGATTCAAGGCAAGACAAAAGTGGAACTTCCCAAGGAAACGGAAGTGGATAAACTTTCATTAGAGGAAGTAAAAGCTTTGTTAGACAAAAAAGCGCCGAAAGCCAAGGCGAAGAGTAAAAAAACAGCAAAAAAGACAACAACAAAAACAAAAAAGACATCAACTAAGAAATAATGATTGATTTTTTATCCCCGCTGTCTCAAGATTTCATTTGTTTTGTGGATGATCTCTCCGTAAGTACCATAGGAAAACAAATAGCGATGTATACAGATGGAAATGACATACCCGACTTGGAACACACATTTTTTGCACTTGTGGGCGTTCGTGAAAATCGCGCCTCTGATGCTGTTGACATCGCGGAGGAGTTAAATCTCGAAGCAGTGAGAAAAGCTTTTTACGGACTTTATCCCGGGAATTGGACACACAAAATTGCGGATATCGGAGATATTCCTGCCGGGCACACCCGTGAAGATTCCATGCATGCACTGCGTGCCGTGGTGTCGGAATTGTTGCGATTAAATGTAATTCCGATTATTCTTGGCGGTCCCCAAGATATGTCCTATGGACAATATCGCGGGTATAACCACCTAGGAAGAATGGTTAATATAACCAATATAGACAGCCGATTTGATATCGGAAATTCGGACATGCCTTTCAACAACAAATCGTATATCGGAAAGATTATCGTTGGGGAGCCTTTTAATCTCTTTAATTATGCAGTTTTGGGCTATCAATCTTTTTTGAATCCGCCGGAAGAAATCGCATTGATGGACAAGCTTTATTTTGACGCGTATCGTTTGGGAGATGTGACGGCAGATATTAGCCTAGCAGAACCCGTTTTTCGAAATTCGGACATAGTAACTTTGGATGTGACTGCAATAAATGCAAATTCGATGCGTTATAAAAATCATAACAGCCCGAATGGGTTTGACGGACGTGAGATTTGTGCTTTAGCAAGATATGCCGGAATCAGCAATCAAGTTCGTTCTTTTGGCGTGTATGAGCTTGCAAATACGCTAAAAGCTGAAAGTGCGATGTTGGTGGCTCAGATTCTGTGGTATTTTATCGAAGGCGTGAATTTCAGGATGGATGATGAAGATTTTCAAAATGAGTCGCAATACACCACTTACGTCGTCCCGTTGGAAGAAGAACAAATAAATCTAATTTTTTTAAAGAGCAATAAATCGGAGCGTTGGTGGATGGAATTGCCCTTTGAAGGCACAGCCAATAAATACTCAAAACAAACGTTATTGCCTTGTACACAACAAGATTATATAACGGCATGCAATCAGGAAATTCCTGAGAAATGGTTGAAAGCTCGGCTTAAAAATGAAATTTATAAATATTGAAAAATTGTAAAATTAAGGGGTAAGCAAAAAAAAAATTGTATTTCTCACATTTTTTAAATACGTTTACGCCCTTGTATTTAATAAAATTAACCGTACACATGAATAAATACATTGCTTTCATTGCGATACTCGCTTTCTTAGTTGGTTGTAATAAGAATGACAGAGGAGAACTTGTAGGAGTAAAAGGAAAAAAATGGTATCCTCAAAAACCGTATGGAATGACCTTGGTTCCCGGTGGATCTTTTAAAATGGGAAAAAGTGACGACGATTTTGTAGGTGTAAATGATGCGACCCCAAAAACCGTTACCGTTCGTTCTTTTTATATGGATGAAACTGAAATTACCAATTCAGAATACCGTCAGTTTGTCTATTGGGTGAGAGATTCTATCGTCCGTTTGAGATTGGCCATCATGGCTGATGAAGTCGGAGCCACTCCGGGTGATGGCGGAATCGGAGAATTTGCATTCTTGGATCAGGAAAATGAAGAAATGACTCCTTACGATCAATACATGTATGACAATTATTACAGTATCAGTGAGGATTATTACGCCGGACGTAAAATCAACAAAAGAGTTGATATTATCTGGGACACTTCAAAATATCCGGATGAATATTATGCCGAAGTAATGGATACGATGTATATTCCTATTGAGGAAGCATATAACGGACAGCGAACCATTGACGTGAGCAAATTGAAATTCCAATATACCTATATGGATATTGAAGCCGCTGCACGTAATAAAGGGAAGCGAAGAAGTGATTTTATCAAACAAGAGGAGCTTGAAATTTATCCCGACACTACGGTTTGGATCAGAGATTTCAACTATTCTTACAACGAGCCCATGCACAATGACTATTTCTGGCACGAGGCATACGGAGATTATCCCGTGGTTGGTGTAAACTGGAAACAGGCAAAAGCATTCTGTGCTTGGAGAACACTCTATAAGAATGCGTATCAAAAATCTAAAAAACAAAATTTTGTAAACTCTTTCCGTCTTCCCGGTGAAGCAGAATGGGAGTATGCCGCACGAGGAGGTCTCGAGTCTGGATCATATCCTTGGGGAGGTCCTTATACTATAGATGACCGCGCTTGTTTTATGGCAAACTTTAAACCCTTGCGTGGTGATTATGCCGCAGACGATGCGCTTTATACCGTTGAAGCACGATCATACGAACCCAACGGATACAACCTGTACAATATGGCAGGAAACGTTTCAGAATGGGTAGCTTCATCTTATGCGCCGGACTCTTACGAATATTCATCTTCTATGAATCCGAGTGTAAACGATGAGGAAAACATGAGAAAAGTTGTTCGCGGAGGATCGTGGAAAGACGTGGCATATTTCCTTCAAGTAAGTACGAGAGACTACGAATACGCTGATTCGGCAAGAAGTTACATCGGTTTCCGAACGGTACAAGATTATATGGGAGTAGAAAACTAAAAACATATTCTCCAAACTAAAAACATATTTCCCCTACATACATTAAACAAATTACTAAACCCTAAACATTTATATTACTAATTTTTTAAAATCATGGCAAAATCGAAATCTTCAAAAAAGTTATTTCAAATGGCCTACGGGCTGGGAGCTTCAATTGTAATTGTTGGAGCGTTATTTAAGATTACCCACTACGAAATTGCGGGAATCGGAGGAAACCTTTTATTAACTATTGGTCTTGTAACCGAGGCTCTTATTTTCGCTATATCCGCTTTCGAGCCGGTTGATGAGGATGTGGATTGGTCTTTGGTTTATCCGGAATTGGCAGGAGGTCCTGCGCGTGATAAACAAAAGCAAAAACAAGTTGAAGATAAAGAAGCTGAAGCACAATTGTCCAAAAAATTGGATAGTATGCTGAAAGAAGCACGAATTGATGCTGAGTTAATGAATAGTTTAAGTGCAAGTATTCGTTCATTTGAAGGCGCTGCAAAAGGAATTGCTCCTGTTACTGAAGTTATGAGCTCTACTAAAAAGTATAGCGAAGAAATGGCATTGGCGGCAGCACAATTGGATTCTTTAAACAGCTTATATAAAATTCAAATAGAATCTGCAAGCAGACAAGCAGAAGTTAACAAACAAGTTGCTGAAAATGCTGAGCAATTGCAGCAACAAATGAGTCATTTAGCTACGAACTTATCCTCTCTAAACGGAGTGTATGGAGGGATGCTTTCTGCAATGACAACTAGAAACTAATTTCTTGTACTAATTTTTAATATCTAAACTAAGAAAATGGCACAGGGAAAACTATCGCCGAGACAGAAAATGATTAACATGATGTATTTGATATTCATTGCGATGCTAGCATTGAATATGTCAAAAGAAGTGTTAACTGCTTTCGGTGTTCTAAATGAAAGACTAGAAGAGTCCAACGTCTCGATGGACAATCGAATCACAGCATTCGTAGATAATTTAAGCGAACAAGCAAGCGCGCAGCCGGAACAATACGGTGAAGTCAAGCGAAAAGCAGATCAGATCAATACGTTGTCTAAAGATTTTGATGCTTTTATCGCTGATGTAAAAAATCAATTAGACGCGCGTGCAAATCTTGCTCCGGAAGACATGAACAATTACGAAATTCAAGATACAAAAGATCACTTGGATCAAATGTTGTTTTCGGGAGATGGATATACCGAACTTGGAAATGCGTTCATTGAAAACATGAACTCATACCGCGAGAATTTACTCAATATTTTGGGTGATAATCCGGCGTATGCTTCTATTGTTCAAGACATCAACAGAAAATTCGGAACTCCTGATATTACCAGACGTGACGGGGTAACCGAACCTTGGTTAAATTATCAATTCCAAGGCTTTCCGATGATTGCTTCAAAAACCAAGATGACACAAATTCAAAATGATATCAGAAACACACAAAGTGAAATTCTTCAAACGATGTTGGCAGGTCAGCAAGCAGCTGCTCTTTCTTTTACGCAGTACAACACCTTATTGGAGACTTCTAAAAGTGCGTATTACTCAGGCGAGCAATTTGAGGGAGCTATTGTTTTGGGTAGAAAAGACCCCAATACAAGACCAAACCGTGTAGAATTGACTCTTGACGGGCGTCCTTTGACTTCTGATCAATACGAAATTGAAGACGGAAAAGTGGTGTTGAAAATCGGAGCTGGAAGCCCCGGAGACCACAAAATTGAAGGAAACTTGATTTTCGTTGAAAACGGAGAGGATACTGAAATTCCGGTAAACGTATCATTTGCAACTATTTCAAAGCCAAATTCAGCGGTAATTGCTGCAGACAA
>Ga0079223_10002374_pt1 | contig 11646 bp, 9 predicted proteins | sample Stecom2011_FD_75072 | JGI IMG/M metagenome (GOLD analysis project Ga0079223, IMG submission 75072) | Agricultural soil microbial communities from Utah to study Nitrogen management - Steer compost 2011 | ecosystem: Environmental > Terrestrial > Soil > Agricultural land | place: USA: Utah...
CCGCGTTACGCCATCTCCTCCTCGCTGGCGAACTGTCGCTCGTGGTGGTCCGGGCAAGGGCCGCCGACTCTCGACAGGGCCGCGTTACGCCATCTCCTCCTCGCTGGCGAACTGCCGCTCGTACAGCTCGGCGTGCAGTCCGCCGGCTCTGAGCAGCTCCGCGTGAGTGCCGCGCTGCACGATGCGGCCGGAGTCGACCACCAGGATGGTGTCCGCCCCCTTCACCGTGGCCAGGCGGTGAGCTATCACGAAGGTGGTGCGGCCCCGCATGAGCACCTCCAGGGCCGCTTGCACCAGCGCCTCCGATTCGCTGTCCAGCGAGCTGGTGGCTTCGTCCAGGATGAGGATCCGCGGGTCCTTCAGCAGGGCCCGGGCTATGGCCACACGCTGCCGCTGGCCGCCCGACAGCTTCACCCCGCGTTCGCCCACCAGCGTGGCGTAACCCTCGTCCAGTTCGTCTATGAACTCGGCAGCGTTGGCCGCCCGCGCCGCGGACCGGACCTCCTCCTCCGTGGCGCCCGGTGAGCCGTAGCGGATGTTGGCCGCGATGCTGCCGGAGAAGAGCTGCGTCTCCTGCGGCACCCAGCCGATCTGGGAACGGAGGAACCCGAGCGGCAGGCGCCTGATGTCGATACCGTCCAGCGTTATGCGCCCCTGCTGGGGGTCGAAGAAGCGCGAGATGAGACTGACCATGGTGCTCTTGCCGGCGCCGCTGGGGCCGACCAGGGCCACCACTTCACCGGGCTTGGTCTTGAGTGATATGCCGCGTAGCACCGCCGCCTGCCGATCCGGATAACCGAACGAGACCTCCTCGAACTCCACGTGGCCCTCGACCCGTTCGGGCACGACGGGGTCGGCGGGCTCCTCCAGGTCCGTGGTCTCGTCCAGCAGTTCGAAGATACGCCTTGAGGCGCCGATGGCTTCCTGCAGCTGCGCCCACAGGCCGGTGAAGGACCCGACGGAGCCCGCCACGAACAGCGTGATGAGCAGGAAGCCCACCAGGTCGCCGCTCTGCATGGCGCCGCTGATCGCCAGTCGGCCGCCGTACCAGACGACCACGCCTATGCCCACGAAACCGAAGACGATGACCGCCGGCACGAAGAGCGAGCGCAGCGCCACGCGGCGCAGCGCCTGCTCGAACGAGTCGTCGATGGCCGCCGCGTAGCGCTGCCTCTCGAACCGTTCGGCGGTGAACGACTTGACCACCCTTATCCCCTGGATGGCCTCCTCGGCGCTGGCGTTGGCGGCCGCCACCCGGTCCTGGAAGGCGGTGCTCACCCGCCTGAGGCGCCGGCCGAAGAAAGCCGCCGCGAAGGCCACCGCCGGCACCACGGTGAGCATGACCAGGGTGAGACGCACGTCGAGGTAGAAGAGCACCAGCAGGCCACCCAGCAGGTTGATGGCCTGGTTCACCAGCTGCGCCAGCGCCTGCGACACGGCGGCCTGCACGGTGGAGACGTCTGACGTCAGCCGCGACGTCATCTCGCCCGTCTGCCGCTCCTCGAAGAAGCGCACGGGCAGCGTGAGCAGGTGCGAGAAGAGATCCTTGCGCAGGTCGGCCACCACGGCCTCGCCCACCCGCCCCAGCTGGTAGGTCCGCGTGTAGTTGAACACCGCCTGCACCGCGACCAGCACGCCGATAGACAGCGCGGTGCGGTCGAGAAGCGCACGGGCGTCGCCCGCGTTGGCTCCGGGGGCGAAAGCGGTGTTGAGGAGGTTGCGGATGAGGAGGGGGAAGAGCAGCCCAACCAGGCTGGCCACGGTTACGGCCACCATGCCGGTCACCAGGCGACCGCGGTAGGGCCGCACGTAGGCGAACAGACGCCTCAGCTGGGCCATGTCCTGGCGGTCTACTCTGCGCTTGCGGCTGGCGGCTGGCGGGGCGGTGACGGCATCTGCCGGGCGGCTCTGCGACACGCCCAAGGGTACACTGGCCGGGAACGAACGAGGGCGCCCGCTGCGGGTGCCGAGCCTAGAGAGTGCGCCCCACACGGCGCTGCCGATCAGCTACGTGCGCGCCACCGGTTGGCGCCAGGAGTAGGAAGATGCACCACCAGTACACCGGGTCCACGCCCGACGACAGTTCCGAAGCCCCGCTGTGGACGCCCACCTCCGCGCAGGTCGAAGCGTCCGCCATGGACGCCTTCCGCCGCTTCGTGCAGGCCCGCACGGGCAGGGACCTGGCCGACTACGATCAGCTGCACGCCTTCAGCGTGGACGAGCCCCAGCGCTTCTGGCAACTGCTGGCCGAGTACCTGAAGGTCCCGTTCGGCGTCACCGCCAGCCGCGCCATGTCGGACGACCCCATGCCGCGTACGCGCTGGTTCGAGGGGGCCACGCTCAACTACGCCGAGGCGCTGCTCTACCCGCCCGACCTGAAGGATCCGCACGGCACCGCCATCATCGGTGTCACGGAGGAGGGGGCGGAGGTGCGGCTCTCGTGGCGCGAGCTGCGCGAACTGGTGGCCCGCATCCAGGCGGGCCTGCAGCGAGCCGGCGTGCAGCAGGGCGACGCGGTGGCGGCGTTCAGCGCCAACGTGCCGGAGACGGTAGCGCTGCTGCTGGCCTGCGCTGGGCTCGGAGTGGTCTTCAGCTCCTGTTCGCCCGACTTCGGGCAGGAAGCTGCCACGGCGCGCTTCGCGCAACTGAAGCCCAAGCTGCTCTTCGCCACTACCGGTTACGCCTACGGCGGTAAGCGCTTCGATACGTCCGCTGTGCTGCAGGGCATCGCGGCGGCGCTGCCCTCCCTGGAACAGGTGGTGGCACTGCCTTACCCGGGCTGGGCCGACGACCGCGAGCCGGACGACCTCGTGATGGAGTGGCAGCGGTGGCTGGGCGCGGGCGACGCGCCCGTGGAGCCCGTGCTCACGCAGCTGCCGTTCGATCATCCGCTCTACGTGCTGTACTCGTCGGGTACCACGGGGCTGCCCAAGGCCATGGTCCACCGCGCCGGCGGGGCGCTGCTGACCCACATGAAGGAGCAGCGCCTGCACTCGGGCATAGAACCCGGTGACGTGGTGTTCTACTTCACCACCTGCGGCTGGATGATGTGGAACTGGCTGGTCAGCGCACTGGCGCAGGCGGCCACCATCGTGCTCTACGACGGCTCGCCGGCCTGGCCCGACGCGGCGGCGCAGTTCCGTCTGGCGGACTCCCTGGGCGTCACCTTCTTCGGCACCTCGGCCCGCTTCCTCTCGGGCGCTCAAGCGCAGGGCCTCGAACCGCGCCGGGAACTGCCCCTGCAGCACCTGCGCACGGTGGCCTCCACGGGCTCGCCCCTCTCGCCCGAGGGGTTCCGCTACGTCTACCGCAGCATCAAGAGCGACGTTCATCTGGCCAGCATCTCGGGCGGCACCGACATCGTGGCCTGCTTCATGCTGGGCGTGCCCACCCTGCCCGTGTACGCCGGCCAGATCCAGCGGCCCGGGCTCGGCGTGGACCTGCGCGTGCTGGACGAGGAGGGGAACGACGTGGTGGGCCAGCCGGGCGAGCTGGTCTGCGCCGCGCCACTGCCCTCCATGCCGCTGGGTTTCCTGGGCGACGAGAGCTTCCAGCGCTACGAGGACGCCTACTTCGGGGTCTACCCGGGCCTGTGGCGCCACGGCGACCTGGTGGAGCGCACCGATGAGGGCGGTATCGTGGTCTACGGCCGCTCCGACGCCACCCTCAACCCGGGCGGCGTGCGCATCGGCACGGCCGAGATCTACCGCCCCCTCGAGAGCGTGCCCGAGGTGAGCGAGGCCGTGGCGGTAGGCAAGCGAACGGACGGCGATCAGGAGATATGGCTGCTGGTCACGCTCAAGGAAGGCGAGCTCACCGAAGAACTGAGCCGTCGGATAGTCTCCACCATCCGCTCGGGCGCGTCGCCGCGCCACGCCCCGCGGCGGGTGATCCAGGTGCCGCAGCTGCCCCGCACCCGTAGCGGTAAGTCCATGGAGCTGGCGGTGGCGCGCCTGGTGAACGGGCAGACCGTGCCCAACGTCGAGGTGATGGCCAACCCCGAGTGCGTACCGCTGATAGAGGAGACCCTGCGGCGGCTGTCCGCCGACTGAGCAGCACGCGGCCCCGCGGGGCGAAGTCCCACGCCTACGTGTGCTCGGGGTCCGGCTCGGTCAGAAGTTCTTGCCCAGTAAGCGCCCGACCTGCTGCTGCAGTTCCAGCTCGTGGAACGGCTTCTGCAGCGTCTCGGCCCGGGGCAGGGGGCGGAAGAGGCTCTGCCTGGGCGGCCTGTCGATCAGCAGCAGCATGGGCAGGTGGCCGTGGGCGCCGCTGCGTCGCACGTCGCGCACCACGTCCCAGGCGGCGCCCGCTGAGTCGTCTACCACCACGGCCTTCGGATGGTGCTCCTCTATGCCCTGCAGCGCGCGGTCGTAATCCTCCACCAGCTCCACGCGCAGGCCGGCCCGCAGGAGCGTGAGGCGCAGTAGTCGCGCCAGCGCGTCCGACGGCGTGACCACCAGAACGAGCGGCTCGTCCGCCGGGTAGGGCGCCTGCTCCAGAACGCCCAGCTCCGCTAGTTCGGCGAGCAGGTGGAACACCTTGCGCTCGCTCATGTCCAGCTCCGCGGCGATGCTGCGGGCCGAGCGCCGTCCGTCCACGTGACCGAGGACCTCCCAACCGCCCTGCGGCATCTCGACGGAGGTGGGGTCACCAGCCTTGAGGAAGACCAGCTCCGGCGCCACGCCGTTGCCGTACTCGTAGATGCCGGTGGCCACGCGCATCAGCAGGGCCAGGGCGTCGATGCCCTCACCGATGGGCGTCTGCGTGGCGTCCGGTTCGGGAGCCGTGAACTCGAACGCGCCGTCGCTCCAGCTCATGAGCTCCGAGAGGACCTCCAGTGCCTGCAGCTCCACCGCGGCCGCCAGGTCGTCCTCCTCGATGTAGCCCATGTCGACCGCCATGCGGCCGAGCAGCGTGCCCGGGTTCTCGGTGCGCTGCCGCTTGAGGATCTCCTGCACCTCGAGGAACGAGAGCAGGTCCATGCGGACCATGATCTCGCCCAGGTGGTTGCCGGGAGTCACGTGAGCGTAGGACAGGCGGCCCTGCTGGAAGTAGAGCCGCGCGCGCGACTCGTGCCGCGTGAGCGTCATGACGCCCGACTTCTGCGTGTTGGCTATCAGCTGGAACATGTCCGTCAGCGGGAGGTTCTTGAGGCTGCCGCGGATCATGCACTCCGCCCGTCGCGGGCCTCGAACAGCCCCAGATCCGCCTGGGAGCGAACGGGCGCGGGCAGCCCGAGGTGGCGGTAGGCCGCGTCCGTGGCCATGCGCCCCCGCGCCGTGCGGACCAGGAGGCCGCGCTGGATGAGGAACGGTTCGTAGACCTCCTCCAGGGTGGCGCGGTCCTCGGCCACGGCGGTGGCCAGCGTGTCGAGCCCGACCGGCCCGCCCGCGAACTTCTCGATCAGCGCCTCAAGGATGGCGCGGTCGCGGCGGTCGAGGCCTTCGTCGTCGATGCCCAGGGAGTCCAGCGCGCGCTTGGTGCGCTCCAGCGAGATGACGCTGTCGCCCGCCACCTGGGCGAAGTCGCGCACGCGGCGCAGCAGCCTCTTGGCGATGCGCATGGTGCCGCGCGAGCGGTGACCCATCTCCAGCGCAGCCGCCTCGTCCAGCTGGAAGCCGAGCTGCTCGGCATCGCGCATGATGCCCAGCGCCAGCTCCTCGTCCGTGTAGAACTCCAGATGCTCGAGGATGCCGAAGCGGCTGCGCAGCGGGCCCGTGATGAGGCCGGGCCTGGTGGTGGCCCCCACCAGCGTGAACTGCGGCAGCTCCAGGCGGATGGAACGGGCCGCGGGACCTTGCCCCAGCACGATGTCTATCTTGAACTCCTCCATGGCGGGGTAGAGGTGCTCCTCCGCCACGCGCCCCAACCTATGTATCTCGTCGATGAAGAGCACGTCGCCCGGCTCCAGGGCGTTGGTGAGGATGGCCGCCAGGTCGCCCGGCTTCTCGATGGCCGGTCCGGAGGTGACGCGGATGCCCACGCCGAGCTCGGCGGCGATGATGTGCGCCAGCGTGGTCTTGCCCAGCCCGGGCGGGCCGTACAGCAGCACGTGGTCCAGCGCCTCACGCCTGTCCCGCGCCGCTTCCAGGTAGACCTCGAGCTTGCGCTTGAGGCGCTTCTGGCCGACGTAATCTTGCAGGGAAGCGGGCCGGAGACGTACTTCATCCACGTGGCCGAGAGTACCACGCACCGCGCCTTCTCCCCGGCCCGGCAACTACGCGCTGCGCCCCGTGGGGTAGGCTTATGGGCGCTCGAAGGAGCCCGAGAACCGCGGCGCGGGACGTCGTCTATAAGGAGTACCAATGCAAACTCACAGGGTGCGTGTCGGCGACCAGGAGAGGGACCTCAGGATCGTCGATCTGGGCGACGTCTCGGTCGCCCTGCTCAACCTGCTCGGCGACACCGCACTTACCGAGGCGGCGGCCGAGGAGCTGGTGAAGCGGCTGCCGCACGGGGTGCAGACGCTGGTGACCCCGGAGGTGAAGGCCGTGCCGCTGGCCCACGCCATGAGCGTTCGCAGCGGCCTGCCCTACGTGGTGGCGCGCAAGACCGAGAAGCCGTACATGGTGGGCTCCGTCAAGAAGTCCGTGGTGAGCATCACCACAGGCAAGCCGCAGGACCTGGTCATCGACGGCTCCGACCTGCACAAGCTGGATGGCCGCAAGGTGGCCATCGTGGACGACGTCGTCAGCACGGGCGGCACCCTCACGGGGCTCGTGGAACTGCTGAACGAAGTGGGTGCCGAGGTCGTGGCCACCCTAGTGGTCTTCACGGAGGGCGAGGAGCGCGAGGACGTCATCGCGCTGGGCCATCTGCCGCTCTACCCGCACTAGTATTGGAGCGTAGCGCCAACGCGCGGGCCCGGTCCGCACCCTGCCCGCGGCTCGAAAGGTTGGGAGTTTGAGCATGGCTTCTGACGCCAAAGAGCGCATCCGCGAGCGCCTCGGTCTGGCCGAGGTGATCGGGGAGGTCGTGGCCCTCAAGCCCGCCGGGCGGGGGCAGCTGAAGGGGTTGTGCCCCTTCCACGACGAGAAGACGCCCAGCTTCCACGTGCATCAGGATCGCGGCTTCTACTACTGCTTCGGCTGCCAGGCCAAGGGCGACATCTTCGACTTCGTCATGCAGACCCGCTCCATGTCGTTCCCGGAAGCGCTCAAGCTTCTGGGGGATCGCGCGGGGGTGGAGGTGGGCCCGCCCTCCCCGAAGGCGGCGGTGCGGCGCGACCTCTTCGACGTGAACCAGGTGGCGCTCGACTACTTCCGCAGCCACCTGGCCGGCCCGGCGCTCGACTACCTGGAGGGGCGCGGCCTCACCCGCGAGACCATCGACGCGTTCGAGCTGGGCTTCGCCCCGGAGGGCTGGGACGGCCTGCTGAAGGCCGCCCTCACCAAGGGCGTCGACTCGGACGACCTCGTGACGCTGGGCCTGGTGGTGGAGAACGAGCGGGGGCGGCGCTACGACCGTTTCAGGGATCGCGTCATGTTCCCCATCCGCGACGCCCTGGGCCGCCTGGTGGGCTTCGCCGGGCGCGTGCTGGGCGACGGGCAACCGAAGTACCTGAACAGCCCCGAGTCCGAGCTGTTCCACAAGAGCGAACTGCTCTACGGCCTGGACCGCGCCCGCGGCGCCATGCGCGAGCAGGGCGAGGCGCTGGTGGTGGAGGGCTACATGGACGTGATAGCCCTGCACCAGGCCGGCTTCCCCACGGCGGTGGCCTCCCTGGGCACGGCCCTCACCGCCGGCCACGCCGACGCGCTAGCCCGGCTGGACGTCAGGCGCCTTTACCTGGCCTTCGACTCGGACGAGGCCGGCCAGCGCGCCATCCTGACCGGGCTCGACCAGACGGCCTCGCGGCGCTTCCTGGTTAAGGCCGTGACCGTGCCGCACGGTAAGGACCCGGCAGACGCCGTGCTGGGAGGCCATGCCGACGAATTCCGCCAGGCGCTGGCTGGCGGCCTCTCCGAGGTGGAGTTCCGCTTCAACCGCGTGCTGGAACGTCACGACAAGGATCAGCTGGAGGGCCAGCGCGCCATCCTCGAGGAGCTGCAGAGCGTGCTGCGGCCGCGCGACGTGTTCGACCCGGTGGCGGCCGAGATGCGGCGGCTGGTGACGGAGCAGCTGGGCATCGACGCCGCGCGCCTGGACGACTGGTTGGCGCGCAGCGGCGGCCGCAGCACCAGCCTCACCGAAGTGAAGGGGCTCAGGCGCCGGCGGCCGCAGCTGGACCAGATGCGGCGGTTGGAGCTTGAGATCGCGGCCCTCGTGCTGCTGGAGCCGCGGCAGCTGGAGCGGCGCGTGCGCCTGGTGGCCGAGGAGTTCGCCTACGACCACGCGGACTCGGCCCTGGGTCGCTTCGTGGAGCTGGCGCGGAGCACGGAGTACAGCGTGGACGCCATCCTGGCGGCCTACGCCGAGCAGGAGGAGGGCAGCGTGGTGTTCGAGCGGCTCTTCGGCGGCTTCGACCAGGAAGACGCGCGCATAGACGTGGAGGATCAGCTGCGCAAGTCCCTCTCGCGGCTGCGCGAGTTCCAGCTCGAGGGCCACAAGGAGCAGTCCCGTGCGCGACTGGCAGCCAGGCGTGACGAGCTCACCAGGTTGCTGGGGGCCGAGAACGGCGAACCGGAGGATCTGGAGTCGATCTACGCCGAGTTGCAGGAGATCCAGGCCATGCTGGCAGTCCGCGACGCCGAACGCAGGTTGCGCGTGCCGGCAGCTTACGCGCGCCGCCGGCGCCGGAACTGACCCGTGAGAACCCGCGCCCTCCCGGCGCCACCACGTACCGACTCGAGCTCAAGATGCCGCTGGCGCCGGGCGTTTCCACATGAGAGGGACATTTGTCCTAGATTGACACTCCCTAAAGGCCTTGGTATGTTCAGACCCGACGCGTCAGAGGCGCCAACTTGCGCAGAGACCGCGTTTTTTTGTGTGTTCACCGTTGTTCACGTCCATCAGTTCAGCCGAAGAACCTTAGCGTACTGATGTGAGGAAGGAGGGCCGCTTGGAAGCTCAAGGGGAACGACTGCTCCAGGACCTGGTCAAACAGGAGAAGAGCCTGGTTCTCAAGGTAGAAGAGGCCAAGGCGAAGGCGAAGCAGACGCTTGAGAAGGCCCACGCCGACGCTGCACGCACCGTGCAGGAAGCGCGCGCCAGAGCGGATGCCGAAGCCGAGGAGACGGCGCAGGCAGCTGCCAAGGAAGCCGCCAGCATCCGAGAAGAAGTCGTGAAGAGCGCTCGCGAGGCCGCGGAGGCTCTGGAAGCCAAGGCCACCGCCAACCAGTCCGCTGCCGTGTCGGTTGTCATGGAGAAGGTCTTGCCGTGATCGCCGAGATGGACCAGGTACTGGTCGTCGGTAGACGCAGCGGTGCCAAGGACGTGCTCACGGCGCTCCAGAACCTCGGGGTCATGCAGATCGACGACCTCGGCGGCGAGGAGGCCGACGACGCCCTGCGCCCGCTGCAGCTGACCGGTAACGACCTGGGCGCCAAGGAGACGTGGGACCGCCTCGTAGCGCGCTCCACCACCCTGCTGGACATGCTCGGCCTCCGCGCCGATCGCCAGCCGCGCGTGGAGGTCGGCGCCGACCCGGCGGTACTCGAATCCGAACTCGCCGGGCTCACCGAGCAGGTCGAGCGGCTCGTGGCCGAACGCGGCGAGCTGCGCGACGAGCTCGAGCTCAGCCAGACCTACCTACCGCTACTTCGCAACCTCGCTCCGCTCCAAGGACCGCTCGACGACGCCCGCTACCTCGCCGGCGTCGCGTTCCTTGTGAGCGACGACGACCTCGCCAAGCTGGAACCCAAGCTGGCGGAGGAGTTCGGCTCGGCGTACGCCCTGGCGGCCAAACCGTACAGCGGGCAGTCGCTCGCGGTGGCGGCCGTCATGCGCCACCAGCTGGCTGACTTCCGCGCCGCCCTCACGCGCCTCGGCGTGGCCGAGGTGCAGCTGCCCGAGCGTTACGCGGGTTACGGCGTGGCCAAGGCCGCGCACGTCATGGAGGAGCGCGCGCGCACTCAGCCCACGCGCCTCACCGAGATCGACGCGGAACTCGAGCAGTTGGGTCAGCAGCACGGCGCCAAGCTGGCGGCCGTCAACCGCGTGGCCCTCAACATGCAGAACCGCTTCGCCCGCCTGGAGGACATGGCGGAGGGACGCTACGCCTTCGCCCTCAAGGGCTGGGTCCCCAGCGACGAGTCCGGCGACGTGATCTCCGCGCTCGCCAGGCAGTTCGGTGACGACGTCATAGTCACCACCCGGCCGGCCGACGCGCACCACGACGAGGGCGTGCCGGTCAAGTTCGAGAACCCCGCCTGGGTGCGGCCGTTCACGGGCCTTCTTTCACTCTTCGCTCCGCCCAAGTACGGCAGCTTCGACCCGTCGTGGACGCTGGCGGTTTTCTTCCCGCTCTTCTTCGGGCTCGTGGTCGGCGACTTCGGCTTCGGCCTGCTGTTCGCCCTGCTCGCCTGGGCCCTGCGTCGCCGCGGCGAGTCCGGCAAGGAGCTCAGCCTCGGGCCGCTCGGCATCGTCATCCCGGCCGGCGCGCTCAAGCCCATCAGCACGGTCATCTTCTGGTGCGCGGGCTGGAGCATCGCCTGGGGGCTCGTGTTCGGTGAGGGCTTCGGCAACTTCTTCGAACGCTTCCCCATCGGCCGTCCGCTCTTCTACACGCCGCTGCACCACGAGGTCGGCTACGGCATCTTCCAGATCCCCATCTTCCGCGTGGAGGTGTTCACCCCGCTGCTCTTGCTCAGCATCGGCTTCGGTGTGCTCCAGGTGGTGGGCGGCTGGGTCATCCGCGCCATCCAGGGCGCCAAGCACGGCGACCGCAAGCACCTGGCGGAGGGCATCGGCATGGCCTCCGGCCTGGTCGGTATCGTCGTTTTCGCCTGGGCGTTCCTGAACGGCTCCCTCACCACGCCGGTGATGGTCGTGGCCGGCGTGCTCATGGCCATCTTCCTGATAACCATCCCCTGGGGCGGGGCGCTGATGCTGGTGGAGATCATCTCGAACTCCGGCCACATCCTCAGCTACCTCCGTCTCTTCGCCGTCGGCCTCTCGGCCGCGCTGGTGGCCAACCTCGCCACCGACCTGGGCTTCGCGCTGTCGGGCGTGCTGCCGGTCATCGGGCCCATCCTGGGCATCCTGGTGGCCGCCGCCGTGCACCTCACCGCGCTGACCCTCACGATCATCGGGCATACGCTGCAGCCCCTGCGTCTGCAGTATGTCGAGTTCTTCACCAAGTTCGGGTTCTACGACGAGCCCGGCCGCCCTTACAGGCCCTTCAAACTCCTAGGAGGAAAGTGATGAAAAAAGCAGTTCGCGTTCTCTCGGCCATCTCCCTCTTCGCTCTCGTTGGCGCCTTCGCCTTCGCGCAGGGTGGTGACGGCGTCAGCGTCGGTACCGGTCTGATCGCCCTCGCCGCCGCCCTCGCCATCGGCATCCCCGCCGTGGCCGTGGCCATCGCCCAGGCCGCCATCGGTAGCGCCGGCGCCGGCACCCTCGCGGAGCGCCCTGAGTCCTTCGGTCAGATCCTCATCTACCTCGTCATCCCCGAAACCCTCATCATCTTCGGTTTCGTCATCGCGTTCTTCCTGAACAACCAGATCGGCGGGTAACGTGGCTGATCTTTCGGCTCTGCTCGACAAA
>Ga0079223_10002377_pt1 | contig 11630 bp, 10 predicted proteins | sample Stecom2011_FD_75072 | JGI IMG/M metagenome (GOLD analysis project Ga0079223, IMG submission 75072) | Agricultural soil microbial communities from Utah to study Nitrogen management - Steer compost 2011 | ecosystem: Environmental > Terrestrial > Soil > Agricultural land | place: USA: Utah...
AAAATGAACATGGGATCTGTTTTGTAGTTATCCCAATCAATCAATTCATCTACAACGTAGTTATTAGTTCTGAAAGGCAGCACATGAGCCACAACATCAATGCTATGAAGATCTTCGGCATCAACTTTGTCAATTTGTGCAATATTCTTATAATTTCGAGCGGTGTAGACTTGATATTTCATACGCGTTATACTTTAAATATTAAATTGTTAATTGTTTTTATTCTGTTGTCTGATGATTTATTCCAATTCTCTAAAAAAGATTTAGCACAAACTGCTTTCTCTTCAATTAAGCCAACAAGTTGAAAGATAACTCAAAGGAACTGTCCATCAATGCCTAAACATTTGTACAGAGAAAAAATATTTGGCAATTTTTTAAACCGCAAACCAAATAGAAGAGATAATAGAAAGAGATTTACAAGGACTTTCTACCTTAATTTAACAAACATACAAAAATGATAGGTTCTATACAACCTATTATGTTGGTTTTTTCTACTTAAAAGCGAAGAATCACTTTTCAAACGATGTTGGCTGATTATTTAAATGAGAGAAGAAACTAAGAGATAATTCAATAAAGAAGTTTTAACGAATCAACTGTGTACGATTGGTATCCAACTTCAAGAAAATAAATAATAGTATGCTGAATCCCCAAAGAGAAGAACCTCCATAACTAAAAAATGGCAACGGAATTCCGATAACAGGAGCCAGTCCAATGGTCATCCCGATATTAATGACCATATGCAAAAAAAAGACAGAAGCTACACCATACCCATAAATCCGACTAAAAGCCGAGTGTTGCTGCTCAGCCAATACAATAATGCGTATAAGCAATATGGTGAACAGAACAATAACAGCCGACGATCCTAAGAAGCCCCACTCCTCGCCCACTGTACAAAAAATAAAGTCAGTGCTCTGTTCAGGAACAAAATTAAATTTGGTCTGAGTTCCTTGCAAAAACCCTTTACCAAAAAACCCGCCAGATCCGATAGCAATTTTAGACTGATTCACATTGTATCCAGCGCCCAAAGGGTCGTCTTTTAAACCCAGCATCACTAATATCCGAGAGCGCTGATAATCAGACAGTACTTTTTCGAATATATGGTCCGTTGAATAGGCAAAGCCTATAGACCCCCAAAGTAAAAGGAGCGATATAAATACAAATTTTATGCGTCGGCTCAAAGCAACAAAAATCAAATAGAGTGACCCAAAGCCCACTCCAATCAGAAGTGAAAGAAAAAGATTTCCCTCATCTGCTTTAGCCCGTATAGATAATTCAGCAATAGCAAAAAAAACGGCAGTCACCAAAAGAGTAATGAGCGTCTCCTTATTCACTCTTTTATAAATTAAATGCATCAACATACAGCCAAATAAAATTGCTAAAATAAGCTCATTACTAATTAGCATGGTTGCTATAAATACGGCAATGGCAATCAGCCCAAATAAAATAATATAGGGTGACATACCTTCTCTGAAGAAGACAATCAGAAAAGCTAAAAATATTAGAGCCGAACCTACATCATTCTGTAGGACGATTATAATCATGGGTGTGGCCCAAAGAGCAACAAGCTGAAAAAGGTCTGATGTTTTCACAAATGAGAACTGAAACCGACTCATTATACGAGCTACAGCTAAAGCGGTAGACACTTTTGCAAATTCCATGGGCTGAAATCGCATGGAGCCAATCTGAAACCACGAGCGTGCTGCATTCACCTCTACCCCCACAAAAATCACTATAATGAGTAAAAAAACACTGATTGCATAAAAGATATATGCAAATTCTACATAAAACTTACTGTCAACAATGAGTAGTATGCCAATGGTAAAGAGAGAAATCCCTATCCAAACCAGCTGTTTGGTGTACTCTTTGCTTGAATCAAGAACAAAAGGAGTATCAGGCTCAGTATTGGCAGCATATATATTTAGCCATCCAAAACCTACCAGCAAAGAATAGATGACAATGGTAAACCAATCAATATTTTTACCGCCTCTTTTACTGGGTGTTCTCATCGTCCATTAAATTTAGATTCAACATCCTTGTCTCAAGCCATTTTCGAGAGTTGTCAATTTTCTTATTCAAATACATTTCTGTGATTAAGCTGGCGATGGGTGCTGCAGAGCTTGCGCCAAATCCTGCATTCTCCACATAAACCGCAATTGCTATCTGGGGGTTTTCTTTGGGTGCAAATGCAATAAATATAGCGTGATCCTTGCCATGAGGATTTTGTGCTGTTCCTGTTTTCCCACAAATAGAGATTCCAGGGATTCTGGCAATCCGCGCAGTAGACTGAAAGTCGCTCCATACAGCGTCTTCCATTCCTTCAATGACCGTTTCAAAGTGGACGGAATCAATTCCTGTCTCATGAACTTCCTGAAACCTAGATGGAATAGCTCCTGAATCAATTTCTTTGATTAGATGAGGTGTGTAATATTTTCCTCGATTGGCAATAGCGCTAGTCATATTAGCCATTTGAAGGGGAGTGATTAACATTTCACCCTGTCCAATTGCCAATGAGATGACCGTAAGCCCAGCCCATCTATTTCTATAGATTCGATCATAATACTCGCTGCCAGGAATAAAGCCAGTTCCTTCACTTGTAAGATCTGAATTCAATCTTTTCCCTAAATTAAATGCAGTTAAATAAGTTTTCCATTTATCCAGAGCGATTTGAGGGGTCTCGTATTTTGGATGATCGATAAGATTTTTAAAGACATTACAATAATAGGCGTTACAGGAAGTAGAAATAGAATGTATCAAATCTAAAGGTGATTTGTGTGCATGACATCGCACCGACAATCCACGTGCATAGAAACCAAAATTACAAGTAAAACGGGTCTCGGGAGTTATAATATTCTCCTGCAAACCAATAAGTGCCATCAAAACTTTAAAAGTGGATCCTGGCGGATAACTGGACATTGTAGCTCTATTAAGCAATGGGGAACGTTTGTCCATCGAAAGAAGAGGGAAGTAGGTCGATCGACTTCGTCCCACCAGTAAAGATGGATCATAAGTTGGGCTAGAAACCATCGTAAGTATCTCACCCGTAGCAGGCTCAATAGCAACAATACTTCCTATTTTATTTTGCATCAATAATTCTCCATATTTCTGCAAATCCATATCTATCGTGAGAGAAATATCTTTCCCAGATTCAGCAGCTACATCCAAGCGACCATCCCGTAAAGAGTTTTTTTCACGTCCTAAAACATCTACCATCACATATTTAGCACCCTTTTCGCCACGCAAATATTTTTCATATATCTTTTCAACCCCATTTATCCCTGCATAATCGCCCAAAACATAATACGAATCCTCTTTTATTAAAGATTCTGTTGCTTCTGCCACATAACCAAAGATATGAGCAGCATTATGATATTCATACTGACGCACAGTTCTACGCTGTGCGAAAAAACCTCTAAACTTATATTCTTTCTCCTGAAAAACAGCATACTGTTGAGACGATAATTGTTTAAGAAAAACCGATGGCTTAAAACCTGATATTTTTCGAATACGGATACCCTGCGTCACTTCTTGAAAAATATTGTCGCACTCCTCACGGGTTATGTTCAAAGATGCACAAAAATCCAACGTATCAAAAGCAACTACATCACGAGGAACAATCATCAAATCATAAACAGGCTGATTGGAGACCAAAAGCTTTTGGTTTCTATCATAAATGAGTCCGCGAGCTGGATATTCTGTAATTTTTCGCTGGGTGTTATTTTCTGCAGAAAATTTATAAGAAGGATCAATAATTTGAAGCACAAACAACCTAATGATAAAGATGATGCTTATGAGAATAAAAACCAGAATAATGACAATGCTTCTATTATTTCTCATGTTCAAATCAATTAAAATCTTTTTCTTTTTTTCATCCCAAACATTTCCGCCAACAAAATGATGGCAATGCTGCTCAAGGAGCTTACAATCACCTTCCAAAGCGTGGTGAAAAAATGATTGAACGTAAATGCTTCCACAAAAAACAGAAATAGATGATGACTCACAACTGTAATGAGAACATATTTAAAAAACCACGAAAATCCAAAGTGCGATGGCACAGGCAAACTTGCAGGTTCATATCCTTCACGCGGGGATAAATAACGAAGATAGTAAGGACGCAAGAAAGCCAGAAACACTGTGGCTGAAGCGTGCATACCAGGTGTGTTCAAAAAAACATCCATCAAAACGCCCAATAAAAAAGCAATAAAAATTAAAATCCAGTTGGGAATTTCAATAGGAAGAATCAAAATAAACAAAACATAAAGATAGGGGTTGATAAATCCACCCAAGTTAATGTTATTGAGAATCATCACCTGAACTAGAATAATTACAACTAAGCTAAGCGCATATCTTCCTATATTATTAATCATTTGCTGTTGTTTTTTCCAAATGGATTTGTTCCTCTCTCATCGACTTCTCAATAGATTCGACATAAGTCAAATTGTTAAAATCTACAGAGAGTTTAACATCAATTTCGTAAAAACCTTCTCCTTTTTTCAATTCAAAATTTTCAATAGTACCAATTAATATTCCCTCAGGAAAAATTGCTGAATAGCCGCTGGTAACAACTGCATCACCAACTGAAATTTTTGCATGAGCAGGGATTTCAAATAATGTGGCATTAGACGGAGAATACCCCATCCAAGTTAAAGACCCAAAATAATCAGAATCTCTTAATTTTGCAGAAATTTTAAGCTGGGTATTTAATAAAGATGTAATGGTAGAGTAATTTTTAGAAACATGACGTGTAATCCCTACCAGTCCACGAGCTGAAATTACACCCATTCCAGGATGTATTCCATGCTTACTTCCTCTATCAATAGTAAGATAATTATGAAGTTTATTTACGGAGTTGTTAACTACCTTCGCAGATATGAATTGGTAAAGAGTATCGTTGGCATATTGCTCTACAGACTCCAGCTCATGATGGGAAGTGTAATTAAACAACTGGCTTCTTAAAAGTGCATTCTCTCTGGAAAGCTCTTCATTTGCTCGCTTAAGAGAAACATAATCTGTAAAGGTAGAGGTCATTTCAAAAACACGGGAAGCAAACTTTCCCGAAGAGTTCAGGAAGATTTGTTTGTGTGGTTGGTTGTAGCTCACCAATAAATAAAAACTAAACGTCTCAAGCAGTAGAAACAGCAAAAAATAGTGATACTTGATAATAAACCGGAGGATGTTTCTCATGGTTATGAAACGTTTAAAGCAGATTTACATATTATTAAACAGATTGACGTGTAAGACAATGATCTAAAAATAACTCATAGGTATCTATTTCTATCTGATCAGGAAAGAGTATTTGTGACGATTTTTAAGTGCAATACCTGTTCCTCGAGCCACAGCATGAAGAGGACTTTCTGCAATATGAAAAGGGATATTGAGTTTATTGGTTAGCCTTTTATCCAAACCTCTCAAAAGAGCACCTCCACCAGCCAAATAGATTCCTCTGGAGACGATATCAGAATACAATTCGGGAGGAGTTTGTTCAAGTGCACTCAAAATAGCCGTCTCCATTTTCGAGATGGATTTCTCCAAACAATGGGATATTTCTTGATAAGAGACTGGCACTTCAATGGGCAAAGCAGTCATTTGGTTGGGGCCATTTACAATATAATCGGCTGGCGGCTCGTCCAACTCTGGCAAAGCAGATCCTACACGAATTTTAATCTCTTCAGCGGTTCTCTCCCCAATTTTAATATTGTGTTGCCTGCGCATATATTCCATAATATCAGCGGTAAGATCGTCACCTGCAATCCGAATAGATTTGTTGGTTACAATTCCGCCCAAAGAGATGACAGCAATCTCTGTAGAACCTCCACCTATATCTACAATCATATGCCCTTCGGGGGCTTCAATATCCAACCCAATTCCCAAAGCAGCAGCCATAGGCTCATAAATCATAAAGACTTCTCGGCCTCCCGCATGTTCAGCAGAATCACGTACTGCACGAATTTCTACTTCTGTGCTTCCCGACGGAATACAAACTACTATATTCAGTGAAGGGGTGAAGAGACGCTTTTTGCCTCCATCAATCATTTTGATCATTCCCCTTATCATCTGCTTTGCAGCATTAAAATCGGCAATTACCCCATCACGAAGTGGACGTATGGTATAGATATTATCATGTGTTTTACCATGCATCTGTCGCGCCTTCTCCCCTATGGCAATCAACTTATCAGTACGTCGATCCAGAGCCACTATACTTGGCTGATCCACCACAATCTTATCGTTATGTATGATGATGGTATTAGCGGTACCTAAGTCCATCGCTAAATCTTGTGATAAAAAAGAGAACAATCCCATTGAAGCTGTTTTTAATGTTTAAAATGTCTGTTCCCGGTGAATACCATTGACAGGTTATTATTGTTGCAATAGTTTATAGTGTCTTGATCTTTGATCGAACCACCTGGCTGAATGACTGATTTAATGCCAGCCTTATGCGCAATTTCCACAGAATCTGCAAACGGAAAAAAAGCATCTGAGGCCATCACTGCGCCATCCAATGAAAAACCAAAAGATTGTGCTTTGCTGATGGCATGCCTTAATGCATCTACTCTTGACGTTTGCCCCACCCCACTGGCAATTAATTGACGTCCTTTTGCCAAAACGATAGCGTTAGACTTGGAGTGCTTCACAATTTTATTGGCAAACAAAAGATCCTCAACTTCTTCTGATGAAGATGCAATAGTAGTAACTATTTTAAGATCTAATGCGATCTCAGTAGTTAAATCTTTATCTTGAATTAGGACTCCGTTCAGCAAGGTTCTTGAAGATTTTTGTAAAGACGAGGAGCCTTTTTGTATTAAAATAATTCTATTTTTCTTTTGCTGAAGAATCTCCAACGCTTTTTGATCATAATCTGGAGCAATAACCACTTCCAAGAATATTTTATTCATCTCCAAAGCAGTCTCTTCATCTACCTTCTTATTTAGAACAACCACTCCGCCAAAAGCAGAGGTAGGGTCACCAGCCAATGCATCCTTCCATGCATCAGAGAGGTTGTCTCGCGATGCCAAACCGCAGGCGTTATTGTGCTTTAGTATGGCAACAGTTGTCTCTTCAAAATCTTCTATCAATGAAACGGCAGCATCAATGTCTAAAAGGTTGTTGTAAGAAATCTCTTTCCCGTGAAGCTGCTCAAATAACTCGTTGAAGTTACCATAAAAAACTCCCTTTTGATGAGGGTTTTCACCATACCTTAAACTCATGCTTCCATCTGTGGCTTCACGCGAAGCTGGATATTCACCATTACTAAAGTAGTTAAAAATAGCACTGTCGTATCCAGACGACACAGCAAAAGCAGCTGTGGCAAACCATTTTCTTTCCTCTAACGTGGTAGAGCCATTGTTCTTTCTTAGAAGATCTAATAAGGCAGGATATTGCTCCACTGAGGGAACAATCACCACATCGTTGTAGTTTTTTGCAGCAGCTCTTATGAGTGAAATTCCACCGATGTCGATTTTTTCAATAATGCTGGCATGATCAGCTCCAGATGCCACGGTAGCTGCAAAAGGATAGAGATCAACAATGACCAAATCAATTTCAGGTATTTCGTATTCAGACATTTGTTCCTGATGATTCTTGTCGTCACGTTTTCCTAAAATACCACCAAACACCTTTGGGTGCAAAGTTTTAACACGACCGCCTAAAAATGAAGGGTAACTGGTTAACTCTTCTACTGCGGTAACTTTTATTCCCAACTCCTCAATAAAGGTTTGTGTACCTCCCGTGGAAAATATTTTCACACCTTGTTCATCAAGGGTTTTTACAATATCTTTGAGTCCGTCTTTATAGAATACTGAAATTAAAGCACTTTTAATTTTTCTGGAGCCATTCATTTGAAAAGATTTTTGAATAGATGCAAAATTAAGAAAATAAGGACATTTAACAACGTGCATTTTTTATTTTGTTGAGATATTGTGTAATTATTATTCTGAATGAAGAGAATTGAATTTATTGATCAGTTAAAAGCGGTAAGTATTTTCTTAATTGTTTATGGTCATAATGATTATACATCAGACTTTGGGGAATACCTAAGTTCTTTTCGACTGCCTTTATTTTTTATTATATCTGGATTTGTCAGAAAAAACAAATCGACTATAAGCTTTAGTGATTTTATTCACAAATCAACGAAACGATTTCCAAAAAATCTCCATGTAATTACAGGCAGTAAAGGAGGTTAAAATAAAGCATTTTTACCTTTCAAAAGGTATTTAATTTTATGTGTACGCCCAGATAGAGAATTAATCTTTAATAAAAATTTATGAAACCTAAATTAATAATTTCCTTTGCGATTTATCTATTGATCAATTCTTTTTTTGTAATTAAGTATAGTTCTAGATTGAGTCAGTACAATGAATATATATTAACATTATCTTATGTAATTATGGTATTGATGCTCACTTTTATATATTTAAAAGTGAACTTCAATGTATATAAAACTCTTTTTATAACAGCTTTCTTGTCATTTTTCGCCTTTACAGTTTATTTAAATATAGCAATTGATGGTGATGCGTTAAATGTTGATAGATGGTCAGCAATGCAGGTAGCTATAAAAGCTTTACTAAACGGCGAGTATCCATATTCAGCGATTGATCATTTGGGTGGAAGAACATCAAATTTACCTTCACTAATTTTTATTGGGATACCATTTTATTTAGTAAACAATATTGGCTTTTTGCAATCATTTGCTTTTCTGTTGTTTGTATTTGTGGTATATATTACATTCAGTAACTATCGCGACAGGCTGTTCTGCTTACTTCTTTTAATTTTATCACCTGCCTACCTTTGGGAAATTTATGTAAAAAGCGATTTAATGTCCAACTTTATCTTCATCCTGCTCTTTTTAGTAATTGTTCAGAACAAGATCTCAAAGAAATCAAAAATGAATACAGCTGTTTTATCTTTTGTGACTTCAGCTCTAATACTGACAAGGCTTCCTTCTATTATTCCTATTTCTTTATTGTTATTTAAAAAATTTTATAATTACTCTTTGAAAAATAAAACAATATTTATAATTACTGCCTTTTTAACTTCAGCTATTTTTCTATTTATATGTTTTCATAATGTACATAGCTTTGAGCATTTTAAACGGCACAATCCCTTTGAACTTCAAAATAGACAGCTACCCTTATTTATAAGTTTTATAACAATTTTAATCCCAATCATATATTCTTTTCGTATAAATAACCTAAAAACATTAATAAAATCAAGTACCTTCTTTTTGCTTCTACCTGTTTCAATATCATTAACTTTAAGCATCATTAAAAATGGATTCTACAACAGCGTCTCTCTCTCTTATTTTGATATAAGTTATTTAAATATCACTCTTCCCTTTTTGTTAATTTATATTTCATTTGAGTATACGAAGCTTTTTCCTAATGAAAAGATAATACAACAAAGTTCTATTTAACCAAAATTAATTTAAGTTAAACTACCAATGAAAAAATTAGTTGTTTTATCGGGCGCAGGGATGAGTGCCGAAAGTGGAATTCCAACTTTTCGGGATATGGGTGGACTATGGGAAAAATATGATGTTACAGAAGTTGCATCACCCCAAGCTTGGGCAAAAAACCCTGAACTCGTTTTGAGATTTTACAATGAACGTCGAAAGAAGCTACTAGAGTCACATCCCAATGAAGGACATAAAATACTGGCTGAATTAGAAGAATTTTATGACGTGCAAATAATTACACAAAATGTGGATGACCTGCACGAACGTGCTGGGAGCAGCAAAGTATTTCATCTACATGGTGAACTTCGGAAGGTAAGAAGCACCAAAAATCCCAGTTTAATATATGATCTAGATGGATGGGAACTGAAATCAGGAGATGTATGCGATGAAGGAAGTCAGCTGCGTCCACACATCGTTTGGTTCGGCGAAGAAGTAGCTGGTATTTTAGAAGCTCAGGAGAAGGTTCAAACTGCAGATCTGTTTGTGGTGGTTGGAACTTCTTTGAATGTATATCCAGCAGCTGGACTGGCATCCATTGTCCCAGACCATGTGCCAATCTATGTGATCGACCCAGGACAACCGAATATTATTACTTCACAACCCATCACTATCATCAAAGAAAAAGCTTCCGTGGGGTTGAAAAAGCTGAAAGAGGAACTGCGAAAATAAATCTTCACATCAATTGGTGTAGCCCACTGTAACAACATTTATCTCAACTCCTGAGGTTTCATTGAGAGCTGTGCAGCATGCTTCAAGTGTTGCTCCGGTGGTGATTATGTCGTCAATGAGCAATATTCTTTTATTTTGTATCCTCTGCCCTTCCACCACGTGAAAAATCCCTTCCACATTTTGCCACCGCTCATAATGTTTTTTTGTAGTTTGAGAAACGTTGTACGAGCTGCGAAATAGCAAGTCCGAAATTACTTCTACGTTGAGCGTTTCTGCTAATCCTTGTGCAATTATGTCACACTGGTTATAGCCACGTTTTCTGTATCTACGGTAATGAAGTGGAACAGGAATAACTAAGTCTATACCGCTGAGCAAATTCGATTTCGCGATAATTCGACCCGTAATTCGTCCCAAATAGAGACCCACTTCAGGATGATTTCTGTATTTCAAAAGATGCACTAATTTTTGAAGAGTTTCTCCTTGCCGAAAGTGGAAGGCAGAAGTAGCAAAATGAATAGGCACTCTTCCCCAAAAAGATTGAAAAACTATATTATCGAGTTGGTTCTCAAATCCAGTTTTGGGCAGGGATGCTTCACACTTTCGGCACAACACTTCCGCATACATGGGGAGTGATGATTGGCAGTGATAACAGTGTTGCGGAAAGGTCAACGTCATCAAACCTTGCAATAACTGTCCAAAAGACTCTTTGAGTTGAGGCATAATTATGAGATTTGAATAAATAAAGTGAAGGATATTTCTTGAAAATGTCAAGTCAGCAGAACTTCAAAATCCTTTTTCAACTAAAAAGATAGACACATCAAGAGTTTTATTTTTTATTGTTCCTATTTTTGAAGAGTTAAACGACGATTCGATGAAACGAACCAAGGAAAGGTTAATTTTGCAACGGAAGATGATTGTGTTGGCTGGTTCCATATGGCAACTGAAAAGTAAATTATAATCACATGAAACGAGCCATGAGAAAGCTTCTCACAAAAAAGGATGATTATCTTGGCGAGTTCCATATGGCAATTGAAAAACAAATTATAATCATATGAAAATCCATTTTATTGCAATTGGCGGAAGCGCTATGCACAATTTAGCCATCGCGCTGAAACAAAACGGCCATGAAGTATCTGGATCTGATGATGAGATCTTTGAACCCAGCCGTTCGCGATTACTTGCGCATGATATACTTCCCAAAGAACAAGGGTGGCATCCTGAAAAAATCAACCCATCTATTGACATCATAATTCTGGGCATGCATGCACGACAAGATAATCCCGAATTAAAAAGAGCGCAAGACCTGGGCTTAAAAGTTTATTCTTACCCCGAATATTTATACGAACAGTGTAAAGAGAAGAAACGAGTCGTAATTGGCAGCAGTCATGGAAAAACCACCGTGACTTCCATGATTATGCACGCACTAAATTTTCGTAAAATTGAATTTGATTACATGGTGGGTGCTCAGCTAGAAGGGTTTGACACTATGGTAAGATTATCTCCCACCTCATCC
>Ga0079223_10002381_pt1 | contig 11621 bp, 11 predicted proteins | sample Stecom2011_FD_75072 | JGI IMG/M metagenome (GOLD analysis project Ga0079223, IMG submission 75072) | Agricultural soil microbial communities from Utah to study Nitrogen management - Steer compost 2011 | ecosystem: Environmental > Terrestrial > Soil > Agricultural land | place: USA: Utah...
AAAATAACTCAGACTAAAGCGTTTTTATCAACAACTAAAAATAATGTCGTAATTTTAATCTCACAAAATTTCATCATTCTTCCTTTATATGATTCCTATTAAGTTAACCTTCGAAGGGTTGTATTCGTACAAAAAACGTCAAACTATTGATTTTGAAAGATTAACAGAAGCTGGATTATTTGGCATTTTTGGTGCTGTTGGTTCAGGAAAATCATCCATTTTAGAAGCCATTTCATTTGCTTTATACGGGGAAACAGAACGTTTAAATGCAAGAGATAAGAGAGGTTATAATATGATGAACTTACAATCAAATCGTGCATATATTGAGTTTGATTTTACCAATCACGAAGATAAACGTTTTCGTGCAACAAGAGAGTTTAGAAGAAATTCTAGAAATTTTGATGACATTAGACCTGCTGTTGTAACATTTTATGAATTTGTAAACGAGCAATGGATTCCTTTAACACATTCAAATGCAGAGAAAATTGTTGGGATGAATTACGCAAACTTTAAGCGAACTATTATTATTCCACAAGGTCAATTCAAAGAATTTTTAGAATTAGGTGAAAGCGAAAGAACCCGAATGATGAAAGAAATATTTGGGCTCAATCGATTTGATTTGTTTGATAAAACTCAGATATTATATAAACAAAATCAGAGCACTTTTGACCAATTGGAAGGTGAACTAAAAGGATACTCATCGGTTACAGAGGAAGAAATTGAAAATATTAAAAAATCTCAAGTTGAAATTTCATCTAAATATCAAAATTTAGAGTTACTACACGCTAAACAAGATACTGAATTTCAACATTTAAAGACCATAAAAAACGACTTACAACTTCTGAAAGAATATGCAAAGGAATTAGATTCTATTCAGGAACAATATCAAATAATTCAACATAAAAAAACACAGCTATCAGAATACATTCGTACGCAACAAGCATTCTCATCAGTACTTATTGATAAAAAAAGAGTGGAACAAGATTTAGAAAAAAATATTCAATCCATTCAAAAAGACACTTCATCTTTAGATGAAATCAAAAAAGAATTGGATAGAATTAATGAAGAGCTCGAACATTCAAATCAGTTGATGGCAACAATCCCTAACCTTGAAAGTCAAGTAAAAGATTTAGAGATTATAAAGCAATTACAACACATTGATTCTGAGAAAAACAATTACAAAAATCGCTTTTTAAAAGGTGAAACAATTGTAAAGCAAACAAGGCAAACTATTGCTGAAAATGAAAAAACAATTGAATCGAAACAACAACTCATAAAACAAACAGAGCTTAATATCATAGACACGAGTACCTTATTAAGCTTAGAGAGTTGGTTTAACAATCAAAATACGTATGCTAATAATTTAGTGAATACAAACAAATCTATACAAAATCTAGAATTAGAAATTGCACAACTAAAAGTAGATTTAGAATCGAAACAATTGAATTTTGAAACGCTTGATGATACTTATCAGAAAAAAAATAGAGAACACAAAATTCTTAAAGATGAGTTGCAAAAACAAATAGATTATTTACACGTACAACAACAAATCTCTCAATATGCACACAGTTTACATCAAGGCTCACCTTGTCCGCTTTGCGGCGCTTTAGAGCATCCGAACATTACTCAAACAGAAAATGTAGAGCATTTGCTTATCGAAGTTAAAAACCAAATCAAACAAGCTGAAGAAAGCTACAGTTTTTGGCTGCATGAATACCAATTAGCTATTCAACTCCGTTCTCAATTTGAAACCAAAAAAGAGTTACTTGATAACGAAATAACAAAGAAAAAACAATTAGAGCAAACTATTGAGAGTCATAAAGCAACCTATAAATGGCAACATTTAGAAATTATAGATTTCAATGATTTTGAGGCAAAAAAAAATCAATCGTTGTTAATGACATCTAAAGTTCAACAAGAGCAATTGGCTATTGAAAGTGTAAGAAATGATTTACAAAAACAGCAGGCTAATCTTGAAAAGTACATTACTGAGCTTGAAAAAATTAATAATGACCAAATAAAATTAGAAACGGAATTCAATACTTTGCGATTACAAATTGTACATAGCTCTTTTGATGATTTATTTAAATTGACAGAAAAAGATGTTAGTGATAAAATCAATGAACTTGTATCAAAAATTGAGAATTATCAACAAAAAAATCAGCAATTACAACAAAGCAAACAACAATCAGAACAAAATAAAATACGCTTGCAAACCGCTATTGAATTAGCTTCAACTGAAAGAGAGAAAAACACTGAGCTATTAAGTACAATTAATTATCAATTGATACAAAAGCTAAATACTAGTCATTTTGAAACGATAGATGAAGTTATCAAATGCTTACAACAATCTATTGATGTTGAAAAGGTTCAGAGTGAAATCGAGCAGTTTACCATTACTTACGAAACCTTAAAAAACAAAGTTACATCGTTACAAACCAAGCATAAAGATTTGGTTTGGGATGATGAATACTATTTTGAAAAAGAAAAAGAATTAATCGTTACTAAAAATGAATTAAAAGCTGCGACCGAACAGTTAGCAACTTTAAAAGCTGAATACAGCCGTTTAACTCAAGCGTTTAACGAAAAATCTACATTAGAAAAAAAGAAAGAAGCCGTTGAGAAAAGAGCAGAGAACTTAAAAGTCATGCTTAATTTATTTAAAGGCGCAGGTTTTGTACAATATATTTCAACGATATATTTGCAACAATTGTGTGCTTTAGCCAATCAACGTTTTCACCGAATGACTAAAAACCAATTGTCTTTACAATTAAATGAAAAAGGCGAATTTGAAATAATAGATTATTTAAACGAAGGAAAAAGTAGAAGCGTGAAAACGCTTTCAGGTGGACAAGCTTTCCAAGCTTCATTAAGTTTAGCTTTAGCACTAGCCGAAAGTATACCTACAAACGCAAAAGCAAATAAAAACTTCTTTTTTATCGATGAGGGGTTTGGTACCCAAGATTTAGAATCTGTAAATATAGTGTTTGAAACCCTTACGAGTTTGCAAAAAGAAAACCGAATTGTAGGTATTATTTCTCACGTAGAAGAATTAAAAGTGCGCATTCCACGTACATTATCTATTTATAAAGATGAGGAAAAAGGAAGCGAAATATTTATTCAGTAACCTTATCTAAAAAAGGGATTACTTTTATGTATAATCGTTCGATTTTTTCTCTAGCCCAAGGAGTCTTACGTAAGAAGGTTAATGAAGATTTTACACTTGGATTATTTGAGAAGCATTTAATAGGTATTTCTTTACTCAATGCCTCCCAACCGAAGAATTTTACCAAATCTTCAACAATTACTTGCAAAGTTTTACCATGTAATGGATCGTTTGACATTTTAAATAGAATTAAAAACACAAACCGTTGAATCAACGGTTTGTGTTATATGATTAATGAGTTTCATTACCATCAATACCGTGAGCATGACCGTGAGATAATTCCTCTTCGGTAGCTGGGCGTGTAGCAATAACTTCGATATCAAAATGTAATGTTTTACCTGCCATTGGATGGTTTAAATCAGCAACTACATCAACATCAGTAACTTCTTTTACTACTGCACGAAATTGATTTCCTTGATTATCTGTTAATGGTAACATTGCACCAACAGGAGGAATACCAGATTCGTTAAACATCTCTAACGGTAATTGTGCAATTGCATTTTCATCAACATCACCATAAGCTTCATCAGAATTTATAGTAAATGATTTTGTGTCACCTGCTTTTAAACCATTAATTTCTTCTTCAAACTTTGGAATCATCATACCCACACCATATAAAAATGTAAGTGGATTTTCTGCGTTAGTTTCTTCGATAAATTGTCTTTCTCCGTTTGCTTCTATAGTATGAAGCTTGTAGCCTAAAGTAACTACATGGTTGTTTTCTATTGTCATGAAAATTGTTTTATTTTAGGATTATATCTCCTGTTTCAACAAAGATACAAGAATGAATTTATTCTACTAACGAATTAAACGAAAGATTAACGCAAAGCTAATTTTGAAATTAAAAATCAAATTTTAATTGAATGTACTCTCTCTTAATCGATTGATTTACATTTAGATTGGAAACTTGAACGCCTAATAAACGAACAGAATTTTTCAACTCCTCTTGATTAAGCAAGTTATAAGCTTCGTTGAAAATAAGTTTAGCGTCATTAATATAATACGGCAAGGTATAACTTCGAGTTTGTAAAGTGAAATCGCTATACTTTAGTTTTATTGTAATGGTCTTGCCTTTAAGTCCTTTTGATGACAATCTACGAGAGACTTCTTCACAAATTAATTGAAGTTTTTTTTCAAGATAAATTACTGATGTAATATTCTTTTCAAAAGTACGTTCTGCTCCTAAAGATTTGGGTGCTCTATCAGGTTTTACTTCACTTGTATGAATTCCTCGAGCTAGATTATAGAAATGCTCTCCTGAGTTACCAAAATGTTCTGTAAGAAATGTAATATCTTTTGCTTTTAAATCAGCGCCAGTAAAAATCCCTAACTGATACATTTTCTGACAAGTTTTTTTACCGATTCCATAAAATTTCCTGATATCCAATGCTTCTAAAAAACTTTCAATTTGATGAGGCGCAATAGTTGTTTGCCCATTTGGTTTATTAAAATCGCTGGCTATTTTAGCAATAAATTTATTAATAGAAATTCCGGCTGAAGCAGTAAGTCCGGTAGTTTGAAAAATTTCTTCTCGAATTAGACGCGCAATTTTAGATGCGCTAGAAATATTTAACTTATTTTCAGTAACATCTAAATAGGCTTCATCTAAAGATAAAGGCTCAACCAAATTTGTATATTTAAGAAAGACTTTTCGAATTTGTAACGAAACTTCTTTGTAACGGTCAAATCGTGGTTTAACAAAAATAAGATTAGGACATCTTTTTGCAGCTAATTTTCCGCTAATCGCACTTTTTACACCATATGTTCTGGCTTCATAGCTTGCTGCAGAAACCACACCTCTTTCTTCATTTCCGCCAACGGCAATTGGTTTACCTTTTAGCTCTGGGTTATCTAATTGTTCAACTGATGCATAAAATGCGTCCATATCAACATGAATAATTTTACGTTGATGTTGATCAATCATTACTGCGATTTTGAAGGAAAAAAGAATTTAAAAGGTTTAAATTTAAAATAAGTCCATACCGATTTAAACAATGGTAAAACCTCGCGTAAAGGTAAGTTTCTAGACTTGAAAGCTAGGAAAAGTGATAATAGAAAGCTTACGATAAAATTCATAAAACCGATAATAACCAATCCGATAGCACTCCAAATCCATACATCAATCGGAAGGTTGAAGTCAGCCCCATATGCGCCTAACGCAATATTACCACTTGCAAATGTAATGTGTCGAATATCAAGATTTAATCCTAGAAAATGTCCTACAGAATAGGTACTTCCCATAAATACACCAAACCAAAAATTAGAAACAATTCCTGGCCACCATTTTTCGAACCATTTAGCTATTTTATTGGTTTTATTTATTCCAAAAGTTCGCTTTAATCCTGGATGTTCTTGTATGCGGTAATACACTTGATTATGCTTATTTTTATTAGATATATTTCCTGATATAACACCCGAAAGGAATAAGAAAACACCGGCTATTGATGCGTGAAAAATTGCTGGTGATGTTATTGGATTGATATCATTTAGTAACGTATGCCACTTCGTATCGGTAATATTTACTCCAGTAGCCAAATCGATTATCCAAATTAAAAATAAAGCTACTGGAAACGCCATGATAACGTTACCAACAAAAGCAATAAACTGAGAACGTGAGAGACGAGCAAACAAAATAGCAAACGCACTATGTTTGTCTTCTTCAGAGCCTTTTTTCTTCATACCTTCTTCAATCGCTTTTGTAATTGCAGAGGCAGTCATTGCAGGCTGTTTGGTTGCTAAAGTAAATTTTAGTAAATAAATCAATATAAATCCACTAGCATAATTCATACTGTATAAAAATGCAAAACCAAAATCACTTGTATCGGCTTTAGACATCAACACCTTGATTATACATAAGAAACCAACAATTAAACCACCTCCAATTGCTCCTTTAAACATTTTAAAATACTCTTTGGCAGTTTCCGTTATATAATGTTCACCTGTTTTAGCTGTATATTGTGTAATTTCATAAGAAACCACTTGAATACTTTGTTTAAATAGAGATGAAATATTGTTTTTATAACAGTTATATTCTATGATTTTTAATCCAAGCTGTATCGAATTATAGATTTTATCTTGCTGTTTATTAACAACTAAGAAAGAAGCTAAAAGTTCCACACGCTCTAATTGTTGGCGTATTCTTAATAAATTTTGATTAACCCTTAGTGTAATTCCGTATTTTGAACTATTGCGATAAGCTTGATTAATAAATTCAAAGCACTGCTTTAATAAAATCTGGAATTGCTTATAATTAATATCTTCAGCATTAAGAAACTGAATTTCTCCTCTTCTCAACTGTTTTTCGAAAATTAAAAATTCATGTTCCATTCCTAAAAATGGATTTTCTAAGTGTGTGTACTCTGGAACCATTTTGATAATATTGGTTTCCATAGATCTTCCACTCATGCGCTGAGTTAATAAACCTATACCATATAAAAGTTCAGATAAAACACCTTCTTTATATTTTTCTTGATCATAAATCGAAGGGAAATTTAAAATTTCAAATAGCTCAAAAAGTTCTTCAATCGGAATTTTGTAAAGCCATATATAATCAGACTCTTTATAAAAAACTTGGTTAAGCACATATTCCAGCGTGTCTTTTTGAGGTTGATAGGGCAACACTTTGTTTAAAGTACGCTTTCTTACTTCGTATAAAAAATCTGAGTCTTGTAAAATATCCGCATCAGAAATCATTCGATTAAATTTCTTTTCGGATACTATAGATGTGATATATTCTTTAAGATATGCTCTGTGATGTTCAAATTCAATCAAATGATCTAACAACTCTCTAATCGTAACAGTAGAGATTATTTTTGCATTTTTAGGTCGAAAAAAATCTACAATGGCATTTAACAATTGAAAATCATGTTCTTCAGCCGACAAGGCTTCAGTACTTTGATAATACTTATTAAAAATTGCATTTATTGTATTAAGATGCGCTGTTTTTTTATTCTTAATCATAATTTTCTTAGCTTCGAATAAAATCCTTAAATCTCCACAAATGATAGAAATCGAAAGAAAATTTACTCTCAAAAATACTACTTTTTTATCAAGTTATTTACAATCCTATAAAATTACTCAAGGTTATTTAAACTCTTCACCCGAAAGAACTGTAAGAGTTCGTACAAAAAATAACAAGGCGTATATAACTATTAAAGGTAAATCTTCACATGATGGCATGACTCGATTTGAGTGGGAAAAAGAGATTGCTCTAGATGAAGCAATGCAACTATTAGCACTATGTGAAAAATACATTATTGAAAAGACACGTTATGAGATATTGCACGAAGGTAAAATTTTTGAAATTGATGTTTTTGAAGGCTTAAATAAAGGACTTATTATTGCTGAAGTTGAACTTCTTGATTCGACCGAAAAAATTATTTTACCAGATTGGATAGACTGTGAAGTTACTGGAGATGAGAGATATTACAACTCGTATTTATCAAACAAACCTTTTAGTAAATGGGTTAAGGAATAATTTCTAAAGAAACTTTTAATTTACCTTTTTTGGTATCGTCTGTAATTAAGTCGAAAGCTTTTTTAGACAAATCAATTTCTAAACCTTTGGTAAATGGTCCACGATCATTAATCACTACATCAACCGATTTATTATTAAACAAATTAGTTACACGAACTTTAGTCCTAAATGGTAATGTTTTGTGTGCAGCGGTAAGTTTTTTATTAGAAAAGACCTCTCCATTAGCCGTTTTTCTACCTTCGAATTTTGATGCATAATAACATGCAAAAACCTCATGCCTATAGAATAAGGTTTTTGCATATTTTGTTTTACAGCTAGTTGTAACTAGACCAACAACTATTAATACAAAAATTAGTCTTTTATAGTGCAAGTGTATGTGTATTTAAAGAATCGATAGAAAGTAATAACTCTTCACTATCAGCATATAAATCGTTATACTCCTCTAAATAATCATCGGGAAGCACTTCAATTTTTACATTTAAAGTTCCGCTACTTCTATGATGAGTTATATCCATAAATGCTTTTTTTGACAAATCTAACGACCTACCACGAACAAATGGACCACGGTCTGTAATAGTTACAATAACTGATTCATCATTCTTTAAGTTGGTAACTCTAACTTTCGTACCAAAAGGTAAAGTTTTGTGGGCTGCTGTAAGCTCTTTATTACTAAAAATTTTCCCACTTGCCGTTTTTCTTCCGTTAAACTTGTCATGATAATAAGTGGCAATTGTACTTTCGTGTACTACTTCCACCATTTCTTCTAATGCGTTTAACTCTTCGTTAATTTTTTCTAATTCTTGTTCCAATACTTTAGAACGGTCGACTACTTGTATGGAGTCTTCATTAGTGTTCATTGCTAATTCTTTACCAATAACTGTCTCTGTTGTTTCTTCTTTTGGAGCCGTTGATTCAAAAAGAAAAGACATTGTCAGAATAGCTACTAGTAGTAAACTCAATGAAATTACTAGTGTTTTCTTCATAATTAATTATTTAAATGAACGACCGAAAATAAGTTCAGCCCTTTAATTAAGGGCTGAACTTATTTTATAACCAATTAGACCAAGGGATTCTTGATAAAATCAATAATAATCCAATGGTATATAATATAGCGATCGATTTGAATTTTCCTGTACTTGTAGTAGCCTTTTTATGTTTTGAGAAACCAATTGTAATTAAAATTACAGCTACAATATTAATGAATGGATGCTCAATAGCATACAATCTTAAATTTGAATCTTTCATGATTTCGCCCATTGACATTGTAAAAACTTTTACGTTTGGTGAAACGAAATATAAAATCAATCCAACTAACAACTGAATGTGAGTAAAGATTAAACCAAACAAAGATAACTTTTTGTCGCTATCTTTAAATTCAGCTTTAGAAGAATACTTTATTAATGCATTTACTGCTGCAATAATAAGCACTATCAAAGCCAAATATGCTACGTAAGAGTGCATGTGTTGTAAACCTGTGTACATATATTTATGATTATAGTTTGTTTACAAATATATACTTTTTTCTATCAAAGAATACCTTAATTTTCTCAGAGAAACAACAAATGTATTGATTGTCAACAAAATAACAAAATTTATAAACATATTTTTATGAAAAACGTCATAGGAATAAGCTATATTTATGCTTTTTTTAAATAGAAATTTAGCACGTAAAATAACTAGAAACCCTTAAAATTAATCAATCATAATTGATTTATAGAGTTTAAATATTTTTTTTTAGACAAGGCTAAAAAAAATATTTATTAGAAAAAGATTTTAATGTACATTTGTGTAAATAAATGTATTATGCTTACACATGCTGAAGAAAATTATTTAAAGATAATTTATCATCTATCGCTCACAGAAGAAGCAGGTATTTCTACAAATGCCATAGCAAATAAAATGAATACTAAAGCTTCGTCTGTTACTGATATGCTTAAGAAACTAAGTGAAAAAGAACTTATTAACTACAAAAAATATAAAGGAGTTTTTATAACTCAAAACGGAAAACTTACTGCAAAAATGATTATTAGAAAACATCGTTTATGGGAAGTTTTTTTAGTGGAAAAATTAAATTTCAATTGGGATGAAGTTCACGAACTTGCAGAAGAACTTGAACACATAAAATCTGAAAAATTAATTAATGCTCTTGATAAGTTTCTTGGTTTTCCTAAAGAAGATCCGCATGGAGATCCTATTCCTAATGCTAACGGAGAAATTTTTGTCAGAGAAAAAGAATTACTTTCTGAAACTCAAGTATCAAAAAAATATATGTGCGTAGGTGTTAAAGACACATCTTCGGTATTTTTACAATATCTCGATAGACAAAACATTTCATTAGGCACTTCATTTATAGTTACTGCAATAGAAATGTTTGACCAATCAGTTAGTATTGAAGTTAACGGTAATCCATTAACCTTATCAAAGATTGTGGCTCAAAATTTATTTGTAAAACAAATATAACCTATGGAAGAGTTATTAGCTTATTTTGAAAAACTAAACCCTGTTTATGCAGCACTTTTAGCTGGAACTTTCACTTGGTTAATGACAGCTCTTGGAGCTTCGTTAGTTTTTGTATTTAAAAATCCTAGTAAAAAACTTCTTGATGGTATGTTAGGATTTACAGGCGGAGTAATGGTAGCCGCAAGCTTCTGGAGTTTACTTTCTCCAGCTATTGCTATGAGCAAAGGTGAAGGTTTTACAAAAGTAATTCCTGCCGCTGTTGGATTTGCTTTAGGTGCTTTATTTCTATTTGCTTTAGACAAAATTCTACCTCATTTACATCTTAATCATGACGTCAAACATACAGAAGGTTTAAAGACAAAATCTCCTTGGGGAAAGTCAACTTTACTTGTTTTAGCTATTACTCTACATAATATACCAGAAGGACTTGCCGTAGGCGTTTTATTCGGAGGAGTTATTACCGGAGTTCCTGAAGCTACTATTGCCGGAGCAGTTACTTTGGCATTAGGTATAGGCATGCAAAATTTACCTGAAGGATTATCTGTGTCTTTTCCTCTTAGAAGAGGCGGAATGAGCAAAACCAAAAGCTTTGTTTATGGTCAAAGTTCTGCAATTGTTGAACCAATATCGGCTGTAATCGGAGCTTTAGCAGTTGGATTTTTCACTCCTATATTGCCATACGCTTTAGCATTTGCAGCAGGAGCAATGATTTTTGTAGTAATAGAAGAGGTTATACCCGAAACCCAACAAGGTTCAAATTCTGATATAGCTACATTAGGATTTATAGGTGGATTTATAGCCATGATGATGCTAGACGTTGCTCTTGGCTAAAACAACTCATTCATCACTTGTAAAGAATGTATTTGACGTGATTGATGCGTGTGTAATTGAAAATATCCTAATAATAAATCAAGAATTTTTTTACGCTCACTACCATTTAATCCTGAAGGTTTAGTAAGTGTAATGTTTAATCCTTTTTTAAAACTTAAGGTCTCATCTTCATTTAAACAATCTGGATTATAATCATTTTTAAAACAACCTTCTCTTTTATCAAAATATAAATCTTTTGTATGCGAATCATCAGGATAAAACCCCAAATATTTAGTTAGCTGAAACAAGAAATAGATATGAAAATCTGGATTCCATTCTGCAGTATCAAACCAAATAAAAGATTTTTCTAAATACGTATATAGATTTTCTCGATGTTGCTCATCCTTCAAAACCTGATTAAGAACCTCTGTGAGAAACATAACTACCATACTTTTATTAAAATCAGTATGCAAAGAAACGTATGAATAATGTAAACTTAAACTACTGAAATATGTTAGTTGATTATTTTTCTTTTCTTTATAGGAAATATTTAATAATGTTAGTGGCTGAAAATATGATATTGATTGACTTTTAGATTTACTAAAAGCATTCTTAACAAAAAACGTATTTATACCTTCTTTCTCAGTAAAACACTTTACAATTAAACTTTTTTCTTGATATTTTATACTCTGTAAAACAATAGCTTTG
>Ga0079223_10002382_pt1 | contig 11621 bp, 13 predicted proteins | sample Stecom2011_FD_75072 | JGI IMG/M metagenome (GOLD analysis project Ga0079223, IMG submission 75072) | Agricultural soil microbial communities from Utah to study Nitrogen management - Steer compost 2011 | ecosystem: Environmental > Terrestrial > Soil > Agricultural land | place: USA: Utah...
ACCGAATATGTCGATATCGCCAAGGCGTTCTACGAAGACGATGCCTCGGGCCTGGTCAATGGCACGCTGGACGCCATTGCGCGCGAAGCCGGCTCGGACCTGAGCGAATCCCGCTAGACCCCGCAGCCGCTATTGCGGCATCGGTGCCTTGTCGTCCTGCCATTTCTCTTCGGCCACATCGTCGCCGCCAGCCGCAATCACCGCCTTGATGGCGTAGTTGGCAGCGTGGCGGGCATGGTTCGGCACATGTGCACTGGCGGCTGCATGGGCAGCGGCACGCGCGGCCTCGCGGGCAACGGCGCTGCCGGCCTCCCGCGCCGCGGCGTGGGCTGCAACGGCGGCCTTGCGGGCCTCGGCCACGGTCAGCTTGCCACTGGCCCAGCGGCGCGCGGCCGAGATCGCGGCCTTGGGGCGGCTATCGCCCGGCTTGGCATCGTGGAACAGGGGCAGCACGCGTTCGGCGCAATCTGCTGCCCAACTGGCGATGGCTTTATGCTGTTTCGTATTGTGCTGCATCTTTATCTCCAAAAGCAAAAAGCCCCGGTCTCCCGGGGCTCTCGAATTCCATGGGCACAGGCGCTAGAACGACTGCAGGATCTGCTGGATAAACGTACGATCCTCGCCAAATGACGGCGTCCGGCGGGTCTCGATGGTCACGGCCTTGCCATCCTTGAGCGTGTAGATGGCCTTGTCGACCACTTTCTGGTTCTTGTCGAAATAGACAGCCAGCACCGTGCGCGAGTCGATCATCGTCATGCCAAAAGCGGTCTGGCGTATCTTGGTCTGGACGTAGTACCAGGCGCTCTGATCGCCAAAGGTATTGGTGGACTGCGGCGAGCCCAGTACCAGGGTGACCAGTTGCTGGCTCTGTCCGGGTCGGATTTGCGCCTGCGCGCTGTCAGAAATTTCATAGCCCTGTGTGCGGGAATTGACCAATGAGGTGCTGCTGCTGCAGGCGCCCAGTGACAACGCGATCACGACAGCGGCTGCGAGTGGCGCTAGGGCACCGGAGACGGAACGCAGTGGCATGAATTTGACTTTCCCGATGGCTCTCGACTATAGGCACGGCTACAGCGCGGCACGCTTCAGCCGCCGGAATGTGTAGCTGCCAATCTGCCCGTCTGGCAAGCTGGCAATGGTCCGAAGGGGCTTTTTGCCCGGGTGTTAGGCCGATCACGAATCTGAGCGCAACCCCATGATATTCAATCTGTTCCGCAAAAATACGGCCATCGAACCAGTTTATGCCGTCTATAACGCCATTGTGGCGCAATCCCGGCAGCCCCAGTTCTATGCCGATTGGCAGGTCCCCGACACCGTTACGGGCCGCTTCGACATGATCAGCCTGCACATGGCGCTGTTGTTTCGCCGACTGCGCAGCGAAGCCGGCGGCGACAAGAGCTTCAGCCAGGCGGTTTTCGATCTGTTTTTCAAGGACATGGATCGCTCACTGCGCGAAATGGGCGTTGGCGATCTGGGCGTCCCCAAGCGCATTCAGAAAATGGGCAATGTCTTTTTCGGTCTGCTTGCGGCATTGTCAGAAGCGATGGATCGCAATGACCGTGCCGCCCTTGAAAGCGTCTTGGCACGCAATATCTTCGCCGATGCCCAGGGGCCGCAGGTCCGGGCCATGGCCGAGTATCTGCTGCGCCAGGATGCGGCCATCGCCAAGCAGCCTGCCGAGACCATCACCGGTGGCATTATTGAGTTTGAGAGCGTGCAATGAGCCGACCCGACGCCCCCATTATCGACGCGATTGTGCGTATCGACCGCCTCCCTGCATCGGGGCGTTCCATTGAGGTCGTGGCCGACGCAAAGGCCTGTGCTGAACTGGCAAAAATCCTCAATGTCCAGGCCGTTGAGGCCATGCAGGCGTCGCTGAGCGTAACCCCGCTGCGCGGCGGCATCAGGGCGCTTGGGCATCTGAGCGCGCGCATTGTACAGGCCTCTGTGGTGTCGTTTGAACCCGTCCCGCAGGACATAAACGAAGCCATTGATCGGGTCTTCCTGCCGCAAAGCGTCGACCATGTGCCCACACCGGGCTCGGAAGTGTTTGTCGATCTGGAGGATGACGATTTTCCTGATCACATTGACGGCCCGGAAGTCGATCTGAGTGGGCTGCTGATTGAAACCATCGCGCTGGCGATCGAACCCTATCCGCGCCTGCCCGGCGAAACCCTCGAATCGTTGGGACTGAACACCGATAACGCAGACTCCGGGCCCTTTGCGGCCCTGACCAAACTCAAGAAGTCCACCGACATTGACCGCTAGTATCAGCGCCGGGGCTTGCACCGACTCTCTGATGCGATATGTTCGCATGCCTGCCGAGCAGGCCGAAAACGGGCTGAAATGACCGATACAATTACACTATCAGTGGATGCCATGGGCGGCGACAACGCCCCGCGCGCGGTTATTCACGGCGCCTGTCTGCTGTTCAAAGAGCACAGCAACGCCCGCTTCATCTTCCATGGTCGCCAGGAGCTGATCGCGCCGCTGCTTGAGGAATTTGCCGTCCTCAAGCCGGTTTCGACCGTACGGCACTGCGAAACCGTGATCGCCATGGACGAGAAGCCAAGCCAGGCGTTGCGCAAGGGCCGCGGGACGTCGTCGATGTGGATGGCTATCCAGGCCGTCAAGGACGGCGACGCCGACGTCGCCGTGTCCGGCGGCAATACCGGCGCGCTGATGGCCATGGCCACCTTCTGCCTGCGCCTGATGGACGGCATTGCCCGACCCGGCATTGCAGCCATCTGGCCGACGCTGCGCAGCGACATCGTGGTGCTCGATATGGGCGCCACCATCGGCGCCGATGCCCAGCAATTGGTCGACTACGCCATTCTGGGCTCGGCCCTGGCGCGTTGCCTGTTTGACGCCGAATCCCCCACGGTCGGCCTGCTCAATGTCGGTACCGAAGAGGTCAAAGGCCTTGAGTCGATCAAGGAGGCGGGTCGCATCCTCAGCGACGCCAGCGGCTCGGGCTTCACCTATCATGGCTTTGTCGAAGGCGACGATATCGGCAAGGGCACGGTCGATGTGGTGGTCACCGAGGGCTTCGTCGGCAATGTCGCGCTCAAAACCGCTGAAGGCACGGCCCGTCAGGTTGGCTCCTATCTGCGCACGGCCCTCAAATCCAATCTGATGAGCCGCATTGGTGCGCTGTTTGCCACCTCCGCGCTCAATGCCCTGCGGCACCGGATGGATCCGCGCACCGTCAATGGTGGCGTGTTCATGGGTCTCAACGGCATTGTTATCAAATCTCACGGTGGCACCGACGAAATCGGTTATAAAAGTGCGCTCAATCTGGCCTATGAGATGGCAAGGGCGAATCTGATCGAGAAGATCGGCGACACCATGAAGCGTTTCCCCATCAAGGCGGCACCCGCCGCTACTGATTCAGCATCCGAGGCAAAACCGGCGTGACGAAAACGCGTACCATCATCCGCGGTGTCGGTGGCTACCTGCCCGAAAAGGTGCTCACCAACGCCGAACTAGCGACGATTGTCGACACATCCGACGAGTGGATCCAGCAGCGGGTCGGCATCAAGCAACGCCATGTCGCGGCCGAGGGGCAGTATACCTCCGACCTGGCGGTTGAAGCCGCCAAGCGCGCCATGGCCGCCGCTGGCGTCACGCCCGACGACATTGACCTGATCATCGTCGCGACCACCACGCCTGACTACACCTTCCCATCCGCTGCCACCTTGGTGCAGATGAAGCTGGGCATGCATCATGGCATGGCCTTCGACATCCAGGCGGTTTGCTCGGGCTTCGTCTATGGCGTGGCCACGGCTGACAGCTACATCAAGAACGGCCTGGCAAACCGGGCATTGGTCATCGGCGCCGAGACCTTTACCCGGCTGCTGGACTGGACCGATCGCACCACTTGCGTCTTGTTCGGTGACGGCGCTGGCGCGGCGGTGCTTGAGAAAATCGAACTTGCCGATGATGCCCCGGAGCAGGGCATCCTGGCCTCGGCTCTGCGTTCTGATGGACACCATTGGGACAAGCTCTATGTCGATGGTGGCCCCTCCACCACCGGCACGACCGGGCATGTGCATATGCAGGGCAAAGAGGTGTTTCGCCACGCCGTGGGCAAGATCACCGGTGTGGTCTATGACACGCTTGAGCAGGCCGGCTATACCGTCGCCGATCTCGACTGGTTCGTGCCGCATCAGGCCAATAAGCGCATTATCGAAGGGGCGGGGGCCAAGCTTGGCCTGCCACCTGAGAAAGTCGTGATGACCGTCAGCGAGCATGCCAATACCTCGGCGGCCTCGGTGCCGCTGGCGCTGAGCGTGGCCGTGGCCGATGGACGGATCAAGCGGGGCGACCTGGTGATGCTTGAAGCAATGGGCGGTGGCTTTACCTGGGGCGCTTCGCTCATTCGCTGGTAAGGCCCATGGCAACGCGATTGACCTTAGGTGTTTCAAGGCGTTAGTGTCGATTTCAGGTGGAGGACACAGCGCAAACTTGCCGCATGAGATCGTGCAGGACAAGGGCGCTGACCTGATGGACGGGTTTCTGCGGACGCGATCTCAACCAGAGTCGTGTCGGCAGTATGCCAGCTCAAGGGCGCGGATGAGCGTTCCGGCGCGGGAACCTGGCCATTCGGACAACACGGGGTTTCGAATGACGCAAAAGACGGTCACGCGGGCGGATCTCGCCGAAGCAGTGTACGGCACGGTCGGCCTGTCCCGAACTGAATCGGCCGAACTGGTCGAACGGGTCCTCGAACTGATCGGGGATGCCCTGACATCGGGCTCCAACGTCAAGCTTTCTTCCTTTGGATCCTTTCAGGTGCGCTCCAAGAACGAGCGCATCGGCCGCAATCCGAAAACCGGCGAAGAGGTGCCGATCCTGCCGCGGCAGGTTCTTGTGTTCAAACCGTCCAACGTGTTGAAGTCCAAGATCAACAAATCTATGGTTGTGTCTGGGAAATAAGTCATCCAGCGAGTCTCAACCTTCGTGGATAAGTCGCCAGACGCATTCCGGACCATATCTGAAGCCGCCGAGGAACTGGACCTGCCACAGCACGTCCTGCGTTTCTGGGAGACACGCTTCAGCACGATCAAGCCGCTGAAGCGCGGCGGGGGGCGTCGCTATTACCGCCCCGACGACGTCCTGCTGCTGCGCGGCATTCGTCACCTGCTCTACGATCAGGGTTTCACCATCAAGGGCGTGCAGCGCATCATCAAGGATCAGGGCAGTCGCTATGTCATCGCCGTTGGCGAGGGCAAGTCGATTGAGGACATCCTGCCCATGATCGAAAGCGCCGAAGCGGCCGGTGATGAGGCCGAGATCGAAGACGCCGTGATGCTGTCCAGCCCGCACCTGGACCAGGACTCCCGCGACAAGCTCTCCGCCGTGCTGCGCGAACTGCTCGAGTGCAAGCGTATCCTGGAGCGCGCCAGGGAAGCGTGAGCCACTGCCCCTCGGGGAAAATTTAGAATGTATGTTCCGTATTGACAGGTCCATGATGCACGTGTTGCATCGCGGTCTATCTTTGCAGGAGACTACCCATGACTGTTCGTTTCGGCCTGCTTGGCGCCGGCCGCATCGGTAAGGTGCACGCCAAGGCCGTGTCGTCCAACCCCAAGGCCAGGCTGGTCGCCGTGGCCGATGCCGTCGACAAGGCCGCCACTGACCTGGCCGGGCAGTATGGCTGTGCGGTGCGCAGCATTGCCGAGATCCTGGCGGCAGCCGATATCGACGCCGTGGTGATCTGCACGCCCACCGACACCCATGCCGATCTGATCGAGCAGTTCGTTCGCGCAGGCAAGGCCGTGTTCTGCGAAAAACCGATCGATCTCGACGTCGAACGCGTCAAGGACTGCCTCAAGGTCGTCGATGCCGAGGCCGGCACCTTGATGGTCGGCTTCAACCGGCGCTTTGACCCCCATTTCATCGCCGTGCGGGACGTGATCACCAGGGGAGAAATCGGGGCGGTGGAAATGGTCACCATCGTCTCGCGCGATCCCGGTGCGCCCCCCGTCGACTATATCAAGCGCTCGGGCGGCATCTTCCGCGACATGACCATCCATGATTTCGACATGGCGCGCTTCCTGCTGGGCGAGGAGATCGAGTCGGTTACCGCACAGGCCTCCGTGCTGGTCGACAGCGCCATTGGCGCTGCCGGCGATTACGACAGCGTCTCGGTCATGCTGCAGACCGCGACCGGCAAGCACGCAACCATCTCCAACTCCCGCCGCGCCACCTATGGCTATGACCAGCGCATCGAGGTGCATGGCTCCAAGGGCGCCGTGTCGGCGGAGAACCAGCGCCCGGTTTCGATCGAAGTGGCCAATGCGCACGGCTATACGCGGCCGCCGCTGCATGACTTCTTCATGACCCGCTATCTCGACGCTTATGCCCATGAAATCAGTGCCTTCATCGATTCGGTTGAATCAAAGTCTCCGGCATCGCCGAGCGGCATTGATGGCCTGATTGCGCTGGCCCTGGCCGAGGCGGCGCTCAAATCGGTCAAGGAAGGCCGTACCGTCAAGGTAAGCGATGTCACTGGTGCGCTGGCGGACAAGAGCGTGTTCCAGGGGCGCTGAGCCACCCCCCCACCTGACCTCCCCCTGAAGGGGGAGGGACCGCATCGAGGCCTTCGCACGATCCCAGACAAGCACTAGATCGCTCCTCCCCCTTTGAGGGGGAGGCCAGGTGGGGGTGCGCCCGTGCCAACTTATTTCAGCAGCCACTCATGCTCGGGTGCATTGTGGAATTTCCACACCCGCCTGGGCCCGGCCATGACGTTGAGATAATAGAGGTCATAGCCAGCGGTCGTTGCCACCGGGTGATAGCCCCGGGGCACCAGGGTCACATCGCCATCTTCAATCACCAGCGCCTCATCAAGGCTGCGGTCATCGGTATAGACGCGCTGCATGGCAAAGCCCTGCGGCGGGTTCAGCCGATGGAAATAGGTCTCTTCCAGCTGGCTCTCATGGGGCAGATTGTCCTGATCATGCTTGTGCGGCGGATAGGACGAGGTGTTGCCCTGCGGGGTGATGACTTCCACCACCAGGAGGGAATGGGCCGCCCCGTCATCCTCCGGCATGATATTGTGGACGTGGCGCACATTGGCGCCTTTGCCCCGGGTGATCTGCGGGTGGCGACCGGGTGCAATGATCTGGGCCTTGTGCTCGCCGCCACCGGGAGCGGCGCAGACCGCCAGCTCAAGATCGGTAGTCGCCTCGGCGGTCCAGGCGCTGTCCATGGGCACGTAAACCGCCCATGGCGCGCCCTCGAACGGGCTCATCCGCTCGCCCAATTCGCCAAAATCGTCACCGTCGACGCTGAACTTGCCCTTGCCGCCCACCAGCACCAGGCACAATTCCTGATCGCCGGCATCGCCGCTGATCGTGTCACCAGCGGTCAGCTTGTGCAGGGCAAAGCCGACATAGGTCCAACCCGCGGTGGCCGGCGTGACATCATGTACCTGACCCACTGTCCCCTTCGGGCGGACGCGGAGGTTCGGATTGCTGGCCATTATTGGGCTCCTCCTTGGGAAAGGCGTAAAAGAAGGTATAGAATGAATAGACCAGCGCGGCTCCCACGAGGAAGGCCCAGAACTGATCATGGGTCCAGAACAGCTCCCAGATGAGCCAGATCACCAGGAATGCGCTCACGGCGAGGCGGCGCCACAATGGTCGAAACCAGCTTAGGTCATTTTCTTTCAAGCCAATCCGCCTTCTGCCTGTAAATCACTATCGTCTGGTGTGTAGCACACCACGTCGCCAAGATTCACCCCTTGGGAAAGCCCTGGGTTTCGACAGTGTAACCGGCTGCCGTCATGACGCGGATAAGTTCCTTGTAGCCAACCTCCGCCATGCGCAGCGGCGGGTTGGTCCTGGGGTCCTGCTCGGCCTCCACGACAAACCAGCCTTCATAGCCATAATCGGCGAATTTCTGCACGATGGCGCCGAAATCCAGCGAGCCGTCGCCGGGCACCGTAAAGGCGCCGAGCGCCACGGCATCGAGAAAGGACTGCCTGGCGCGGTCAAGCGCATTGATCACCGCCATGCGCACATCCTTGACGTGCACGTGATTGATGCGCTGGTGGTGCTTGTCGATGGCGCGCAGGACGTCGCCACCGGCAAAGGCCAGATGGCCCGCATCAAACAGCAGCGGAATACCCGCGCCGGAATGCGCCATGAAGGCGTCAAGCTCGGCTTCGGTCTCGACCACGGCGCCCATATGGTGGTGATAGGAGAGCGGCATGCCCTGTTCGGCGCACCATTCGCCAAATTCGGTGACCTTGCGGGCATAGGCCTTCATCTCGTCATCGGCCAGTTTCGGCTTGGTGTTGAGCGGGCGCGAACGATCACCCTGCACCGAGCGGCCAACTTCGCCATAGACAATGCAGGGCGCATCGACCGCCTTGAACAGCTCGATCATCGGGGCAATGCGCGCCTTGTTGCTCGCCAGATCCTCATCGACCAGCGTGCCGGAAAACCAGCCACCACACAGGGTAACGTCGGCGGCCTTGAGGATGGGCAGCATGACGGCCGGATCATCGGGGAAGCGGCGGCCCTTTTCCATGCCGGTAAAGCCGGCCGAGCGCGACTGGCGCAGGCATTCTTCCAGCGACACGTCATCGCTCAGTTCCACCAGATCGTCGTTCCACCACGCGATGGGCGACATGCCGAGTTTGGCTTTCATTTTCACTCCCTGCGCTTATCGCGCCAACCAACACCCCCACCCTTGATCCCTCCCCACAAGGGGGAGGGAGACGCAGGAACCGCTCGCGCCGTGCAAGCGGCTCCATCCTTCCCTCCCCCTTGTGGGGAGGGATGCGAGAGCAGGGTGGGGGTCTCTCCACGCTCTCGATGCAGTTTCTACCCCGCCCGCTGCGCCTTGAGTGCCGCCAGATAGGCCTCGCGTGCTGCCTGCACTTGCGGCCTGTCGCTGACTTCCGGCACGGCCACATCCCACCAGTGACCACCGGCGTCGGTGCTGATCAGCGGGTCGGTGTCGATGACGATCACCGTGGTGCGGGTGGTGGCTTCGGTTTCATGCAGCGCCGTTTCCAGCTCGGCGAGCGAGGCGACCTTGCGCGCCACTGCGCCCATCGACGCGGCGTGCGCCGCAAAATCAATGCCGGGCAGGGTGACGTGGTGGGTGTCCTGCAACAGATTGTTGAAGTTGGCGCCACCGGTGGCCATCTGCAGCCGGTTGATGCAGCCATACCCGGCATTGTCGAGCAGCACGATGGTCAGCTTGGCGCCCAGCATGATCGAACTGGCGATTTCCGAGTTCATCATCATGTAGCTGCCATCGCCCACCATGACCACGACATCGGCATCGGGGCGGGCCAGCTTGACCCCCAGACCGCCGGCAATCTCGTAGCCCATGGTCGAAAAGCCGTATTCCATGTGGTAGCTGCCCGGCCCCGTGGCCTTCCACAGCTTGTGGAGTTCGCCGGGCAGGCCGCCAGCGGCACAGACCACGACAGCGTGTTCGCGGGCGCGCTGCACGGCACCAATCACCTGGGCGTCCGATGGCAGCACGGCATTGGACGATGCGGTGGCCTCGTCAGCGGCAGTCAACCAGTCATCCTTGCCGGCCCTGGCCTTGTCGGTCCAGTCGGGGTCGGCCAGCCAGCCGGTAAGGGCGGCATTGAGCGCTTCGAGGCCGGCCCGTGCATCGGCGACCAGGGGCAGGGCGCGGTGCTTTTGCGCGTCGAAGGGCTGCACATTGAGGCCGACGATCTTGAGCGCGTCGTTCTTGAACAGCGCCCAGGAGCCGGTGGTGAAATCCTGCAGCCTTGTGCCGATGGCCAGCACCACATCGGCCTCTTCGGCCAGCGCATTGGACGTCGCCGTACCGGTAACGCCAACCGAACCCATATTGAGATCGTGATCATGCGGCAGGCTCGACTTGCCGGCCTGGGTTTCCAGCACCGGCACGCCATAGCGTTCGGCAAAGGTGCGCAGCGCGGCGCTTGCCTGCGAATAGAGCACGCCGCCGCCGGCAATGATCACCGGCTTTCTGGCGCGGATCAGGGCCGCTGCAGCATTGGCGAATTCGTCGCCATCGGGCATGGGGCGACGCACGCCCCAGATCGTCTCGGCAAAAAAGCTCTCGGGATAGTCATAGGCTTCAGCCTGCACGTCCTGACACAGGCTCAGCGTCACCGGGCCGCATTCGGCCGGATCGGTCAGCACCTGCATGGCCCGGTGCAGGGCGGCCATGATCTGCTCGGGGCGGGTAATGCGGTCGAAATAGCGGCTGACGGGCTTGAAGCAGTCATTGGCGGTGACGCTGCCATCGCCCCAGTCTTCCACCTGCTGCAACACCGGATCAGGCGCCCGGTTGGCGAACACATCGCCGGGCAGCAGTAGCACGGGCAGGCGGTTCACATGCGCCATAGCGGCAGCGGTGACCATGTTGAGGGCGCCAGGACCAATGGAGCTGGTGCAGGCCATGAACCGGCGGCGGAAGCTGGCCTTGGCATAGGCAATCGCCGCATTGGCCATGCCCTGCTCGTTCTGGCCGCGATAGGTGGGCAGGGTGTCCTTGACGCCATGCAGCGCCTCGCCAAGGCCCGCGACGTTGCCGTGCCCGAAGATCGCGAACACGCCACCAAATATCGGCACGATCTCGCCGTCGACCTCGGTCTTCTGCATGGTCATGAACCGGGCCAGGGCCTGGGCCATTGTCAGTCGGATCGTGTTCTGGCTCATGGTGTCTTGGTCCTCTTTTATGACTGAGCCATCGGCTCTATCGTCTGACTGCCCCTTGTGGGGCGGCAGACGATTGGAACGGCAATGCTCAAATCACGCTTCCCTGTTCTCACTCAGCCGCTCCCAGGCCGCCACCAGGGCGCCGAAGCGGCTGGCCATGTCGGCCACGGCCGCGTCGTCACTGATATCGCCTGTCAGCCACGCCTTTGCCGCCTCGGCGAAGATAGTCCGGCCGACCGCAAAGCCCTTCACCATTCGTGAGGTCTGCGCCAGGGCGAAACCGGTTTCGAGCGCGGCCTGACTGGCTTCCAGCCCCAGCAGCACAATGCCGCGGCAATGGGGGTCCCGGGCTTCGATCACAGCATCGATATTGGCCCAGGCTTTGGCCGAGGCCTGCGGCTCGAGCTTCCACCAGTCGGGCTTGATGCCGGCGTCGTACACCGCGCGCAGGGCCCGGGCAATGGTGTCATCGTCGACCGGGCCATGCTTGCTGGCGATGATTTCGATCAGCAGGTCGCGCCCGATCTTGCGCGCGGCATCATAGGCGGAAACGAGCTTGTCGATCTGCTGGGCCTTGAGATCGGCGGCGTCATCAGGATGATAGAAGCACAGCACCTTGATGCAGTGATCCACCGGCCAATCGATCAGCCGCGAGCCCAGATCCTGGCTGAACTCGAATTGCAGCGGTCGCGACCCCGGTAGCTCGATCGGCCGGCCGATCCAGAAATCGGGCTGCGCGCCAGCGGCAAACAGCGCGTCGCGGCCATATTTGTCGTCGATCAGCATGCCGAAGCCGGGACGGCCATTGGCCACCTGCAAGGCCGCCTTGACCGCCAGCGCCTTGAAGGCCGGGATGCGCGCCAGCAATTGGGCCTCACCCGCGGCCATGTCCTCGATCTGGCTGCGATGGTCGATTGCCAGCGCCATCAGGCTGGG
>Ga0079223_10002384_pt1 | contig 11613 bp, 8 predicted proteins | sample Stecom2011_FD_75072 | JGI IMG/M metagenome (GOLD analysis project Ga0079223, IMG submission 75072) | Agricultural soil microbial communities from Utah to study Nitrogen management - Steer compost 2011 | ecosystem: Environmental > Terrestrial > Soil > Agricultural land | place: USA: Utah...
TTTCACATCTTAAATCAGGTGTTTATTTTCTGCAACTGAAAACATCACAAGGAGTAGTTAACAAGAAGATATTAAAACAATAAAATAGAATTTTGAGGGTATAGTTTTTTATCACAAGGATTTATTTAGAAGGACTGATTATGCATTTGTAAATCTTCCGTATCTTTGCCTCTATGGTTTTGTATTCCCATTTTCTATTTATAAGTGCACCCGAAATTGCTTTTATAGTATTTATTGTGGTGATGGTATTTGGCGCTGATAAAGTGCCCGAAATTGCTCGTGGGTTGGGAAAAGGCATAAAACAAATAAAAAATGCCACCAATGACCTGAAATCAGAAATAACCAAAAGCGCCAAAGAACAAGGTGTGGATATTGACATCACTCAAGATGTTCAAAAAGAAATTGACAAGGTTAAAGAAGATATTGATGACTTTACCGGTTCAGTAAAGAGACAGCTCTAGCCATGTGGGAAAGCCTTCGGCAATGGGATCGAGACGTGTTTATTTGGTTCAACACCGCAAATCCTCAGTGGATGGATCCTTTTTGGATTTTGGTAACCGATACCAAATTTTGGATTCCCTTGTTCCTGTTAATTTTCTTTTTATTTTTTAGGATGTTCAATTTCAAAAAGGCTTTGTTGGCACACATTTTCCTTTTTACTGCAACAGGTGTTAATATTGCACTAATGCTACTAACAAAACACGGAGTTGCCAGGTTGCGTCCTAACAATATACCGGAATTGGCTGAGTTAATACGCACACTTCAAGAACCTGTAAGCTTCAGTTTTTACTCAGGTCATGCGTCCAATTCCTTTGTGATAACGGTTTTTACAATTTTGGTTTTGCGTAAACAATTTCCGTGGATATATGTTTTTTTAATTTTTCCTTTGTTGTTTACCACAAGTAGGCTATTTGTAGGTGTTCATTATCCCAGCGACCTTTTGGTTGGTGCATTCATGGGTACTCTTATTGCTATCGTTAGTTACAGGCTTTTTAAAAGGGTTATGCTGAAAAGTGAAGCAGGAAAAAAACTAGTTCACACGAGTGACGGTTAATCCGTCTCTAATCGGTAATAAAATGCTTTCCACTGCAGAGTTGTTGTTGAGCATTTTGTTATAAGCAATAAGCGCGTGTGTATCAACGTCGTCTGCTTGAGGTTTTTCCAGCACTTTTCCGCTCCACAACACATTATCTGAGAGAATAATACCTCCACGTTTCATTTTCGGTAATATCAGTTCAAAATAATTGCTGTAGTTTATTTTGTCGGCGTCAATAAATACCAAATCAAAGGTAGCATCAATCTTGGGAATAATTTCCAGCGCATTACCTGTGTGTTGTATCATTTTAGCTCCATATCCTGATGCATCAAAATAGCGGCGCTGTAAATCATAAAGTTCTTCATTTATATCTATGGTATGCAAGACCCCGTCTTTTTGAATACCTTCCATCATACAGAGAGCCGAGTATCCGGTATAAGTGCCTATTTCTAAGATCGTTCTTGGAGCTATCAGTTTGGAGATCATACTCAACACGCGACCTTGATAGTGACCGCTGAGCATTCTAGGTTGCAATACTTTTGCACGGGTTTCTCTGTTGAGTTTTTGAAGCAGCTCAGGCTCAGGTTGTGAATGCGTCACTACATAATTGTCAAGTTCTTCAGAGATAAATTCCATTTTTAATTTGATTGAATTTTTTAGCTTTAGAATTCAAATTACTCTCCGGTAATTTTGTGTATCATTTTTTGTTTGGCTTGTTCGTCATCTCCACAAAGCCATTGAATCACATTATCGCTCCAAATTGCGTCAATTTCATCTTCATTGAGAATATTTCGTTCTCTAGCGAGGTCAAGAATTTTACCAGGATAAGACGACTGGCGTTCACTTTCCATTTCACCAAGTGGATAGGGGTCATCCAACCCCATTATCACTTGTTTTGAGGTTTGGTTTTTAACTAAAAGTTCCAAAGAGCCTGTATCGTGCACCAGGGTATCGAAGAAAATATTTTTGTGAGCAACGGCTTTTCTGGGATGGTGTTTCCCTTCAAATAAATCAGGGCGACCATCAAAACCTTGAATTCTTCTTCCCAAATTAATTTGCGCCAATTGTCCGCCATGGGCGAAGCAAGTGCGCATATTAGGAAACTTTTCCTGATAGCCGTTTAGGGTCAGAAAGTGATAAGCATCGGCACATTGAGCTAACATCCAAATGAGGTGAAAACGCCAAGAAATGTTCTCTAAAAGGATAAACTTTTCACCATCATATGGGTGGATTTCAACGGCCAAGTTATATTTGTTGGCCATCTCAAAGAGCGGTTCGTTTTCTTCATCAAAAATACACCGCCAAGTGCCAATGGTGTCCATATAATGGGTGGGTAAACACAAAAGTTGCAGTCCAAGTTCCTCTACACAACGTTCCATTTCCCACATGGCACTTTTTATAAGTCCGGGATGAACCACAAAACCACAGGTGAATTTTGATGGATTTTCGTGTTGTATTCGGGCATTAAAATCATTCTGAAAACGCAGCGCTTGTTTCATTTCTTCCACACGCAAGCCGTTGCCGTATAGTTGCGAAAGATTTAAGACAACAGCGTGGTCAATCTTGTTACGCTCCATCCACTCCAGTTTTTCATTCAGGAAAAAGCTGGAGTCTGTTACCGGTCGACTCCAGTTTTTTTGCAGCATAAACTTGCGATCTTTGTCAACCCAAAAGATGCCTTTGTCTTTCATAAATTGCGGAATTTCTTCCGGATATGGGAGCAAGTGTGAATGTCCGTTGATTCTGAGTTTCTTCTTCATTGATTGTGTATGTGATTGCAAATTTTTCAAATTTACAATATTAAGCGGAATTTTATTAGCTAAAACAACTCAAATGCCTCTCAAAACTAGTTGAAAATTATATGGCTATACACGTGTCTTTATGATCAACAAAAATTTAATCCTACCGTTTAAAAATATGAGTTTCGATGAAAAATTTAATCGATCCATTCAAATCCGGTATATGGCACTAAAACTTCGGGAATTTGAATGCCTTTTTCTGTTTGGTAATTTTCTAAAATTCCGGCCAAAACTCGTGGTAGTGCCAATGCACTTCCGTTTAGCGTATGTGCCAATTGGCTTTTGCCGTTTTCATCTTTATAGCGCAGCTTCAAACGATTGGCCTGAAAGGTTTCAAAATTTGACACTGAAGAAATTTCCAACCAACGTTCTTGTGCTGTTGAATAGACTTCAAAATCATAAGTGAGTGCCGATGTGAACCCTAAGTCACCACCGCAAAGTCTTAAAATGCGGTAGGGAAGTTTGAGTTCGTTTAAAATACTTTCGACATGATCCACCATTTCATCAAGTGCGGTATAAGAATTTTTGGGCAGTTCAAAGCGTACAATTTCCACTTTGTCAAATTGGTGTAAACGGTTTAGTCCGCGAACGTGAGCGCCATAGCTTCCGGCTTCACGACGAAAACAAGGGGTATAACCGGTACATTTTATTGGAAAATCTGCGGGTGTTAGTAGTGCGTCGCGGTACATATTGGTGATAGGCACCTCAGCAGTTGGTATGAGGTATAGATTATCTTCTGTTACGTGATACATCTGCCCTTCTTTGTCAGGAAGTTGACCCGTGCCATAGCCCGAAGCTTCATTCACCATCAATGGCAATTGAAACTCGGTATAGCCGGCTTCGGTGTTTTTGTCTAAAAAATAAGTGATTAACGCACGTTGTAACTTAGCACCCTTACCTTTATAAACCGGAAATCCGGCTCCGGTTACTTTATTTCCCAATTCAAAATTGATGATGTCATATTTCTTTGCAAGCTCCCAATGTGGCTGTGCATTCGCCGTGAGTTGAGGAATTTCACCTTCAGTAAACACCACCTCATTGTCTTCTTCAGTCTTTCCTGCAGGAACTAGTGCGTTGGGAATATTGGGGACAGTATAAAGTAATTGTTGCAATTTGTCATTCACTAGTTGCAACTGCTCACCCAAAACCTTTGATTCGTCTTTCAGCTTTCCGGTCCTTTCTTTCAGGATATTCGCTTTTTGATGCTCTCCGTTTTTGAAAAGCAAGCCGATTTCTTTTGAAATTTTATTTGATTCAGAAAGAATGTTGTCCAGTTTGGTTTGTGTGCTTCTTCTTTCCTCATCAACTTGCAGAACTTCTTCAATGACAGCAGTTGCCTGAAAATTTCTTTTATCAAGTGCTTTTATGAATGCCTCCTTGTTTTCGCGAATTTCGGTTACTTGTAACATAATCAATTTTTAGAAATGCAAATTTACGCAAACCGCTTCAATGCACATACAAAAATTCTGTTGTGTTTCGATTTGAAATTTAACTCTATCCTTTCAGGGTGTCGTCACAACTCGGGAGATATTATTCTGAATTATTGTTGAATATGAGGTTAAAGATACCCTTAGGTAAATTGATGAATAAAAAAGCGTTTGTAAAAAATGAAAAGCTTGAGCATCCTACTCTACTTTGACCAAAATGAGAAGTATACTGGTCGCGCAGAAGAAACTTTGTTGCAATGCCGGTGTATTTTTCAACAATGAAATATACTGTACTGCAAAAGTGTGGCACATTGGTGCGGGTGGGCTTGTTTCTGATTTGTATAAAACAACGTACTCCTATTTCTCAAAGATACTCATGTGTTCGTCATAGATAGGACTTTCTATTGATAAAAAGTTTAAAACACTGTGAAAAACATGGTGCTGTTCAAGTGCTTCTTGGTCTTTGATAGTTATAGAATTGTCAGATGTCCACACAATGAAAGGAATGTCAAATTGTTCTTTGGGCGCTATACTTTTTGGCAAACCGTGCATATATAAATTCTTTTCGCCTAATGATTCACCATGGTCTGAAACAAAAATCATAGACGACTTATAGTCCTCTAGTTGTTTTAACTCCTCAATTACAGAAGCAAGGAGATAATCAGTATATACAATTGTATTGTCGTAAGCGTTAATCAGCTCTTGCTGGGTACACATTGCCAATTCAACATTTTTACATTCCGGTGTAAAAATGGAAAAACGTTCGGGATATTTTTTATAATAGGTTGGCCCGTGACTTGTGCTGGTGTGTAATACAATTAAAATTTTGTTTTTATCACTAGCTACTATTTGCTCTTTAAGGTTATAGAGAAGCACGCCGTCATAATCACAATCTGCGCCCTCGCATTGTTTTCGCAGTTCCGTTTTTGCTATAAAGTTTTTGACATTAACTTTGGGTTCTCCCCAATTTGTAGTTCTCCAAATTACTTCTACATCGTTTCTATATAAGTAGTTAGGTAATATTTCGTATAACTTGCTACTATTGGTATGTTCTAAAATACATTTAATACCGGCTGTTGTATAAGTAGCACAGGATTCGGCCTTGAAGTGATGAAGGTTTTCTATTTGTGACAATAATGGATTTGTGTTTTTTTCATATCCGTACAAAGAGAAGTTTTGGCTTCTGGCAGATTCACCAATTACTATAACCGCAATAGATTTTTCGTCATTTTTTATAATTGCATCCGGCAGTAAAATTTGTTTTTCATTTTCTTTAAATTTCTTATGATAGAACCTGCAAGTATTAACAACATAAGACCAAGGCATTATGATGGCTCCTAAGGTTTTTGAGTTTTTGTCAATCCAAAGCCAGTTTGGTGCGTTAACATAAGCTAGTGAAAGTAAAAAAACTAACGTTAGAGAAATATGCACTAAGAATTTTTTAGCTGTAGGTCTAACAATTTTTACTTTAAAGAGCAACACACTTGGAATAATGCCTAAGAAAATTATATATAAAATAAGTGTAAACGAAAGGAAGCTGCTAGATTCTTCAAAATTTGTATTAAAAACATTACCCATCATGGATCTATCTAATATCACATTATAGGTGTTGACAAAATACAGCGCTAATGCACTTAAATTAAAAAACAATACCAAAATCCATTTGCCAAACGTGCGAAGTAAATACAAGCCTACATAAAAAACAAAGGCATTTAAAACGATTGCTAAAATGGTTAAGCTTAGGAGTAATAAAATGCCGTTTACACTTTTAAAGTTTATATTGTTGCAAACAAATTTATAAAAAGGCAAATGGTACAAAATCAGGTTAATAAAGCTAATTAGTATGGCAAAATAACTTAATTTAATTTTTTGTTTTAACATAAATGCGAGTCATTAGAGTTACTGTAATCGTCAAAGCAGCTACAGAGATATAATATATAGGTAGATTTTCATTAGCGATTTTTATAACAATAAGTATGTCCCAAATTATAAATAGCACTATAAAAAGGGGAAATAACTTCAGGTTTTTAATGCAAGATAGCCAATTTATTTTATTGGTAACATTGATTCCTATAACAACTATAACAAAGCCAATAATACTTCCTATAAGCACATCTAGCGGATAATGTGCTCCCACTCCAACTCTGGAAAGTGCAATGATTAATCCAACAAGAAGTATAAAAAATGACCATACCATTTTGTGAATAGTATTTTTAGGCATAAAAGCAAACAAAACGATTGCAATAACAATAAACGTACTAACAGAGTGACCGGAGGGTAAAGATGATTTACCTTTAAGTGTTTGTCCAATAATAAAAAAGTCCTCGTTATTAAAAATTGCAGCTGGTCTTGGCATGGCAAACAGCTTTTTGAAAACAGCACAAACGAGTAACGAAATTAAAGCCGATGCTAGTAAAGCTTCCCATAATTTGGGTGCATAAATAAAAAAAACAGCTACTAAAGGGAAAAAAATTAAGACATCACCCAGCTGTGTTAAATTGTGCTGCAGATTGGGAAAATTAAACAATTTCTCATTGAGATAGAAAAATAAATCTTTTTGGATGTTAATATAACCATCAATGAAACTCTCTTTATTAAAAAAGAAGAAATAGACACAAATAAGCGTTAGTATAAAAACAGGAAAAATTAATACCGATAATTCTACGTGTGAAAAATTATTAGATACTTTACTATCTAACTTTAAACTGTTTATAGTATACTTTTTGTCCATTTATAAAAATACCTCTTGAAGTATACTACTCTATATATCAAAACAATGTGTTTCATTTGCAACATTATTTACATTGCTAATATTAAAAAGCTAATTAGTATTCAGGAAGTAAATTAACAAAATGTTTTTCTAAAAAGTTAATTTTTTTATAAAAATTAATTTAATTTATACAAAAAGTTTTCTTTGGCAAGCTCATCCAAGAGCTCTTGTGATATTTTCATTCTATTCTTACGGCTGTTTGTTTGCAAGTGTATTTTCTCTTCGGGTTCATAAAAATGAAAATGCAAATTGTGATCACCTTTGTGGTTTTTGACAACTTCTTTTAATTTTTCTAAACGCTGTTCAACCAACTCATTTACCTTTAAATGAATGGTAATTTTTTTGGCATGATGCTCCAATACATCTTGCAAAAGTTGAATCAGGTTAAACTGTATTCTAGGTTCCGATTTCACCCCTGTTTCTCTGTTGACAAATCCTTCTTTCACATAAACTTTTACAAATATAAATCCATTGGGAATCAAAAGATGTCTGAATTTGAGGTATTCTTCCCCAAAAATCCGAAGCTCTTGAGAGTCTTGATAATCTTCCAGAGTAAAAGCGGCCCAGCCTTTTCCGTTTTTTGAAACCCGATGTTGCACATCGGTAATGACCCCGCCAAAAGTTAGTTCGCGGTTGACGTGAGTCGAAAGATTTTGAAAATCTGAAAGTTTGTTTTTACAAAAGGTGCTCATTTCGGTTTTAAAATCGTCTAAAGGATGTCCTGAAATATAGATGCCAACAACTTCTTTTTCGAGTTTCAGTTTTTTCATCGTTCCCCATTCTTCGCAAGGAGGTACAACGGGTTCGGGGATTTGTACTTCGCTGGCTTCTCCAAAAAGGCTTACTTGAGCAGAATTTTCATTTTCCTGAAACTTGGCTGCATAGCGAATTACTTTTTCCAAAAACGTTACTCCATCACCTTCATCAAGAAAATATTGTGCACGGTGTGCGTTAAAACTATCAAAACCACCGGCCAGTGCTAGGTTTTCGAATGCCTTTTTATTAGCTGCTCTAAGGTCAATGCGTTTGGCTAAATCAAAGACGGATTTGTACTTGCCTTCTTTTCGGTTTTCAACAATTGTAGCTACGGCACCACCGCCGACGCCCTTTATGGCACCCATACCAAAGCGCACAGCTCCTTGATCGTTTACGGTAAATTTATAGTACGACTCATTAACATCGGGACTGAGTACTTGCAACCCCATCCGCTTACATTCTTCCATAAATTTAGAAACTTCCTTGATGTCGTTCATGTTATTGGAAAGCACAGCAGCCATATATTCTGCAGGGTAATTGGCTTTGAGATAAGCCGTTTGATAACCAATCCATGCATAGCAAGTAGAATGTGATTTGTTGAAAGCATAACTAGCAAAGGCTTCCCAATCTTTCCAGATTTTTTCCAAAACTTCAACTGGATGACCATTGGCAGCACCTCCTTCCAGAAACTTTGGTTTCATTTTTTCCAGTACGGCAAAAATCTTTTTTCCCATTGCCTTTCGGAGAACGTCGGCGTCACCTTTCGTAAAACCAGCAAGCTCTTGCGAGAGTAACATCACCTGCTCTTGATAGACCGTAATTCCGTAGGTTTCTTTCAAGTATTTTTCCATCACGGGAAGATCATAACTAATTTCTTCTTCGCCATTTTTTCTTCGGATAAAACTGGGTATGTATTCAATAGGACCCGGGCGATACAATGCGTTCATCGCAATCAAATCGGCAAAAACAGTCGGCTTTAGCTCTTTCATATATTTCTGCATTCCGGCAGATTCATACTGAAAAGTAGCTACCGTTTCACCACGCTGAAAGAGATCAAAGGTCTTTTCATCGTCTAGCGGAAACTCGTCGGGATCAAGATCTATATCGTGTTTTAACTTAATAAGTTTCACAGCATCTTTTATGATGGTGAGGTTTTTCAATCCCAAAAAGTCCATTTTCAAAAGTCCGGCACTTTCCACAACAGCGTTGTCAAATTGGGTGACGTTAAGATCGGAATCTTTTGCAGTGGCCACCGGCACATAATTGGTAATATCACTAGGGGTAATAATAACACCGCAAGCGTGAATTCCGGTATTTCTCACCGAGCCTTCCAGTATTTTGGCTTGTTTAACGGTTTCTGACTCGAGGTCATCCCCTTCAAGAATGTTGAGCAATTGGTTGACCTTTTCTAAATCTTCGCTTCGAAATTTCTGTCTCAATTCGGCGTCGCTCAATCCGATTATTTTGTTAAGCTTAGACATCGCCGGGATGAGCTTGGCAATGCGATCGGCATCTTGTAGTGGAAGATCAAGCACTCTTGCCGTATCTCTGATTGCAGATTTTCCGCCCATAGTGCCATAGGTGATGATTTGTGCTACCTGATTTTTTCCGTATTTATTGATGACATAGTCCATTACCTTGCTACGTCCTTCATCGTCAAAATCGATATCAATATCGGGCATGCTAACACGATCGGGATTGAGGAAACGCTCAAAAAGTAAATCGTATGCAATGGGGTCAATGTTGGTGATTCCCAAACAGTAGGCTACTGCTGAACCTGCAGCCGAACCACGACCGGGCCCGACAGAGACATCCATTTTTCGGGCTTCGGCAATAAAGTCTTGCACGATAAGAAAATATCCGGGATAACCGGTATTGGCAATAACATCAAGCTCAAAATCTAAGCGCTCCGTGATTTCAGGGGTCAGATTCGGATAACGCTTTTTTGCGCCTTCGTAAGTGAGATGGCGCAGGTAGTTGTTCTCTCCTTTCTTTCCGTCGAGGTCGTCTGCTACAACAAACTCTTTGGGTATATCAAACTTTGGCAGCAAAACATCCCTTGAAAGCGTGAAGGGCTCAATTTTATCTACAATTTCCTGAATGTTACTAATGGCTTCAGGAATATCTTCAAAAAGCACTTTCATTTGTTCTGTGCTCTTGAAATAGTATTCATCATTGCGAAGTCCGTAGCGGTATCCTCTACCTCGCCCTTTAGGTGTACTTTGTTTTTCGCCGTCCTTTACGCACAATAAGATATCATGTGCATTGGCATCTTCTTTATTGATGTAATAGGTGTTGTTTGTTGCTACAATTTTAATATTGTGTTTTTTAGCAAGGGAAATCAAAACAGGGTTTACACGGTCTTCGTCTTCCTGATTGTGGCGCATCAGTTCTATGTAGAGGTCTTCTCCAAAAGTTTCTTTCCACCAAATCAGCGCTTCTTCAGCCTGATTTTCACCTATGTTGAGAATTTTTCCCGGGACTTCACCATAGAGACTTCCGGTGAGGACAATGAGGTCTTCTTTATACTTTAAAATAGTCTCACGGTCTATGCGCGGTACGTAATAAAACCCTTCGGTGTAGGCAATAGAAGCCATTTTTGCAAGATTGTGATAGCCCTTTTTGTTTTTAGCCAAAAGCACAATTTGGTAACCATTGTCTTTATTGTTTTTGTCCAATCGGTTTTCACATACAAAAAATTCACAACCTACAATGCCTTTCAGAAGCTGTGGAGGCTCGGGTGTATCACCCTTTTCAACAGCTTTTTTTACAGTTTCGTTATGTATTGCAATGCCTTGCACAAAGTGAAAAGCTCCCATCATATTACCGGTATCGGTAATAGCAACCGCAGGCATATTGTCTTTAACAGCAGCTTGAATGAGATCACTTGTACTTGAGGTAGATTGCAGTATGGAGTACTGAGAGTGGTTGTGCAGGTGTGCAAATTTAACATCTTTAAGCTCGGCAATGTTTTGCTGAATTTCTTCCGTACTAAGGTCTGTCTTTATCCCTTTTTGAAGTTTCATCCTGATTTTTTCCGAAGCTTTTTTCAGGTTGATGTGCTCCAGTCCAATCAGCTCAATGGGTTTAGGATTGTGTTCAGAAAAATTTGCGAAATATTCGGGTGTTACTACCAGTTCCTTTTCTGTGAAAATTTGCCTGCGCACCAATTCCAAAAAACAGCGAGTAGTGGCCTCAACGTCGGCAGTGGCATTGTGTGCTTCGGCAAAGGGCTCATTAAACAGAAATTCGTGAAGTTCTGTGAGTGTTGGCAATTTGAATTTTCCGCCACGACCTCCGGGAATTTGGCACAATTGTGCCGTAGTTTCGGTACAGGTGTCTAAAACAGGTAGTTTGCCGAGTTTTGTCTCAATATTATTTCGGTAAAACTCACTGCCCATAATATTGAGATCAAACCCCACATTTTGACCAACGATAAACTTTGCTTTGTTGAGAGCTGTGTTGAATTTTTCTAAAACTTCTTCCAGAGGTTCCCCGTTTTCGTGTGCCAATTCCGTTGAAATACCGTGAATTTTTTCAGCATCAAAAGGGATATTAAACCCATCGGGTTGTATCAGATAATCCTTATGCTCAATCAAATTTCCCATGGCGTCATGCAGTTGCCATGCAATTTGAATACAACGAGGCCAATTGTCCGTATCACTAACCGGAGCATTAAATTTTTTAGGTAAACCGGTGGTTTCGGTATCGAAAATCAGGTACATATAAAGGGCGGTTTTTTGATGCGTAAACGAAAGCCTAAAATTACAAATTCTTTATACGGAAATGAAAGTTTAGTTATCAACAAAAGTAATTCGCCTGAAA
>Ga0079223_10002391_pt1 | contig 11599 bp, 12 predicted proteins | sample Stecom2011_FD_75072 | JGI IMG/M metagenome (GOLD analysis project Ga0079223, IMG submission 75072) | Agricultural soil microbial communities from Utah to study Nitrogen management - Steer compost 2011 | ecosystem: Environmental > Terrestrial > Soil > Agricultural land | place: USA: Utah...
CTGCTTCGGCTCATTGCCGGCATCGATACGGCCTTTGATGGCAGCATCGAGATTGACGGGGTTCGCGCTGCCGCCGCGTCCACGCCCGGCTTTGTGTTTCAGGATCCGCGTCTGCTGCCCTGGCTGACAGCCAGTGACAATATCCGGGCAGCCAGCCCTGGCTGCGGTGAGCAGGAGACCCATGCGGCGCTGCAACGGGTCGGGCTGGAGACGTCCGGGTCGCTCTACCCCCATCAACTCTCGGGCGGCATGCAGCGCCGCGTGGCCCTGGCGCGGGCGCTGGCGGTCAATGCCAGGCTGTTGCTACTCGATGAGCCGTTTGTCTCGCTCGACCGGACCCTGGTCGGCGAGATGCATCTATTGTTCAGCCGCCTGATTGCCGAGGGCCGGCCGACGGTGGTTTTTGTCTCGCATCTGACCGATGACGCGGCGCGGCTCGCCGACCGCGCCATCCTGCTCGATCATCGGCCGGCGCGGATCGTTGCCGATATCGCCCTGCCGATCCCGCCCGCCGCGCGCGATGCGGCTGTGCTGGGCCAATACCGGACGCTGCTGGACAGTTTCTCTGGCGTAAAGTGTGAATGACATGGGCAAACCTGCCCCGTGATTGCCTTTGATGCGGGACGCACGCCTTGCGGTTCGCTCAAGGCGCGCCTTGTCCGCCCGAACCCCGTCGTTTCCGGTTCCGGTCCTTTAGAGCTTCAAAGCCGACGATGACGTCGAGGAGTTCCGTGGTGATCTCGCTTTGCCGAACTGATCGGGTTTCGGCCTGCAAGTCCACCAAGCGCTCATCGACCGATTGCTCGGCCTGCTGCATCCGCGCGAGGCGGGCAGCATTTTCGGTCAGCAATGCCTCGGCAGAGGCACGATAGACGGTGGCGTAGATCAGGTTGCGGATCAGAACAGCCAGCAATTGCGGCGCAGACATCGAAAGGCTCGGCAGGCTGCGCGAGACCCAGGGTCGCGCCGCGAGCGCGGCCAGCAGGTCGGGACTCAGCGGCAATAGCGATTGCCATACGGCTTTTTGCCGCCCGTGCTCGGCGCGTTGGGTAAAGACGAGGGCGATGGCGGTGTCGTCAACGCGCATCGCTTCCAGTCGGGTGACGAGATCGCCCGCCAGACGGTTCAGCCCGTCCGCATTCGCGGGGGGCAGCAGGGTTACCTCGGGCGTCATGCCCTCGCCACGCAGCGCGTCCTGCATTTGCACGCCGACGCAAAGGATGCGGGTGTCGGGGGTGAGGTGTGCCTTGGCCTCGATCGCCACGATCTCGTTATAGTTGCCGCAAAGGCCGTGATCCGATCCCATGACCACAAGAATGGTCCCATCCGTACCGCCCGATTGCACCAGGGGACCGTTGACGCGGATAAAGGCATGCAGGCCGTCAAGGACATTGTCGCGCCAGATGTCAATGGCGCGGGCCGCCTGTTCGTAAGGGGCAGCGTTGATCGCTGCCATCGTCTTCATGGTGCGCACAATGCCGCGAATGCTCTGCATGGTGCCCGTTTGCCGGGTCAGGCGTTCAAGCGACTGGGCCATCGACACTCTCCTCAATGGCGGCGCGGGCCAGCTCGATTATTTGCGCCCGATCCTCGGGCGTCATGCTGCGGCCAGAGCTGAGCAGTTCCTGGGTTTCGCCATTGGCGTGGCGGATGGCCTTGCGTATGGCGGTCGCCGCCGCTGCGGTCTTGGCCTCATCGAAGTTGTCGAACAGGCCGGCCATTGCCGCGACAAGGATGGCAAGTTGCTCGTCAGCCGGCATCGGATCGCGTTCGGGCTGCCGCAGGGCCCCCCGGACAGCGGCGCCACGGCTCAGGGTCTGTTGTGTCTTGTCGTCAAGACGGGTGCCGAACCGGGCAAATTCCTCCAGCTCTTCGAACTGCGAGAGCGTCACGCGCAAATTACCGGCCACATCACGCAGGGCCGGGGCCTGTGCCTTACCGCCCACGCGACTGACCGAGACCCCAAGGTCGACGGCAGGAAACTGGTTGCGCCGCACGAGGCGCGGCGAGAGGTAGATCTGCCCGTCGGTGATCGAGATGAGGTTGGTTGGAATATAGGCCGAAAGGTTCTCGGCCTGGGTTTCGATTACCGGCAGGGCCGTGATCGAACCGCCGCCGATTCGCGCCCCGAACTGACCGGCGCGTTCGAGCAGGCGGGCATGGACGTAAAAGATATCGCCCGGAAAGGCCTCGCGCCCCGGGGGACGGCGCAACAGCAGGGACAACTCCCGGTAGGAATGGGCGTGATGGGTCAAGTCGTCAAACACGATGAGAATGTCGCGCCCCGTGGCCGCCAGCGCCTCGGCCATGGTCATCGCGGCGTAGGGGGCGATCCAGGACAGGCCCGGTGCCTCTTCGTCGCCCGCTGATACAATGATGGTGTTGTCCATGACGCCGCCCTTGCGGATTGCGCCAATGACCTTGGCGACGGCATCGCCGCGCTGGCCGATGGCGCAATAAACGCAAAGAACGCCAGTGCCCCGCTGGTTGAGGATGGCATCGACGGCGATTGAGGTCTTGCCGGTCTGCCGGTCGCCAACGATCAATTCGCGCTGGCCCATGCCCACGGGCACCGCGGCGTCGATAGCCTTGAGACCGGTGGCAAGAGGCCGTGCGACCGGGGCACGGTCAAGGATGCCGGGGGCTTCGGCCTCGATCGGGCGTTGGCGGTCGGACCCAACCGCGCCGCGCCCGTCGCGGGGCCGCCCAAGCGCGTCGACTACGCGACCCAGCAGCGCGTCTCCCACCGGCACGCTGACGACACGGCCGGTGCGGCGTACATCCGATCCGGGCACGACCGGGCCGGAGGGACCGAGCAACACGACGCCGAGACGGTTCGGCTCCTGATCAAAGACAATGCCCATCAGACCACCGCCGAAATCCAGTAGTTCGTCCACCAGGGCGCGGGCGAGGCCGATGACAATGGCGATGCCATCGCCGATCTCGGACACCCGACCGATCTCTTGCAGTTTCGGTTCGGGCGCCGGAGCGTCGAGCAGCAACTGCAACAGGGCGTCGGTCGTATCACGCGGCATTGAATTGCTTTCTGCGCGGGCTGGCATCGTCCAGCATGTCGGCCAACCCATCGACATAGGCTTCGACCGTCCACTCCAGTTGCGCGCCGCCCATACGCAGCGACAGGCCGGGCGACAGGGCAGCATCGGTCTCAAAGCTGACCCGGCTGCCGGGCACGGCCTGGGTAATCGTGTCGCGAATGCGTGCGCATAGTTCGTCGGGCAGCGGGCGTTGCGTGGTGACTACCGCCTCGCTGCTGTCACCTGTCGCCTCACGCAGATTGGCCGCCATGTCCGGCAGCCGCGTCAGCGTGCGGGCGACAATCTGCTCTTCCAGCGTTTCGCCCGCAAGGTCGTCCAGCGCCTTGCGCAGCAGGGCGACCAGAGCCTGGGCACCCTTTTGATGCAGGTTTTCGCTGTAGCGGCGGGCCTCCTCGATGCGGTCAGCTTCGCGGGTTTCCAGTTCGCGGGCGATACGCTCGCGCGCGCCTGATAGCAGCGCAGCGCGTTCGGCTTCGGCCTCTTCGCGAACTGCAGCGAGTGCGCTCTCGCGCCCTGCCTCCAGGCGGGCAATTTCGGCGCGGTGGTCAGCCTCGGCGGCTTCCGCCGTTTCCCTTATGCGGGTCGCCTCGGACATGCGCGTCGCAATGGCCGCCTCGCGTGCATCGATGCCGTCGAGGATCGGCCGGTAGAGGAACCGTTTCAGCAGCCAGACCAGCACAAGAAAGTTCAGCAGTTGTGCGACGACGGTGACCCAGTCGATGGACATGTCAGACGCCCTGACCCGCCGCCTCGAGTGCCGCATTCCAGAACGGATTGGCGAACAGGAGGATCATGGCGACCACGAAACAGTAGATGGCGGTGGATTCGATCATCGCGAGGCTGACGAACAGGGTCCGCGACAGGGTCGACGCTGCGTCGGGTTGCTGGGCGATGGACGACAGCGCCTGCGCGGCGGCGCGGCCTTCGCCCAGCGCAGGGCCAAGCGCGCCAAAGGACACGGTGAGCCCGGCGGTGAAGATCGAGATGGCGGCAATAATGGCGAGGTCGGTCATGATGACTCCTGTGCGGGTGCGGGAATGGCTGTTGCCGACGAGATGTAGACAGTGGCGAGGATGGCGAAGATGTAGGCCTGAATGACGCCGGTCAGCAGGCCGAGCATGTCCATCACCACCGGAAAGAAGAAGGGCGCTACGCCGAGCAGGATCGCGGCGATCACCGCCCCGCTCATCACATTGCCGTAAAGACGGATGGCCAGGGAGATGCCGCGCGATGCCTCGCCGATGATGTTGAACGGGAGCATGACAATATTGGGCTCCATGTAGCTGTGCAGATAGCCGCCCAGGCCGCGCGCACCGATGCCAAAAAGCGGTACAGCGACCAGCACGGCGAGCGCCAGCGCGGTGGTCGTGGACAGCGAGGCAGTGGGCGAACGCCAACCGGGGACGACCATCAAGAGGTTGCAGGTGACGATGAACAAAAACAGCGTGCCCGAAAAATAGAGCAGGCGGCGGTCGGGGCGGGCGCTGATTTCGTCGATCTGGGCCTGAATGGTCAGGACGATGGTTTCGAGCGTGGTGCGCCAGCGGTCGGGCGGCACTTCGGGCTTGAGCGACCAAGTGACAAGGATTGAGGCGAGCGTGAGCAGCGCCATGACGCCCCAGGTGAAGACAATGGTGGCGTTCACGCCAAAGGCACCGACGTAGAAGACGATGCTCTCGTCGGGGCTCAGTTCCATGCTTCACCCTCCTGTGCCGGACGAAGCACCGCGACCAAGACGAGCCGGACGACAAAAAAGGCGAGCGCAAAGCCGAGCAGTGCCACAGCACCAAGGGTTGCCACCCACCAGCCGGCAGCGAGCAGCAGCGCGATGCGCAGCGCAGCGCTCGGCAAAAGCACGGCCAGGGGATGGGCCGTGCGCAGCGCCAGCCGCATTCCCAGACCAAGACCGGCAAAGAACAGCGCTGCGGCAACTGCCCCGGCACCAAGGCCGATGGCGAGGAGGGACCAGTCGATAGTGATCATCCGGTGTTCTCCCTGTCCATCCAGCGCCACGCCAGGAAGGCGCCGATCACGACGCCGCCGAGGATGAGCGCAACACTCCATGAAAATGCCTGTGGCCAGGCGCCGTCAAGCCAGAGGCCGAGGAAGGCACCGGCCACGGTTGGCACGGCGACGGCCCAGCCGATCATCCCGAAGACGCTGATGCCGCGCAACGGGCTGGGACCGGGATTGTCCCGGGCTGCCTGCTTGCGGGCGGCATCGCGCCCGATACGGTCCTCTTTGTCGTGGTCGTTGGTCATGGGCGTGGCTCTCCCCGCAAGCCGGCAAAGCGGCGCACCATGTCGGCCTCAAGACGTGACAGGGCCGAGCGGGCAACCCGTTCCTCGTCCTCGACGCCGGCAAAGAATTTGCCCACGGTCTCGTGCAGGGAGGCAAGATTGGCGCTCTCGACGCCGCCGCACACCGCGATCTCGACGCCGTGGCCCTTCTTGACCAGAACGCCCTCATCGATACCGAATACGCGCTCAATACCGTCGGCCTCGGTCAACAGCAGCACAGACGGCACCAGCGCGGCAACAAAATCCACATGGTTCGGTAAGATGCCGAAAGCGCCTTGCGGTCCCTCGGCGTTGAGGCGCGTAGCCGTGCCGTGGTAGAGCAAGCTCCCGGGCAGCCGGATATGGACGTGCATTTCGGATGCCATGCTCATGCGGCAACCTCCGTCACCGGCAGTGCGCCGATCATATAGTAATCGCTCTCGGGCCGATCGAACTTGTCCTGGGCAAGGATGGTCTCGCACCCCGCCAACGTCGCCTCAAGCGGAACCATCTGGCCTTGGGGGCCCGTCGCCATGCTGACAGTGGCGAAAGGTTGCGTCAGGAACCGTTCCAACCGCCGCGCCCGGCCAACCACGGCGCGGTCATGGGCCGAAAGCTCCTCGATACCGAGCATGGCGATGATATCGCGCAGATCATCATACTCTGCCAGCGTCCGGCGCACCGCGCGGGCGATGTCATAATGGCGCTGGCCGACAACGTTTGGCGTCAGCATCACCGATGATGACGCGAGCGGATCGACCGCGGGGTAGAGACCCTCGGCGGCGCGCTTGCGGGACAGGACGACGGATGCCGAGAGATGGGAAAAAATATGCGCTGCTGCCGGATCGGTAAAATCGTCGGCGGGGACATAGACGGCCTGTATCGAGGTGATCGCCCCCGCTTTGGTGGAGGCGATGCGCTCCTGCAAGCTTGCAAGTTCGGTTGCCAGCGTCGGCTGATAGCCCACGCGCGAGGGCATGCGGCCCATCAGGCCCGACACCTCGGACCCGGCCTGAACATAGCGAAAGATATTGTCGATCAGCAGCAGCACGTCCTGCTTGCGGTCGTCGCGGAACCACTCGGCCATGGTAAGGGCCGATTTGCCGACGAGAAACCGCACGCCGGGGCTTTCTTTCATTTGGCCGAACAGCATCACCATGCGGTCGCGCACCCCCGCTTCGCCCATTTCGCGCCACAGTTCCTCGGCCTCGCGGGAGCGTTCGCCGATGCCGCAAAACAGGCTGACGCCGTGGTGATGCTCGACCGTGTTGTGGATCAACTCGCTGAGCAGCACGGTCTTGCCAACGCCCGCCCCGCCAAACAGACCGGTCTTGCCGCCGCGTTCGATGGGGGCCAGCAGATCGATCGCTTTGATGCCGGTTTCGAGCACCTCGGCCCGCAGGATCCGGTCGGAGAGGGGCGGCGGGGCGCGGTGGATCGAGCGATGGTCCACCGCCTCGGGCGCGGGCAGACCGTCGATGGGATCGCCGAAAACGTCGAGCATTCGGCCCAGCACCGCCTCGCCCACCGGCACCTTGATCGGACCGCCAGTGGCGCGCACAGTCGTGCCGAGGCCGAGGCCCTGCACCGGGTGGAGTGCGATGCAGCGGGCGGCGCCCCCCTGAACGAATGACATGACCTGCAAGGCCACATCGCCCGCATAGAGGAGGTCATCAAGTTCGGGCCCGCCCTCGGGAAAAAACGCATCAACAATGCCGCCGCGCACTGCGACGATCCGACCCTCCGCGCGCCTTTTGTCGGGAGCTGTCATATCAGCCCGCCATCGTGCCGATGCCGACCCCCGGTGATGAGCAAGATTTTGCTTCGGAGGGGTGTCACGCTGTGGTTCCTTTGGTGACAGAGGAAATTCGCGTCCCCGCCCGACCGGCGAGGATGTTCGCCGCCTGATCCAGCCGCCCGATCCCGCCCAGCCCACCGGTGGCTGCAGCGAAGCCGGCGGCAGCGGTGACTTTGGGGCCCATCGACCCGGCAGGCAGCGCGAGTTTTTGCGCCTCTTCGGGGCTGATCGCGCCGATGGCTGCCTGATCGGGTGTGCCGAAATCGCGCATCACGGCGGCAACGTCGGTCAAGAGCAGCAGCGCGTCGGCGCCCAGTTCGCGCGCCAGCAGGGCGCTCGCCGCGTCCTTGTCGATCACCGCCTCGATACCCGACAGGTTGCCGTCGGGTTGGCGTATGACGGGGATGCCGCCGCCGCCGGAACAGATCACGATCACGCCCTGATCCAACAGCAGCCGCAGGACGCGCAGGTCTGGAATTTCGAGCGGCTGGGGCGAGGCGACAACGCGGCGCCATTGCGCGCCATCGGCGGCGATGCTCCATCCGGCGGCCTTTGACCGCGCTTCGGCCTCTTCGCGGCTGTATACCGGGCCGATGAACTTGGTCGGCCTGGAAAACGCCGGGTCGCGCGGATCAACCACCACCTGCGTCAAAAGGGTTGCCACGGGTTGCGAATGGTCCAGCGCGTTTTCAAGTTCCTGCTCGATCATATAGCCGATCATGCCGCCTGTTTCCGCGCCCAGCATGTCGAGCGGATAGGCCTCGTCCGGCTTGTAGGCCGCCCCCTGCAATGCCAGCAGGCCAACCTGCGGGCCGTTGCCATGGGTCACCACGAGGCGATGTCCCGCCCGCACGATTTTCGCCAAGGCTTCAGCCGCAACCCGGGCATTGATGCGCTGGTTTTCGGCGGTCAGGGGCTGATCGCGTTGCAGCAACGCGTTGCCGCCGAGGGCTGCAACGACGAGCATGGTCTAATTCCCCAGCGTGGCGACGAGAACCGCCTTGATGGTGTGCATCCGGTTTTCTGCCTGATCGAACACAATGGACGCCGGGCTCTCGAACACCTCGTCGGTCACTTCCATCGCCTCGATGCCGAACTTTTCGTGGATGTCCTTGCCGACCTGGGTTTCCGTATTGTGGAACGCGGGCAGGCAGTGCATGAACCGCGCGCGTGGATTGCCGGTCTTTTTCATCACCTCAGTCGTGACCTGAAAGGGTTGCAGAAGGTCGATCCGCTCGGCCCATTTCTCGGCGCTTTCGCCCATCGAGACCCAGACATCGGTATAGACGAAATCGACGTCCTTGACGGCCTTGTCCACGTCCTCGGTGATCATGATGGACGCACCGGTTTCACGGGCGATGGCAGCCGCCTCATCCTGGATCTCGCGGGTCGGCCACAGGCTTTGAGGCGCGCACAAGCGCACATCCATGCCCATTTTGGCACCGCCAATCAGCAGGCTGTCGCCCATATTGTTGCCCGCATCGCCCATGAAGCAATAGGCAACCTCGCGCAGCGGTTTTTCCGCATGCTCCCGCATGGTCAGGAAATCGGCGAGGATCTGGGTGGGATGAAATTCGTCCGTGAGGCCGTTATAGACCGGAACCCCCGCATGAGCCGCCAGCTCCTGCACGATGCTCTGGCCAAAGCCGCGATATTCGATCGCATCATAGACCCTGCCCAGCACGCGGGCCGTGTCCTTCACCGATTCCTTGTGGCCGATATGGGTGCCGGTCGGACCCAGATAGGTGACCGTGGCCCCCTGATCGTGGGCCGCGACTTCAAACCCGACCCGGGTTCGGGTGCTGTCCTTTTCAAAGATCAGCGCTATTTCCTTGCCGCGCAGGGTTTCCACTTCGGTGCCCGCATATTTGGCGGCCTTGAGGTCGGCCGCGAGTTTCAGCAGGAAGCGGATTTCATCGGGGGCAAAGTCGCGCAGGGTCAGAAAATGACGATTCTTCAGATTGAAAGCCATGGTCTATCCTCAGACGGTGTCGCGGATGGTAGGGCAGGACATGCAACGGCTGCCGCCGCGCCCGCGTCCCAGTTCGGCGCCGGGCATCTCGATTACCTCGATACCTTCCGCTCGCAGGGCCGCATTGCTGTCGTCATTGCGGTCGTAGCCCATGACGAGGCCGGGTCTCAATGCCAGCACGTTGTTGCCGTCGTTCCACTGTTCTCGCGACTGCTCGAACGGGTCCTTGCCGCCCGTTGGCACCACCTTCATTTTGCTGAACCCCATGACGTCGGCAACGACGTCGAGCATCGGCCTGTCATCGTGACGCATATCGAGCGGTTTGTTCCCCTCGCCCGGGCGCAGGTGATAGCAGGTCATTTCGTCCGCCACCTCCTTGAAGGCTGTGACGACATCGTCGCCGCAGAAGGTGAACACGGTATCGAGGTGCATCGCCGCGCGCTGTTTGGGCATCTGGCAGGCCACGACATGTTCAGCCCGGCCCTGATCGAACAGTGCCTGCGCCAATAGGCCCACCGCCTGAGGCGATGTCCGCTCGCCCATGCCGACCAGAACGATGCCGTTGCCCACTGGCATCTGGTCGCCACCCTCCAGCGTTGCGAGGCCGTAATTCTGTTGCGGATCGCCCCAGATCACCTCGACCTTGCCCTTGAATTTGGGGTGATATTGATAGATCGCGGCCGTGAGCAGTGTCTCGGGACGCCGCGCCTGCCAATACATCGGGTTCAGTGTAACCCCGCCATAGACCCAGGCAGAGTTGTCGCGGGTGAAGAGAAAGTTCGGCAGGGGCGGCAGGATGAAGCCGTGACGGCCCAGATAGCTGCCGAACATGCTGGTCGCATCGAACGGTACGTCGGCGACAGTAAGCCCGCCGATGAGCCACTTCGACAATTCCTCGCCCGGCAGTTCGTCCATCCAGTCGCGCAGGGCGCGCTGCATGCCGACGCCGACCTGGTTGGAGCCGATGCGGTAATCGAGCACCCATTTGCGGGCCTCGGCTATGTCCAGCGTTTCGGCCAAAAGGGTGTTGGTGTCGAGAACCTCGACCCCCTCGGCGCGCATGGATTCAGCGAAGGCGTCGTGATCCTTTTGCGCCTGCTTCACCCAGAAGACGTCATCGAACAGCAATTCACTGCAGTTATCCGGCGTCAGGCGGCGGTGAGCGAGTCCGGGGCGGCAGACAATGACCTGCCGCAATTTGCCGGATTCGGAATACACGCCAAGTTTGGTGTCGGGCATCGGATACTTCCTTCCAGGCAAGAAGTTAGAGGATGGCAGCTACACTGAGTGCCGCCGAGATGAACACGGTCAGGATGAGGAGCAGCGGCCAGATGAAGACGAGCCAGCGGTCATAGGACACCCGTCCGATCGCGAGCCCTCCGATCACCACGGCAAAGGTCGGGTTGATGAGGTTAACCAGGCCATTGGCCGACTGATACGCCGTGACCACGAGGTCGCGGCCCACGCCAGCAAAGTCGGCGAGAGGCGCCAGGATCGGCATCGACAGCACGGCGAGACCGGACGAGGACGGCACGAAAAAGCTCATCCCCACCTCAATCCAGAACATCACATTGATGAACGCCAACTCGCCCAGACCCCCGAGCGAGCCTTCAGCCGCATGCAGGATCGTGTCGGCAATCAGGCCGTTCTCCATGATCACCACGATGCCGCGCGCCAGCCCGATTACGAGAGCCACGCCCAAAAGATCGCGGGCGCCGTCAACGAAGCTGCCGGTCAGCCGTTTTTCGCCCAGTCGCGCGACGAGGCCGGTAACGATCGCCGCGCCAAGGAACAAGGCGCCCATTTGCGCCATCCACCAGTCCTGCGAGGAGACGCCCCAGATCATCACCGCAAAGGTCAAGGCAAAGACAACCAGAACAATGCTCTGCGTCGTGCTCAGCGTATCGTCCACCTCCTCGCCCGCCTCTGCCAGAAACAGGCGCCGGTGCGCGGCAGCCTGATGCGAGACAACGGAACGAGAGGGATCCGCCTTTACGCGGCGGGCATAACGCATGACATAGGCAGCACATATTATCAGGCCGCCGATCAGCAGCACGAGGCGCAGCAAGATGCCGTCAGTGAACGGGATGCTCGCGGCATTCGATCCGATGACCGTGGCGAACGGATTGATGGTGGACCCCAGAACGCCGATGCCGGCGCCGATCAGGATCACGGCGATACCGGTCACGGCGTCATATCCCGCAGCGATCATCACCGGGATCAGGATCGCATAGAACGCCAGCGTTTCCTCGGCCATGCCATAGGTTGTGCCACCAAGGGCGAACAGCGCCATGAGAATCGGGATCATCCAGATCTCGCGGCCCCGCATCTTCACCATCGCCGCGCGGACGCCCGTGTCGATGGCCCCCGTGGCGTTCACGACACCGAGGAAACCGCCGAGGAACAGCACGAACAAGGCCACGTCGATGGCGTTCGCGGTGTAGCTATCGGGGTCGTAGAAACCGGCAATCGGGGCGAGCATGACATCGACAAA
>Ga0079223_10002393_pt1 | contig 11596 bp, 12 predicted proteins | sample Stecom2011_FD_75072 | JGI IMG/M metagenome (GOLD analysis project Ga0079223, IMG submission 75072) | Agricultural soil microbial communities from Utah to study Nitrogen management - Steer compost 2011 | ecosystem: Environmental > Terrestrial > Soil > Agricultural land | place: USA: Utah...
AGCCGAACCTTTCTTGATCATTTCCGCTCCTTTTGAGGCGCGACACGGCACGCCGTTCGTCGAGAAACCACGATGCGGCTTCGAGCGGCAAACAGCGTGCCGGTGACTGGAGCCTGCGGCGAATGCTTAGAGCAGCCCGAGTTGCAGCCGGGCCGACTCACTCATCATTTCGCGGCTCCAGGGCGGATCCCAGACCAGATCCACCGTGACCTCCTCGACGCCGTGAATATTGAGCAGCTTGTTGCGAGCCTCGTCGGCGATCATCGTGCCCATTCCGCACCCGGGGGCGGTCAGGGTCATGCGCACTTCGATGCGAAAGCGTTCGTCGCCCAGCGGAATGATGTCGCAGCCATATACGAGGCCCAGATTCACAATATCGACGGGGATCTCCGGGTCGAAGCAGGTGGTCATGACTTCCCACGCCCGTTCCTTGACCCATTCTTCGGTGACCGGGCCGTCGGGAACGTGCTGTTCCTCGACTTCCACTTCCAGGCCCAGCGCATCGGCATCCTGGCCTTCGACACGATACAGGTTGCCCTGCACCATGACCGTAATGCTGCTGCCCAGCTTCTGGGTGATGACCGCGATGCAGCCCTTCTCGATGGTGACCGGCGACCCGTAGGGAATGGTCACCGCCGGGCAATCCCGCAGCACCTCGATTTCTTCGCTTTTCAAATGCATCATGACGCTTACTCGGTCTTTGCGATTTCCCTGGCCTGGGTAATGGCGTTGTGCAGGGTGTGCCAGGCCAGTGTGGCGCACTTTACGCGTGCGGGAAACTCGCGCACGCCCGACAGCACTTCGAGCTTGCCCAAGTCACGATCGGGATGCGACTCGGTCAGCATGGCATGCATGTCATTGAACAATTGCTCGACCTCATCGACCGGCATGCCCTTCACTGCCTCGGTCATGAGCGACGCAGAGGCCGTGGAGATGGCACAGCCGTGGCCGATAAAGCTCACTTCCTCGACGACGCCATCGGTCACACGCACATACACGGTGAGCTGATCACCGCACAGGGGGTTGTGGCCATCCGCCTGATGCGTGGCGCCTTCCAACACACGAAAATTGCGCGGGCGGCGGTTGTGATCGAAGATGACTTCCTGATAGAGCTCGCGCAGATCTCCAAATTGCCCACTCATGCGTCGTGCTCCAGTCCGAACAGCCGGCGTGCCTTGTTCAGGCCCGCCACCAGTGCGTCGATGTCTTCCTGCGTGTTGTACAGGGCGAACGACGCGCGCGCCGTACCGGGCAGGCCAAAGCGGGTCATCAACGGCATGGCGCAATGATGGCCCGCACGAATGGCCACGCCTTCCATGTCGAGAATGGTGCCCAGGTCGTGCGGGTGAATGCCCTCGAGCACGAACGACACGATGCCCGCGCGTTCGCGTGCCTGGCCAATGAAACGCAGGCCGGGAATCTGCCCCAGCGCCTGGGTTGCGTATTCGACCAATGCGGCCTCGTGACGGGCAATGGTATCGAGGCCCACTTCCTGTACATACGCAATGGCGGCATCCAGCCCGACCACGCCGGCAATATTGGGGGTGCCTGCCTCGAACTTCTGCGGCGTCTCGGCATAAGTGGAGCGCTCGAAACTGACGGTGTGGATCATGTCGCCACCGCCCTGCCAGGGCGGCATGGCATCGAGCAGCTGCTTGCGGCCATACAGCGCGCCAATGCCGGTGGGGCCGTACAGCTTGTGACCCGAAAACGCATAAAAATCGCAATCGAGCGCCTGCACGTCGACAGACTGGTGCGCAACGGCCTGCGCGCCGTCAACCAGCACGAGTGCGCCGCACGCATGTGCCATGCGAATGATTTCGGCGACCGGGTTCACAGTACCCAGTGCGTTCGACACATGACACACGCCCACGAGCCGCGTGCGTTCGCTCAGCATTTCGGCGTACGCCTGCATTTCGAGTTCGCCGTCGTCGGTAACCGGAATCACGCGGATCACGGCCCCGGTTTGTTCGGCAACCAGCTGCCAGGGCACGATGTTGGAATGGTGCTCCATGCCGCTCAGCAGAATTTCGTCGCCCGGCTTGAGCTGGCTGCGCCCCCAGCTTGCTGCAACCAGGTTGATGGCTTCGGTGGTGCCTCGCGTAAACACGATTTCGCAGGCCGAGGCCGCGTTCAGCAGGCTGCGCACGCGTTCACGGCCGGCATCGTACAGATCGGTACTGTGCTGCGAAAGCCAGTGCACGCCGCGATGGATGTTGGCATTCGACTCGCGGTAGTAACGCGCTTCGGCCTCGATGACCGCCTGCGGTTTTTGAGTCGTGGCGCCGTTGACGAGATACACCAGCCGGCGCCCATGCACCGTGCGCCCCAGAATGGGGAAATCGCCCGCATGCCCGGCGATTTCGGCAACGGTTTCGCGTGTGGGAGCCGCAGCAGTCATTCGAGTTCCTCCAGCAGATGCCCGCCCGGCGTCAGCGCCCGTACTGCATGGCTGGCGCGGCGGCGAACGGCTTCCGGTTCAATGCGTGCAAGGCCTTCCAGCACGAAGGCGTAGATCAGCACGTTGCGGGCATGTTCCTCGTCGAGGCCGCGCGCCATGAGGTAGAACAGGCTGTCTTCGTTCAGCTGGCCAACGGTGGCGCCGTGCGTACAACGCACGTCTTCGGCATAGATTTCGAGTTCGGGTTTGGAGTCGTTGCGGGCGAGCCGCGAAAGCAGCAGGCTGTCGTTACGCTGAATGGCGTCGGTGCCGTCGGCCCCGGGTGCAACCAGGATGCGACCCCGAAAGACCCCCCTGCCCCGGTCGGCCAGAATGCCGCGGTAATGCTCGTGGCTCACGCAGTTGGGCTGTGCATGCCCGATGAGCGTGTGATGATCGACATGTCTTTGCCCATTGGCGTAATACACGCCATTCAGCAGGCTTTCGGCACGGGTGCCGTCGAAGCGCGTGGCAATGTCGTGACGTGCCAATCGCGCGCCCAGCGAAATGGAATGCGACGCAAAATATGACTTGCCGGCCTGTTCAACGTCGATGGCCGCCAGATGAAAGGCTTCGGGCGCTTCCTGTTGCAGGCGCGTATGAACGAGGCGCGCATCGGCTGCCACCTGCACGCGCGACACGGTATTGGTGAAGCTGATATTGCCGTCGCGGCCAATGTAGTGCTCGACCACGTTCCCCTGCGAACCGGCCTCGGCCACATAGAGATTGCGGGTAAAGGCCGCAGCGCCCTCGCCACTGGCCACGAAGACCACGTGTATGGGTTCCTCGAGCACCGCACCGGGCGCCAGGTGCACGAAAGCACCGTCGCTCGCAAGCGCCAGATTCAGTGCTGCGGGGCTGCCGCCGTCGGTTTCGCTGCCGAAAGCCTGCTGAACGAGGTCGGCCTCATGTGCCAGCGCATCGGCCAACGTGCCGATGCGCACGCCGGAAGGCAACGCACCCAACTGGCCCAACGCCGGGGCATGGCGGCCGTCGACGAACACCAGCCAGCAGCCAGGTTCGTCGCCGCGCAGTTCACGCACGATTGCTTCGACGTCGACGGGCTGGGCCTGCGTATCGAAAGCAACCTGCTCGAGCGGCGCCAGCGACGTGTGCCGCCAGTCTTCGTGTTTGGTGGTGGGCCAGCCTTCGGTGGCGAACCGCTCGATCGCACGCTGGCGCATGGCGGCCAGCCAGGCCAGCTTGGCACCCGGCAGCTGCGTATGCCGCGCAGCAAAGTCGTTTACCCAGGACTGCACTGAACTCATGCCTGCGCCCCCTTCTGCTGTTGCGCTTCGAGTTCCTTGACCCAGCCATAGCCGCGCTTCTCGAGTTCGTGTGCCAGTTCGCTGCCGCCGGAGCGCACGATGCGACCGCCGGCCAATACGTGTACGTAATCGGGCACGATGTAATCAAGCAGACGCTGATAGTGGGTGATCACGATCATGCCACGTTCGGGCGAACGCAGCCGGTTCACGCCATCGGCCACGACGCGCAGCGCGTCGATATCGAGCCCCGAATCGGTTTCATCGAGCACGGCCAGTTTCGGCTCGAGCAGCGACATCTGCAGCACTTCATTGCGCTTCTTTTCGCCACCCGAAAAGCCTTCGTTCACCGAGCGATACAGGAACTCTTCGCGCATGCCGACGACCTTCATTTCCTCTTTCACGCGCTTGAGGAAATCCATGGCGTCGAGCTCTTCAAGCCCCTGATGGCGCCGTACGGCGTTTACGGCCGCGCGCAGGAAGTATGCGTTGGACACCCCGGGGATCTCGATGGGGTACTGGAATGCGAGGAAGATGCCGGAACGCGCGCGCTCTTCAATGGGCATTTCAAGCAGATTCTGGCCCAGCCATTCGACTTCGCCGCTGTCGACGCGGTAGTCGTCGCGGCCGGCGAGCACCTGTGCAAGCGTGCTCTTGCCGGAACCGTTGGGCCCCATGATGGCATGTACTTCGCCCGGCTTGACGTGCAGATTCAGGCCCTTGAGGATGGCCTTGTCTTCGATGGAGGCGTGCAAATCCTTGATGTTCAGCATGATGAGTGTTCTCCTTAACCTACGCTGCCTTCAAGGCTCACACCGAGCAGGTTCTGCGCTTCTACCGCGAACTCCATGGGCAATTCCTTGAAAACTTCCTTGCAGAAGCCGTTGACGATCATCGATACGGCATCTTCGGCCGTAAGGCCGCGTTGCATGGCATAAAAAAGTTGATCTTCGGCGATGCGCGAAGCGGTTGCTTCGTGCTCGACCTTGGCGGTGGGGTTCTGCACCTCGATGGCCGGGAAGGTGTGCGCCGCGCACTTCTTGCCGATGAGCAGCGAGTCGCATTGCGTGAAATTGCGTGCGTTCTCGGCCTTCGGTGTCATGCGCACCAGCCCGCGGTACGCGTTGCTGCCGTAGCCGGCCGAAATGCCCTTCGAGATGATGGTGCTGCGCGTATTGCGCCCGATGTGGATCATTTTGGTGCCGGTATCGGCCTGCTGGCGGTGATTACTGACGGCCACCGAGTAGAACTCGCCGGTGGAATCGTCGCCACGCAGCACCACGCTGGGGTATTTCCAGGTGATGGCCGAGCCGGTTTCAACCTGGGTCCAGGAAATGTGCGAGCGATCACCCCGGCACTCGCCACGCTTGGTGACGAAGTTGTAAATGCCGCCCACGCCGTCTTTGTCGCCGGGGTACCAGTTCTGCACGGTGGAATACTTCACCTTGGCGTCTTCGAGTGCCACGATCTCGACCACCGCCGCGTGCAGCTGGTTTTCGTCGCGCATGGGCGCCGTACAGCCTTCCAGATAGCTGACGTACGACCCTTCGGCCGCAATGATCAGCGTACGCTCGAACTGGCCCGTGTTCGACGCATTGATGCGGAAGTACGTGGAAAGCTCCATGGGGCAGCGCACGCCCTTGGGGATATACACGAATGAGCCATCGGAAAACACGGCCGAATTCAGCGCGGCGTAAAAGTTGTCGCCCGGCGGAACAACCGTACCCAGGTATTCCTTGATGAGTTCGGGATACTGCTGTACCGCTTCGGAGAACGAACAGAAAATCACGCCGACATCTTCGAGCTGCTTGCGGAAGGTGGTGGCCACCGACACCGAGTCGAACACGGCATCGACCGCCACGCCGGCGAGGCGCGCACGTTCGTGCAGCGGCACGCCGAGCTTTTCGTACGTGCGCAGCAGTTCCGGGTCGACCTCGTCCAGGCTCTTGGGGCCGTCGGCCTTGCTCTTGGGGGCCGAGTAATAGCTGATCTCCTGGAAATCGACGGGCGGGAAATGTACGTGCGCCCATTCGGGCGGCGTCATTTCGAGCCACTTGCGATACGCGGCAAGTCGCCATTCAAGCAGGAATTCGGGTTCCTTCTTGATGGCCGACAGCCTGCGGATCACGTCTTCATTGAGCCCCGGGGGAAACGTGACGGATTCGATCTCGGTGACGAAGCCGGCCGAATACTCCCGATCGAGGAAGGAATCAAGTTGGTCGGTTGCGCTACTGCTCATTCAGTGAAACTCCATGTCGAGGGGCATGCCGCCGTGGAATCGGCCGGCGCCGCCTTCGGTGAGGGCCGGTCGTATTTGAACGCGATGGGGGTGAGAGGATTGACCATGTCGGCAACCGAAACCTGTTCGAGAGTCTGCCGCACGATGGTGTTGATGCGATGCCAGTTGCTGCGGATGTGACAGCCTGCCTCGACACTGCACGAACCCGGCGTGGCCGTGCATTCGGTGAGGCCGAAAGGCTGCTCGTCAAGTGCGTCTATAATATCGGCGATGCTGATTTCTTCGGCTGGCCGGGCAAGCGTGTAACCCCCCCGTGCGCCGCGCGTGCTCTTCACGATTTCACGCTGCGTAAGCGACTTGAGCACCTTGCTGACCACCGGCTGACCCAGGCCCAGCGTGGCCGCCAGATCGGCGGCGCTGAATACCCGGCCCGGATCCGACGCCATGTGCGTCAGCAGCAATGTGTCGTAGTCGATGATCTTGCTGACGCGCAGCATGGCCGTGTTAGCTCCTGAATTCCCGCTCGTTTGTTCGAAACCATATAGTACCAGTTTGGTCCTATATGCGCAAAAAAATTAAGGGGTTTCCCTGATGGCGAAATGGTTTTGTTGCGCCAGCGTATCGCGCTCGCGCATCAGCAACGCATGGAACGCCTGCGCCGCTTGAGACATGCTGCGGTTCTCGCGCCGAACCAGGTACAACTGCCGCCTGATGCGGCTGTTTTCTGCAAGGGGAATGATCGCCAGATCGGGGTGCCGGAAGTGGAACAGCGTCATGCCGGGCACCAGGCTCAACCCCAAGCCGGCCAGGATCAACCCTCTGACCGTAGCCAGGTGATCCACCTCGAGCGCAGTGGGCATCGAGGCCAGGTCGAGCTGGCCAGCCAGGCTCTGGCGAATGCTGCTGCCCTTGCCCAAATGAATCATGCGTTCGCCGCGCAGGGCTGCAACGCCGATCTGGGCCGACCGGGCCAACGGGTGGTCGCCACGGCACACCAAATAGAAAAAATCCTCGCCCAGCGGTTCCGTGCTGAGCCCGCTCATGTCGCGGCCGATTGCCGCCAGTGCCATGTCGACGGCCCCCTCGCGAACCTGTTGCAGACACGGCTCGAGCAAGGCATCGTGAAGGCTGAGTTCCACCCCCGGATACATGGCTGCGTACGTGGCGTAGATGCCCGGCAGCCAGCCCGCCGCCAGCGAAGGCAACGCCGCGACTGACACGCGCCCGCGCCGCTTCGACACCAGTTCCCGCATTTCGCCCACCAGTGCCTCGATATCGTTCAGAAGGCGTGGTGCCGAGCGCAAGAAGTGGCGCCCTTCCGGGGTGAGTTCGACACGTCGTGTGGAACGGTCGAAGAGACGTACCCCCAATGCGTCCTCGAGCAACTGGATCAGCGCACTGAACGCCGGCTGCGTGAGGTGGCAACGACGCGCCGCCCGCGTGAAATGCTGTTCTTCCACCAGCAATAAAAACGCTTTGAGCTGACGCGCAGACAGATTCATGGAAATTTTCTATTTAACGATCGATACTTTCTATTTTACTTATCAATTCCGCTGTCTTACCTTGAAATGCGTTCAGTCGGAGACCCAAACGCAGTATGGACACGTTCAAAGCTGGATGTGCGGCAGGTTTTTCAGGCGACCGCATCGACGGCGTGGGGCCGGTGGTTCGCACGCTGATTGAGGAAGGCGGCCAGGCCCTGATCTTCGAGACGCTGGCGGAGCGCACCCTGGCGCTCGCACAGCTTGCGCGCAACGCCGACCCCCAGGCCGGATACGAGCCCCTGCTGGCCGAGATGCTTCGGCCGTGTCTGGCCGACTGCCTGAATCATGGCATTCGCATCGTGAGCAACTTCGGTCAGGCCAATCCGCCTGCCGCCGCCAGGCGGATACAGCGACTTGCTGCTGAACTGGGCGTGCGCTCACCGCGCATTGCGGTATTGAGCGGCGATCGCCTCGACCAGCCCGACCAGCTCGATTACCTGCGCACGGTGCTGCCTGCGGAGGTTGACCCGCGTAACGTCGTCTGCATCAACGCCTATCAGGGGGCCGCCGAAATCGCCGATGCGTTGCGAGCGGGTGCCGACATCGTTGTGGCCGGCCGGGTTGCAGACCCTTCGTTGGTGGTGGGGCCGGCCATGGCGCATTACGGCTGGCAGGCCGACAACTGGCCGGCACTCGCCGCTGCAACGATGGCCGGGCATCTGCTCGAATGCGGCACGCAGGTTACCGGCGGCTACTTCGCCGTTCCCGGTCTGAAAGATGTACCCGACATGCACGCACTGGGCTTCCCGCTGGCCGAATTGGGCCCCGACGGGGATATTTGCATAAGCAAGGCGCGGCACACCGGCGGCTGCGTCAACGAGCAGACCGTAAAGGAACAGCTGCTGTACGAAGTGCATGATCCAGCAGCCTATCTGACACCCGACGTCACCGCCGATATCAGTCAGGTCAGGGTGCAGCGCGCCGGCCCCGACCGGGTGCATGTTTCGGGCGTGCGTGGCCGCCCCCGCCCGGATGCGCTCAAGGCCAACGTGTTCACGCACGGCGGCTGGCTTGCGGAAGCGGAGATCTCATACGCAGGCATCCAGGCCGAGGCGCGAGCCCGACTCGCCGCCGACATCATACGCAGGCGTATCGGCGGAATCCTTCAGCTGCGCGTCGACCTCATCGGTGTGCTGAGCATTCTGGCGGACGACGCCGGCCGGATGCTGCAGCAGCACGCCCCGGGTGGCGCTCGCGACGTGCGGCTGCGCATGGCGGCCGCTCACCCCGACCGTGCCACGGCCGAACTGCTGCTACGAGAAATGAATGCGTTGTACACCTGTGGCCCGGCGGGCGGGGGCGGCGTACGCACGTCACTGCGCCCCCGACTGAACAGCATATCGGTGCTCGTTCCCCGGGAACTGGCCCCGGCCTCGTGGAGCTTTCTGTAATGAACACACGCGCTTGCCCCCCCCGGAGCCAGTCGGCAGAGCCGACACCTTCCGGCGCCCCGACCGTCACGGTTCCCCTCTATCGCCTGGCGCACGGGCGCACCGGAGACAAAGGTGACATTTCCAACATCAGCGTGATTGCGTGGCGCGACGACCTCTTTCCCGTTCTGCTGGAGCAACTTACGGAAGACGCCGTGCGCGAATGGTTTGCCCCGCGGCGGCCGACGCGCGTCACACGCTACTCCATTGCCTCGATCGCAGCGCTCAACTTCGTGATCGAAGGCGTGCTGGACGGTGGCGTCAACGACGCGCTGAATCTCGACGCACATGGCAAGGCGCTTTCGTTCCACCTGCTGGATTTTCCCGTACCCGTACCACCCGAACTCGCGGCGGGCTTGCCCGATGTTCATCACCAAAAGGAGACATGACAATGAAAAAATCATTCACTCATCGACGCAAGTTTCTGCTAGCGGCCTGCATGGCCACCCTTCCCTGGCTGGCCACTGCGCCGGCGCACGCGCAGGAGTTCCCGAACAAACCCATCACCTTCGTGGTGCCCTTCGGCCCGGGCAGCGCAACCGACCAGCTGGCACGCGCCATCGGCCAGGGGGTGACCGAACTTTCCGGCGCCACGGTGGTCATCGAAAACAAACCCGGCGCAAGCGCGATGATCGGCGCGTCCGACGTGGCACGTGCACAGCCGGACGGATACCGCGTACTGATCACCACCAACACCAGCCACGCCGCAAACCCTCACCTGTACAAGAGCCTCAGCTACGATCCGGTCAAGGATTTCGAACCGGTCACCCTGCTGGGAACGGGTGGCCAGATCATGGTAGTGAACCCCAAGTCCGAGGCCAAGACGGTCGAGGACTTTCTGCGGATCGCCAAAGAGAACCCCGGCAAACTGTCGTTCGGCAGCGGCAGTTCGAGCAGCCGGGTCGCCGGCGAACTTCTTCAGCAGATGGCCGGCGTCCAGCTGCTGCACGTTCCTTATAAAAGCAACCCTCTGGCGATTACCGACCTGCTGGGCGGTCAGATCGACATGATGATCAGTGACATGGCCATCGGTCTGCCCCAGGCCCGCAGCGGGGCCCTGCGCGCACTGGGCGTCACCATGCCGGAGCGCTCGCCCCTCGCACCGGAAGTTCCGACCATTGCCGAAGCCGGCGTACCCGGCTACGAAATGGGGTACTGGTTCGGTGCATATGTTCCGGCCGGCACGCCTTCCGATATTGTGAAGCGGCTGCATGAACTGCTTACAGGCGCCACCAAGCAACCCGCCGCCGTACAGTTCTACGAGCAGACCGGCACACGCGCCGTCACCTCGACACCCGAAGAGCTTGCCGAATTCCAGCGCCAGGAAACCGAGAAGTGGGGCGAGATCATCCGCAAGGCCGGCATCGAGAAATCCTGATTTCTGTTGGTTCCGGGCGCCCGTAGGGGCTGGCGCAGCCCCTACAATAGCGTCTTTGCCCGCACACGGGCGCCCGGAAGAATCATGGAAACCGCCTCCTTCGACCACGCCACTGCACTACTCGCCTGCGCGCGAGGAGACGAAAGGGCCTTTCATCAGCTGTACGATCACGAAGCGCCGCACATGCTGGCGCTGTGCCGGCGCCTCGTACCCCATGACGCCGAGGGGCTGGTGCACGACACGTTCGCACTGATCTGGCGTCATGCCGATCAGTACGACGCCGCCATGGGTCCGGCCCGCGCCTGGATCTACAGCGTGCTGCGCCACCTCGCCCGCGCACGGCTTGCCGCCACCGCCGCTGGCTCGTCGGTCATGCCACCCGAATTGCCCCCCGCCACGGCGGTGCGTGGCGAGATTGCGCGCCTTGTGCGTACCGCCGACGGGCGGGCATATGACGCTATCGCACACGCCTACCTGCACGGTGCCGACTATCGTCGTGTGGCCGGCTGGCTGCACTGCAGCGAAGCCGAGCTGCGGCGCTCGACTCAGGCCGCTCTGCGAGGCCTGCCAGCATGAGTACGCACCGTTTCACGCTCGACCGCCAGGGCGGCGCGTCGGACGACGTACGTATTGCTGAGTATGTCTGCGGCCTGCTTGGCCCCAATGAACTGACCGACGTCCACCGGCTTCTCGGGGAAAACGATGAGGCCCTGCAGCTCGCCCTGGCGTGGGAACACCGCCTGCTTGCCCTGGTCGATGCCCTGCCCCGCGAGCATCCCGACCCTGCCCTGCGCCTGAAACTGCAACATACGCTGGGTATTGGCGCGCCCCCGGCAGACCTCACACCGCCTCGCCCCCAGTTGCTGCGCAAGCCGTCCGTCAACGACCCCTCCGAGTCTGCCGCTATTCAAACCGCCACGGCCAATGCGTTCGGTCACCACGCAGTACATTCAGTCGGGCAGAATACGCGCAAGCCCGATTCTGACGTCACCCGAGCGCACGTTTCCCCTGCGTCGACGGCTGCCAGTGATGCAGCAACTCCAACGGCATTGTCTGCTTCGACAGCATCGTCTGGTTCGACAGCATCACCTGATCCAACGGTAGCGGCTGCGCCAACCGTTCCAACCTCCCCAGCCTCCAGCCACCGAGGCACTACCGCGCACACGAGCGCGCGACCCGCAAATCCCTCTGGCGCGCACGCCATAAAAACATCCAGTGCCTCACCGGAGGACGCGCCCGGCGGCGGAACATCCGGGCCGGCCACACGGCGCGACGGCACATCCGCCGCATCCGCCGCATC
>Ga0079223_10002394_pt1 | contig 11595 bp, 9 predicted proteins | sample Stecom2011_FD_75072 | JGI IMG/M metagenome (GOLD analysis project Ga0079223, IMG submission 75072) | Agricultural soil microbial communities from Utah to study Nitrogen management - Steer compost 2011 | ecosystem: Environmental > Terrestrial > Soil > Agricultural land | place: USA: Utah...
CGCTACCAATACAGTAAAGCTGGTTTCAAGAAATTGGAATCAGCCTTTTTTTTGATTTTATTATCTCGTTTGGGCTCATAATCCCGCGTGGCGGGATCGTTGGTTCAAATCCAGCCCCCGCTATTAATATTTTAAGGTCGATTTCATTTAATGGTAATCGACCTTTTTGATGAGGAAACTGATTAAATGTATTTTGTTTACATTATTCAGAGTTTAGAAGGACGCTATTATATAGGTTCTTCAGAAAATACTGAGCGCCGCCTTTCTCAGCACAACTCCAAGCAGTTTAAAGGGTGGACTAATCGTTTTTCTGGTTGGCGTTTGGTATATCAGGAAATGTTTGAAAGCAGAACAGATGCAATCATTCGTGAACGAGAAATAAAGAGTTGGAAGGGTGGGCGCAAGTTTAAATCGCTACTAAGCTCGTTTGGCTCATAATCCCGCGTGCGGGATCGTTGGTTCAAATCCAGCCCCCGCTACCAATACAGTAAAGCTGGTTTCAAGAAATTGGAATCAGCCTTTTTTTTGATTTTTATCGGTTAGTTGAACAAAAGCTTCACGATGGCTTCACAACTTCCATTTATTTCCAGCCACCTTTCAGCTATGTAAAATCATATATACATAATTTAAGTGAGTTTATTATTTTTACTTTTGTGATAATTTCACAGGAGTTTTTTATGACTGCTTTACGTCAGAATTTCATCCAGATAATCATACAATTCATAGTTAAAACAGCTAAAGATTAAGTTATAGTATTACTCTTAATTTCTCAATTCACAATTTATAATTAAGATACAGCTTTCCACACGCCCCCAAACGGAAGTTACAGAACTGCAATGCATTCCCGCGGGGGTCGTGTCCGCTCGGCGAGCATGATAATTTTTATCTTTCACAGCCAGACTGTTGTTAATCAGAAAACTTTCTATCTCACATTCGGGGTTTATATTGCCAAAAAACGAAAAAACAAATGGTAACAGCAGATTTAGCAAACAGATAATGAAGGCTTGCTGGTGTGAAGTTTATCTGTACCATGGAGTTGGAAAGAATTTTATTGCATATTGATAGCACACAACTCGATTCCACTATACAGGCTAAGCGAACTTCCGGAGAGATCTCGGATGAACCAGATTCTGAGCTGATACGGTATTATTTTAGCCCGCTCAAAGGTGAATTGGTTTTCCTGGTGCAGATTGTGTTCCAGATCGCTATAAGAAACATCCTGCACAACACCATTTTTTTTCAATGCCAGTGATGCAGCAATACCGGCAGGTTGACCCGGAATCATGAAAACCGGTTTCATGCGAACTGCACCACAGGCTACATGTGATGCAGAAATGCATACAGGAACCAGCAGATTGGTGCATTGAGTTCTTTTGGTGCGTATTCCGGTCTATTCGGTACCCAAATCCGGTCCAAACGGCACCTGATCCGGAGCGAAGCGACGCTCTTGGTTTAAGTATACATAAGGTGCCGTTTAAAACGGAATATGCATCAGATACAATAACTCCGGGAGAATATATGTTTTCTGTAAATAAAACCTTTTTGATACATAATAAAACGGATTTAATAAACAGCGATACTTTGTTCAGCAACTTATTAAATAACAGTTTTACTGTTTCAGTGTTTCAGTCACGATAACTCCGATAACCAGAGTCATTAAATACTAACCTTTTAACTGAATTAACACCATGCGTATCTCCCCAACAATAAATCTGTGCAGTTTTATATTATCACTTATTAATTTTCATATAAATATTATCTTATTTAATAACAATGTCTTATATGCGATTTTATACATTATTTATCTTTTTAATATAAATTTCTTCTCCCTTTCCTTCACTTTTTTGTTTATATTACCTTCTAAATGGCAAAACACAATATTCAGAAAAAGAAAAGACTCTCTACACCTGTTTTTGTTTTTGATGATTATGTTGATTATCTAAGAGCATGGTACGATTATGCAAAAAGATACAGACTGACACAAAACACTTTTATCAAACTGGCAGGAGTCGGATCACAAGCATATTTTTCTGATATACTGTCAAAACGTAAAAAATTAGCTCTCAAACATGTCCAGGGATTTATTACCGCGCTGGAACTCTCTGGTGATCAGGCTCAGTATTTTTCACTGCTGGTCCAGAAGGAACATGCAACAAAAGGTGACATGAAAGTTACCATACTGAAAAAATTAGCACAATACAGAGAAAAGAATCTTAACAAAATTGTTGCAAACAACCAAGCAGAATATTTTAGTTCCTGGAAATATCCTCTCATTCGTGAGTATATAGAGAGCCGTGGCTATGTCGGATCTGTAAAAGAGATTTCCCGTTCATTTCTCCACTGCTCTATTCCACTGGCAGAGATACGACGGATAGTTGATAAGCTTATAGGCTGGAAGCTTATCACACAAGATACTGAACATGGAGGTTTCCGATCTGCAAATACCCCGGAAGTAATCACTTACTCCAGCATGCCTCATGCTGTTGTAAATGATGTAAAAAGGTTTTATATAGAATCGTCTCTCCATGCAATGGAGACGTTATCCATGGAAGATCGCCATATTTCAATGTCTATAAAGGGTATTAGTCGGGAAAAATATGAACAGTTTTGCACAAAAGTAGACCAGTTACGCAAAGAATTTCTGGAGTGTAATGAAAAGGGGGAAAACTGCAATATTGTTTATGCTTTAAATGTGCAGCTATTCCCAGTGATGAAGAGTACTCCAGATCAATCCTGGACAAGATAAGTTGAAGGAAATATTTATGCAGGACCATTCTACAGAAAAACAGTTCAACAAACCAAATCAGGATATTTTCTGGACTGCATATTTCAAACCTGTTTATCATGCTTTAATACCCTTATTTTGTATTCTTATCGTCTTAAGTATGGGCATAATTCAATGTAACTTTCCAACAAACGCTGGTGGTGGAACCGATTTACCAAACACCTTTGTTGCAACAGGTCATATTATCCATAAGGATGGTTCACCAGGTATAAAAACTGAAGTTAAATTCATACCTCAAGATTATGTTCCCAATAAAGATAATGCGGAAGTACCAATGGGTATCACCGACAGTAATGGTTATTATTCTGTCACTCTGAGTATTACAAACACTTATAATCTTCAGGCACATAATCAAACAAGTCGTACCTCTCTTCTTTGTATGGGTATTTCTTTTACAGAGGATACTCTTCTTCTCGAGAATCAGACATTACATAAACCAGGTACCCTCGAAATTATCCTTCCAGACAATTTTCATGACTCGGTAGAATTTGTATATCTAAGTGGTACCGAATACCATGCTTATGTTAAACCTGGAGCTGGTCGGGCAGTAATAGACCACGTACCCGCAGGAGTACTGCCTGCAATCTATTTATCTTCAACTGATTCAGATGTATCAGATCTTCGTTTGTCAAATTCTGCCATAGTTCTTAGTGATCAGACAACACAGATACTGCCTGAAAGCGGAATATTTCATCAGACACTGTTTCTCAATACCACATCAAATGGAGCTGATATTGATGAGGATATCTACAACTTCCCTTTAGCGTTACGACTCGCAGATTTTAACATCAATTTAAACGAATTTACATCTGATGGTCACGACCTTGTAATTACAAATCAAAATAGCAGGCCATTACCTGTTGCAATTGAACATTGGGATCGTGAAAATGGTGAGGCTCTTGTCTGGATACTTGTTGATACAGTGTATGGAAACAACAGCACTCAGAGTCTACGCATGTTCTGGGGCAATACCGATTCCATGCAAAATATTTTAACTGGTAATGTTTTCGATACTGCGGATGGATTCACTGCAGTCTGGCATCTTTCTGAGGGTTGTGATGATGCTACAGCCAATAACCATTCCGGAGTCAAGATGGGTCATGTAACAGATACAAGTGGTATTCTGGGTGGAGCCCAACGATTTCATGGCAATGATGACGACTATATCAGAATAAGCAGCTTACTGGGAGAGTTGAGCACTGTAACACTGTCTGCATGGGCACTTCTTGATACGCCTGATATAATTGGAAGTGAGGTGATCTCTATCGGGGATGCTGCACTGATCCGTATGGATGACAGTTGGAATAGTAAGGGAACCCATGGTGCTTATTTATTTGATCCAACTGCACCAGACACTGTGACTCATGAGTTCCTTGGATCTGGAATATTTCTGCAAAAAACCGGTTGGAATTTTCTGGTATATCAATTTGACGGTCAGACACTGGAACATCGATTTTTTATAAACGGACAGTTATGCTGTTCAGAAACAGCTTCCGTCCCAATTCAATATGCCGGAGCAGGTGAAAACACTACAATTGGAACCCATGGCAATATGAAATTTTCCAGGAATTTTACCGGCATTATCGATGAAGTCAGGGTTTGCTCTGTGATCCGTTCTGATTCCTGGATCAGACTGAGTTTTATGAATCAACAGGAAGAAAACAAGCTTGTATATATTTACAAATAAATCTGTTCATGTTACCAAAACAGGAGAAATGCAAAATGATTAATAATTTGGTAAAAATCTCATTGATACTTTTTTGTTGTTTTGTGTCAAACACTTTTTCGAGATCAGAGCCATTCATTCTGGGAGCTGATATTTCATGGATTCCACAAAGGGAAGCTGGTGGTGTCAGGTATGCAGACAATGGCACAGTAAAAGATATATTTGAGATTCTTGGTGATTACAGGTTCAATTATATTCGGCTGAGGCTTTTTGTTGATCCAACAGCTACAGTTCCTGGTGAAAGCGAATCTCCATATTCCAGACAGGGTTATTGTGGTTTGGAATCTACCCTGCAAATGGCTAAACGGGTAAAAGATGCAGGAATGAAGTTCCTTCTTGATTTTCATTACAGCGATACGTGGGCAGATCCTGGAAAACAGCATAAACCAATGTCATGGAGAGAACTGAATTTTAATCAACTCACAGAAAAAGTACGATCTTACACCAGAGAAACCCTCGAAAGATTTGAGCAGGAAGGCGTATTGCCTGATATGGTCCAGGTTGGTAATGAGGTTGTGGGAGGTATGATCTGGCCGGATGGCAGAAACAGCAACATGTCCAACTTTGCTACTCTTGTAAATGCTGGAATTGATGGAGTAAAGGATGTTGATGAGAACATACTGATAATGATCCATACAATTGCAGAGCGTAACCCGAATAACTGGCTAACGAGTCTGAAAAATGCTGGAGTCAACCGTATTGATGTCTTCGGACTTTCCTATTATGAAGAGTGGCATGGAACTGTGAGCGATTTGAGGTCCATGGTTAACGCTATAGCTGCTAATCACAATGAGAAGATAGTTGTAGTTGAATATTCTGAACAGCATCGAAGTGTTAATGATGTTATTTTCGATCTGCCAAACAATCAGGGAATGGGTACATTTGTATGGGAACCATGCGATTGGAGAGATGTCCTTCTCACCTGGAGAAATAACAGACGTGAAACAAACGAGAAAATTCATCTTTATCCTGCAATGTCGCAGGAGTATGGCAATGATGATTTTGAAGATAAGGTATCAACAGGTGATAATGATTACCCATTTACTTTATACCAGGGAATAACCTCACAATCAGATAAGTTTCTCTTCAGTTCGGATAACGGAGTTTTGCGCTATTTTTCAGATGATCCGGCAACTGTTTCAATGTTTACGTTCAAGGGACGCCTTGTTGGACAGTGCCAAATAAAGTCACCTGGTATTTATCATCCAGCATTTGACATCTCTGGTACTTCAACGGTGCAGTCGGGCAGATATGTACTAATAATCGACAGTCGTGGGCAACAAAGAAAGGTCTTTACTACTCAATTTTTTCGTTAGTTATATCTTGTTTTCTATTAATTAACAAGAATATACAACACAAAGACCCCCTCTTCTCATTATGTAGGGATGACCCTGACTGGATTAAGAGCGTTTTGTTGAATATTGAATCTCTACGATAAATTACACTTAAATGAAAGGCCTGTTTTAATATGAAAATTTTTAAGAAATTAGTTATCAGTGTCTTATTATTGTCTTTTGGGGCAATGTTTATGAATGATGTTATGGCCTACACACATGAAGTGAGGGAATCAGGAAGCAGCTACGTATGGCGTGTGGACAATGTAGATCAAGGTACCACGAGTAATCTTGCTGTTGCAATTATGAACACCATGGGTGTAAACCGCGAAATCGATATTTTGGTCAGCGGAACAATTACCCAGACAATCAATGTGTCAGCATCAGGTGTAAAGTTGCGCTTTCATGGCAATACCCTTACCTGCAACTTTACTGGCTCTGGTATTATAAATAACGGCCATAATGGGTTTGAGATCTCCGATTTAACCCTTAGAAATGTTGTGGGAGGCTATGGTATCCGCAGTAGTGCAGCCAGTGACCTGCGTTTTGTAAATGTGAAAACAATTGACATTGACTGGATTGGCATTCGTATTGACAGTAGGACGAGCAATCCGTGGAATCACACAATTTACGACCTCTATATGAAGGATATTCACGTTGAAAATTGTGGATCACATGGTCTTGAGACTTATAGCATTGACGGTATGATTATAGAAGGCACAATAACTGCCCGAAACACTGGTGGTTGTGGTGTATTGTATAACCAAACACATAACGGAACTGTTGCTACAGTAGATGCATACAACTGTAGCTGGGGACAGGGATATGCCGGTTTGCGTTATGCAAACGCATGTAATAACATTATTACGAACAAGCTTAAGGCAGATCGTTGTGGCAGGGGATTTTTCATCGTTCAATCAGGACCTACTGTTAATTGCCATTTGAACAATGCAGAAATTTATGAATGTTCTGATATTGGTATTTGGATAGAAAACGGAACTAATTGCAGCGTTAAGGCTGGTTGCAGCGAGTCATCCGTATCAGTTTCCGGTTCGGGCAGCTATGCCGACGTAAGCAGGAGGTGTGACAGTGAATGCATCCCTACTTCTATTACGCCCAATGCCCGGGTCAATGATGGCTCCTGGCAGGAAATCTCCGATGTTACGGTGATCCAGGGGGATGAAGTTGAATTCGGACCACATCCGGTTTCAGGAGGTTCATGGAGCTGGAGTGGACCGGATGGGTTTTCTGCAAACACCCGGACTGTCACAATTACCTCAATTCAGGCTAATCAGTCCGGAGAGTATGTTGCCACTTACACAAACACTTGTGGTGCACAGAGTACATCTACCATGACAGTTACAGTAAAACCTCCAGTTTCTGTTTCCCATGCGCTTTTGGCAAATGAGGAAAATGCTATACTTGAAGGAAACACATTAAGACTGGCTGCCTCCAATGGAAGCAACTGTAGTGTTTCTTTTTATGATCTCAGAGGCAAAATGATTCGCAAAGAGAACTTAGGATCAGGAATACATAGTATCACTCTTAACTCTTTTGCACCAAAGGGAACATTTATACTGAGAGTTAAAAACGGAAATCGGACCATAATTAACAAAAGAATAAATATCACTACCATCCCCTGGTTATTATAATAAACTGACAAGCTGGCTCACACTCCTGTAAAGTTTATTAAAATCTTTAACGGGAGTGTCAGACCGGCCAAACATGATGTTATCAGTTGCAGATAGATTGTGGAAATAATTTTTCCGTATCTTGTGTCGCCCCATCCATCCGGTCAAGTCACTTGAATTTGGTGGTTATTTTTGGTGAGTTTTGCTTTCTCGTTTACTGAGACGTAAACAAATTGTCGCATTATCTCCATAACACATTGATAGATCTGCTCTATGAACTGGCCCCAAATTTCATGAAGCTTTATTGAAACACAGTTACCTTACTGTTCAGTTCGAAAATTCAGGGAGTGGCTTGGGCTTGACACCTCTATGGATACGGAAACGTTGACGAATGATGGTTTACGCCGGGAAAAGCAAAGGTAAAGGTGTATGCCTGATGTTCATATAATGCGATACCTCTTTTATTCTTGGCTTCTTCGCATTGTCGGACGATCATAAAACCCAATTTTACACTTTTGCTTCCGACGAAATTGCAGATGAACCAGATTCTGAGCTGATACGGTATTTTTTTATTTCAGCCCGCTCAAAGGTGAATTGGTTTTCCTGGTGCAGATTGTGTTCCAGATCGCTATAAGAAATATCCTGCACAACACCATTTTTTTTCAATGCCAGTGATGCAGCGATACCCGCTGATTGACCCAGAATCATGAAAACCGGTTCCATGCGAACTGCACCATAGGCTACATGTGAGGCAGAAATGCATACAGGAACCAGCAGATTGGAGCATTGAGTTCTTTTGGGTATTATGGTTCGGTAGGGGATAGGGAAAGGAGATAAGGGGGACAATTCTATATCACCCTCATTAATTGTTCTGGAGGCGTGTACGACCCGTTTGCAGTTGTGGGAATCCATCCGGTAAGAACCCATTCCGATGGAATCTTCCACTGATCCTCTTCCTATGGCATCGTTTTCGGTAAGTACATAATCGGAAATCATTCTGCGAGCTTCTCTGATATAAAGCTGTTGTGGCCAGTTGCCACTGTCTGCAAATTCATCTGTAGCCAGCCCCCAATGTCGAGTTTTTTCTCGAACAATAGAAGGAAGACGTGGATCGTTGGCACAGAAATAAAAGATTCCCATTTGAAAATTATAATGGTTCTGAAAGATTCGTTCTCTGGTTTTATAATCACCTTCTGGCCAGTCGTAATTACCACCAATGAAATCGGAATTAAAAGCACCCCAGTTATTATGATCAGCCTTTTGGTCAGGAAGAGCTCTGGTAAGGCCAAACAGGTCAAAGATTCCGCTACTTATATAACGGTAGAGAATTTCATAGTTTTGTGGGTCATAATTTTCCGGTTTACTGAATTCGAGTTTGTTTTTGGGGTTGCTGCAGAGGCATAAGCGAAAATTGTATGCCTGAATTCGATCATCGGCTTGTCCCTGTGCTCCTATGGGGTTATCATCGATGAAAGGGAGCAGTCCGCTTGAAGGATCACCTGCTTTGCGATAAGGATCTACAAACATTTTAAAGTTATGATGGGTGGTATACTGGATACCATTATAAAGCTCATTGTAAACCTCATTACCTTCTCTTCCGATGGTATAGCTTACTCCAGCTTTAGCCATTAGATCACCCTCATAGCTGGCATCTATAAAAACCGAAGCTTTAAATATGGTGCCTTTTTCTACCTGTATCGAGATAATTCTGTTTGCGGCTTTTTCGACTCCTTTGAGTCTGCATTCGGTATAAAGGGAGATGCTTTTATTTTGAAGCCAGTTGGAGAAAATTTTTAAGGCTACATGAGGTTCAAAAAACCATTGTTCATTATCAGTTCCATACCAGGCACCAATTTCCTCATAAAACTTTTTGGCCAGACCGCCGATGACATGTTTATTTCCTACATCGGTTGCTCCAAGCCCTGATGTGGTCATACCCCCGATATGTCGGTTGAATGCTAAAATTGTAACCTTGTTTCCCATTGTTGCCGCTTGAACTGCTGCACATATACCTGCCGAAGTGGCCCCGTAAATACAGATATCGGAAAGAATAATCTGAGGATTTCTCTCTTCAGGAATTTCATAATAATAGTGCGTTTTTGCATTCATCTTTTTTTATCAGAAAAGAAAAAGCAAATATCAATCCATTCTAAAACTTTCTTTTAAACATTAAAACCATTTTCCTTATAAATTATAATTGTATACGACCTCAATGAAGCTGGTAGTGGTATAGTGCATGTAAACGTTTTCTAAATTAATTTCTGTGTAATGGGGATGAGTCCATTTCAAAAGGTTTCATTTATCTGAAATGTAATTTATTTTTCAAATATGAAAGATCTCGACAAGATTCGTCAGTTGGTTGGTTGTATTACTGTCGAACAGCTCAAGTATGTTGATTATGCGGTAAATGACAGGGTAGGGGTTTTTATGCCGGTTGCTGGTCAATGCGGTTATGCCATCACACAGGATCATACTCACCCTGCCTGGTCCTTCATTTTCTGTTTTGACAGCAAATGCAGAATCCGGTTGAGGGGAAAAATTATCGTACCTGATCCATCTACAGTATTCGTGCTGTCTACCAGCGAGCCGCATCAGGAGCTTCCATCCGAAACGGTTGCCCGTTATATAGCCGTGGTGATTGACACTCAATTTCTGCGGCAACAGCTTGCTGAATACAATTTATCCCTGAACGCGGTGACTTCCGGGATGACCTGCAGAATTAATCAGAGGTTAGTGGATGCTCTCAAGGAATTCATGACCGATTATGAGGAAGCAGCTCCGGGTTTCAGACAGTTACTCGATGCCGGGGGACTCAAAATCGCCCATCTGTTGATCCGGCAATTATTTGGAGTTAATAAAAGCAACACGAAATTTCATTTTCGTATGTCTGTTACACGGGTTCTGGAATACCTGAATTCACATTATGGAGAAAAAATCTCAGTAGAGGATCTTGCCCGTGTGGCTAATCTTTCTTCATCCCATTTTTCACGTGTGTTCAAAGAGCAAACCTTGATGTCGCCAATCGAATACATAATGATGACCCGCCTGGAATATGCCAAGCGGATGCTGCGTGCAAATGAAAAGTCTCTCAGTGAAATCGCACTGGATTGTGGTTTCAACAGTTCTTCTTATTTTTATCAGTGTTTCACCCGGGGATTCAAAATTTCGCCCTCGGACTACCGGAAAAGCTTCCTTACAGCAGAAAAACAATAATCTTCGATCAGATATCGAAAGTGTAATTATTCAATTTTGTGTTATTTTAATCTGCAACAGACGATTCTTATGGAGTGAATACCTTGCCCCCTTTGCTTATCAAGTCAACTGCTCTTTGAATATATCACTTTTGAGATATGCTGAACAGAGGTTCGAAATCCGCTAATTTAAAGGGTGCTGTGTCATTTATAAACTCAAAGAATGGTTTAAAACTGTTTTTTTTACGAATAACTTTTCTTGCAACCGAGGAGGTAGGTATACATGAAAACCATGGAAGAAATAAGAGAATTTGTTAATCAGAATCCTACTACCTGGCTGGGCACCAGTGTCGGCGATCAACCCCATTTACGTGCAATGGCAATGTGGTTTGCCGATGAAAGTGGATTTTACTTTCACACCGGTACGCAGAAAAGGCTTTTTGAGCAGTTGAAAAATAATCCCAAAGTGGAACTGGGTTTTTTGAATACTGGTGATGGTATGGGATCGATGCAGATGGTACGGATCACCGGAAAAATCGAACAAGTCAACGAACAATCCCTGAAAGAGAAGCTTCTTGAAGATCGCCCGTGGCTTCATGATGTCTTCAAGGCTTTTCCAGAGGGAGAATTATTCATTTTCCGGATTGCACATGGAGAAGCACAGTACTGGGATATGTCGCTTAATTGCAGAGAAAAAAATACTCAGCCTGTCGTGTTCTAAACAGATGATAATCCGAACGGCTGCACTTGTGCAGCCTGCTCTAAGTCTTCAGATCGACCTGATATCCTTTTTACTATTGACATCTAAAAAGAAAAATGCCTCGTCAGAAAAATTTGTGGGTACATTCCGGTAACGGAAGATTTCCAAGTTTGTGATATAAGGCATATTTCAACGTTTCATATTGACGAAAACCATATGATTTTCTGA
>Ga0079223_10002395_pt1 | contig 11593 bp, 8 predicted proteins | sample Stecom2011_FD_75072 | JGI IMG/M metagenome (GOLD analysis project Ga0079223, IMG submission 75072) | Agricultural soil microbial communities from Utah to study Nitrogen management - Steer compost 2011 | ecosystem: Environmental > Terrestrial > Soil > Agricultural land | place: USA: Utah...
AACCTGAAGAAATGCATCATAAGCCTTTCTTTCTAAATTTTTATTTTATGAATTTAAATGTACATATCTTATTGTTAATTTTTCTTTCTTTTTCAACAGTTTGTTTCGGCCAGCAACCCAATCCTCCGGGACAAATTGTCGGAGATGCAAAGCCGGTTAATGAAGCTTATCTGTTTGCCCATATGATACATAATGATTATGGCCGATTATATTATTCTGTTAGTGAAGACGGTTTGCATTGGAAATCATTAAATAATATGCAGCGTGTATTTGAAGATTATAAAGGGCATCCGGACATAACAAAAGGACATGATGGAAGATATTATCTGATAGGAAATGATAATGATGCATCACTTGATATAAATATTTGGGTTTCCACCGATCTTATAAATTGGGAAAAATACAGTACTTTTACTCCTGATTTAAAAAGTACCCCCGGTTATTCCCATGCACTGAAACGTATAGGTGCACCTAAACTTTTTTATGATGAATCCTCTAAACAATATATAGTTACGTGGCACACTCCACATAAAGAGGGCACTCCTACTGATCCGGAAAGGTATTGGGCCAGCCAGCGGACTTTATATGTCTTATCTAAAGATCTGAAAAACTTTTCTGATACTCCCAAAATGCTTTTTGAATGGGATATGGGAACTATTGATGTTATTATTAGGAAAGTAGGTAAAGACTATTTTGCAATAATAAAAGACGAAGTTTATCCCACTCCCTATTGGACTACCGGTAAAACAATTCGTATTGCCAAAGCCTCATCGTTCATAGGGCCGTATTCCGAACCTGCTATGCCTATTAGTCCAAATTTCAGAGAAGCTCCTATGTTAATTCCTTCTCCTGACAATAATTATTTCTATATATATTACGAACAATATCCGGGAGTTTCATATGGGTTATCAATTGCTGATAATATGAATGGTCCATGGTACCAGGCTTCAGGTTATACTTTTTTTTCTGATTGGGATAAATATAGTTTGCCTGAAGCCGTCAGACATGGTTCTATGATCGTTATTAATAATATGGAATATCAACGCCTGATCGATAAATTTGGTGTTAATAAATAAAGATTGACTTTGAAAAATTCCTTTTTCAATCATAGGATATGTATTTTTAAGCATTTAATAGCAGGGGAAAAATAAATTTGTTATAAAAATCGTAATTAAACAGTTAGGCTCCAGGGTTTTTATTTGGGGAATTTTAGCGGTAGAACTAACAACTTATTTATCGACGTTTACATCAGTGGGGGAAAACAATCATTATGTTTTTTGATAATCAATATGAAGTTACTACTATAAGGCAAAATCAAAATTATTATTAAATAAAATCAAGATTTATGAAACAGACTCTAATTACCCTGATTTTAATCGGGATTTATGCTTTTTCTTATGCACAAGGATGGCAACCTGCCGGCGAACAGATAAAAACGAAATGGGCTACCCAAATCGATCCTTCAAATCCATTACCTGAATATCCGCGTCCTCAATTAGTACGTGACCAGTGGCAAAATCTAAATGGATTATGGGATTATGCCATTATCGAAAATAATAGTAGCATTCCCACTTCTTTTGACGGAAAAATATTGGTGCCCTTTCCTGTTGAATCAAGTCTTTCAGGAGTACAGAAAAGAGTAGGTGAAAAGTATGATTTGTGGTATCATCGTACTTTCTCAATACCATCTGCCTGGAAAAATAAAAATGTGCTGTTGAATTTTGGAGCAGTTGATTGGCAGGCAGATATATGGGTAAATGATATTAAGGTAGGAACACACAGAGGTGGGTACGCACCTTATAGTTTCGATATAACTCCATTTCTGACAAAAGGGGAACAAAAACTTGTGGTAAAAGTATGGGATCCATCAGATAAAGGTTATCAGCCAAGAGGCAAGCAAGTAGAAGAACCTCGTGGTATCTGGTATACTCCGGTTACAGGTATTTGGCAGACCGTTTGGATTGAACCTGTGGAAAAAACTTACATATCTCATTTAAAGACTATTCCTAATATTGATGGGGGTAATTTATCTGTTTTAGCATCTGCAGAAGGAACTGCTATGTCAGATATAGTAGAGGTAAAAGTGTTTGATAATGGAAATTTGATTGGAGCCGGTAAAGCAGCAGCCGGACAGGAAGTACTTGTAGCAGTCCCTGATGCTAAACTTTGGAGTCCGGAGAATCCATTTCTTTACGACCTTGAAGTGTCAATTTCACGGGGTGGAAAAGTGATAGATAAGGTGGACAGCTATGTAGGGATGAGAAAGATATCGACTGCTCGCGATGAAAATGGAATTGTAAGGCTTCAACTGAATAATGAGGATTATTTCCATTTTGGTCCATTAGATCAGGGTTGGTGGCCTGATGGTTTATATACTGCTCCTTCCGATGAAGCGTTACTGTATGATATCAGAAAAACCAAAGATTTTGGTTTTAATATGATTAGAAAACATGTAAAAGTTGAACCTGCTCGCTGGTATTATCACTGTGACCGTGAAGGTGTTTTAGTATGGCAGGACATGCCCAACGGCGATCGTTCGCCGCAATGGCAAATGCGTAACTACTTTAATGGGCAGGAACTTCAACGTAGTGCAGAATCCGAACAAAATTTTCGCCAGGAGTGGAAGGAAATCATGGATCTTACTATTTCTAATCCAAGTGTCGTAGTTTGGGTGCCTTTTAATGAAGCATGGGGGCAGTTTAAAACGGAAGAAATTGTTGAGTGGACAAAAAACTACGACCCGTCTCGATTGGTTAATCCTGCAAGTGGAGGTAACCATTACGATGTGGGTGATATGATTGATATGCACAACTATCCCGGGCCTGTTATGGGCATTTATGATTCAAAGCGTGCTAATGTATTAGGTGAATACGGGGGAATAGGACTTGCTCTGGAAGATCATCTTTGGGAGAAAGACCGTAACTGGGGATATGTACAATATAAAACCTCCAAAGAGGCTACTGATACTTATATTGAACTGGCTGAAAGATTGAAAGAACTTATTCCAAACGGATATTCAGCTGCTGTTTATACTCAGACTTCTGACGTTGAAATTGAAGTGAATGGTTTAATGACTTACGATCGAAAAGTGATTAAACTGGATGAGGAACGTATTAGGAAAGTTAATCTTGAAATAAGTAACTACTTTAAGAATAAATAATTACAACAGCCGGAGAGCTCTGGCAACACTTTTCTAAGAATAGGGCTCAAACCTTTGCTATGAACTAAAATCTATCCATTGAAAATGGGTTTTTAGAACTTGACTTTATTCTAAATGAAATTAGAGAAAATAAAAAAATGAAAATGAGAAATATTTTTCTTTTGTTGATGCTGGTACTATTTGTTTTTGTTTTACAAAATTGCTCCCCTAAAGCAGTACAAAATAGTCATTGTGCTGACTTAATTAAAGATGACTTCAGCACTACAATAAATGGCAAGGAAACAAACTTGTATTATTTGAAAAATGGAAATATATCTGCTGCAATTACTAATTATGGGGGCAGAATAGTTAGTTTATGTGTTCCCGGTAAAAATGGCAAAATGGCTGATGTTGTCCACGGATTTAAATCAATCGAAGATTACCGGAATGCTAAAGAGGTTTTTCATGGTACTATAATAGGCAGAGTAGGTAATCGAATTGCCGGTGGAAGATTTGTTTTGGATGGAAAAGAGTATAATTTACCGCTCAATAATCATCCTAATCATTTACATGGAGGCCCCGATGGATTTCATAATGTAGTATGGGATGTAGAAGCTGTGACCGATTCTTCTATTTTGCTTTCCTATATGTCTCCCGATGGTGAAATGGGTTATCCGGGTAACCTTGCTGTTGAAGTTGAGTACACCCTCACAAAGCTAAGTGAAGTAGTTATCCAATATAAAGCTGAAACAGATCAGGCTACACCGGTTAATCTTACTAATCATGCTTTTTTTAATCTGGCTGGTGAAGCAAATGGAACTATAAACAATCACATATTGACTATTAATGCAGATTATTATACACCTGTAGATTCAACTCTGATACCAATCGGTAAGAATGAACCGGTTGAAGGCACTCCTTTTGATTTTCGGCAACCTAAAAAAATTGGGGCAGACTTGGATTTGCAGGACTCCAATTTACAGTTACAGTATGGGCTTGGTTATGATCACAATTTCGTATTAAATAAACCCCATTATGGGGCCATATCATTGGCAGCTACAGTATTAGAACCAGAAAGCGGAAGGAAAATGGAGGTTTATACACAAGAACCAGGGCTTCAGTTCTATGGGGGGAACTTTATGGATGGTTCCGATACCGGCAAATTTGGAAGAACATTTAACTACAGGGAATCTTTTGCGCTTGAAACTCAACACTTCCCCGACTCACCCAATCAGCCTGAATTCCCCTCAATTATTTTACAGCCTGGAGAGCTATACTCAACTAGTACGGTATATAGATTTAGCATCGAATAATAAAAAAGGCATTCAAAGGGGTACTGCCAAAGGAATTTTGTAATAATAAAAAAGCAACTTTAAACAGTAGATGTCAACTGCTGTATAAAGTTGTTTTTTTATTGGAATACAATGTTCAAATTAATTACCCCGATTAAGAACCTGTAAATAAGTTACCTGGATTTCTTTTTGCGGAGATGAATAACTTCACCAGGTTGAGGCTGCTCTCCTTGTTTCATGCGATTTCTTCTGTATAATGGTTTAAGCTTGATCCCATATAATTGAGAAATATAATGCATCGTTTCACCAGGTTCAACTGTATGATACTCTAGTTTTCGTTTTGTTCTTCGGTTTTTAGCTTCAATATAAATTACCTCATTTTGTCGGGGAACATATCCTGAAGGTTGATCGTTGAACTTATACAATTCCCATACATCTATGCCTAATCCTTGTGCAATTATTTCGTAAGTATCACTTGCACTTGCTAAAACTGCTTCAATATTGTTAACTTTTATTATCTGCCTTTGATTATAAGGATTTATAGAAAGTCCACCAGCCATACCTGAATTTTTATTGAATGCCTGTGCAACGAGTGGATTAAAAGTTTGTTTATAATCAAGTCGGTCGAGCTTGTTGTCTTCAATTAGTTTAATGAGTGTATTATCATAATGTCTGGCAGTAGCATAACCGGCTTGTTTTAACCCCCGGGCCCAACCTTTATAATCATTTGGTGCAAGTTTAAATAAAAATGCATAGCGGGGACTGGAAACCAAAAAATTTGTATGGTCAATAAAAGATTCCTGTACAGATTTATATTTCCTGAAGCATTCTCCACGTTCATCATCATCATAATAAACTTTTTGTCCCTTCCATCCTGACTTACATTTGATGCCAAAGTGATTGTTTGATTTGCGGGCCAGTTCACTATTACCGTCGCCCGATTCAAGAATTGCCTGTGCCATTTTTATACTTGCCGGTATACCGCTTCGTCCCATTTCTTCAATAGCAAGTAATTGATATTTACGGATATATTCATCACGAGAAATTTGGGCATGTGCTACAATTGTGGTAGCCATGAATAGATATAGGATGAATTGGTATCGTGTAATTTTTTGAAACATAGGATAATTCTTATTTTTTGTAGTCCCACTTTATTAATATTGTTGCTAAAATAGTGTCTGTATAGGATATTTCAAGGTTTCTGACAGGATTTTATGAACATTTCATCGTGAATATTGACTTTTATACTTGAATTTGATAAATAATTTATGTTCATTAAACTGGATCTTTGTATTTTTGGAGTAAATCTATCATAATGCGAACGAAAGAATTAAGGATTTTCGTATATGAATACGACACAGTTGCAGATTTGCCAAAAGCTGATCAGCAACTTTTATTAGATGCGCGGGAAGCATCACAACATGCATTTGCACCTTATTCGGGATTTTATGTAGGGGCAGCAGTAATGTTGTCGAATGGTCTTATTATAAAGGGAAATAATCAGGAAAATGCTGCGTTCCCTACAGGTTTATGTGCCGAACGAGTAGCATTGTTTTATGCGCATGCCGGTTATCCTGATGTAGCAGTAAAAGCACTGGCTGTTACAGCATCAAATACGAATGGCCTTGTTGATGGACCTGTTGCACCTTGTGGTTCCTGCAGGCAGGCGCTCATTGAATCGGAGGTCCGTTTTAAAACACCTATTCGTGTTATACTAGACGGAAAAAGAAAAATTCAGGTATTCGAAAACGTTGGTAATTTGTTGCCCTTTGCATTCAAACCGGAATCACTGGACTAAACATGTTGTCACGAAACATTTTAAGAAATTCATTCCATACCGGGTCTTCCGGTGGTTCAGCAATTATGGTTATAAAAGTTTTCTTTACCGGATGGATGAATTCCAGTTTCCTTGCATGTAAATGTATTCCTTTGTTCTCATTAGCACGTTGAAACCCATATTTAAGATCTCCTTTTATTCTGAGATTTATGGTGCCAAGTTGTACCCTGATTTGATGATGCCTGCCTGTAAAAAGCTGAATCTCCAGCAGGTGGTATTTGTCAATACTTGCAACATGTCTATAAGTAAGCCTTGCATATTTGGCTCCTGGGGTAGGTTTATTGTATGCATAGCTTTTATTTCTTTCCTGTACCTTTCTAAGATAATGTTCAAGCGTGTCTTCATGCTTAGGTGGGCGTTTATTAACAACCGCCCAATAAGTTTTTGTAATTTGATCACGTTGTGAAAATAAAGTATTGAGCCTTTCAAGTGCTTTGCCGGTTTTAGCCAGTAACATAATACCACTTGTCGGCCGGTCGAGCCGGTGTGGTAATCCTACAAATACATTTCCGGGTTTATTATATTTTTCTTTTAGATAATCTTTTACATCATCTACCAGAGTACGTTCATCTGTAATGTCCGACTGCACTAGTTCCCCACAGGCTTTATTGACAGCTATTATGTGATTGTCTTCGTAAAGTATTTGCACAAATTAATAACTTTATTTATAAATATTAATATTGCTCTTTATTATTTGGGAAATCCTGTGATTTGACATCTTTAATGTAATTTCCCACAGCTCCTTTTATTTCTGCTCCCAGGTTATGGTATCTTCTCAGGAAACGGGGTGAAAACTGTTGTGTTATTCCCAGCATGTCATGAATTACCAATACCTGCCCGTCAACTCCATTACCTGCACCTATACCTATAACAGGAATTTTTAATTCTTCGGCAACTTTTTTACCTAACTGTGCAGGAATTTTTTCCAAAACAAGCGAAAAACATCCAGATTCTTCCAGTAAATGAGAATCTTTCAACAACTTTTCAGCTTCTTCTTCCTCTTTTGCTCTTACAGTATAGGTTCCAAATTTATGAATTGATTGAGGCATTAATCCTAAATGGCCCATAACCGGTATTCCGGCTGAAATAATTCGATTTACTGATTCAATTATTTCTGATCCTCCCTCGAGTTTAACTGCATCGGCAGCTGATTCTTTCATAATGCGTATGGCAGATGCAAGAGCCTTTTTTGAGTTTCCCTGGTAGGTGCCAAACGGAAGATCAACTACTACCAAAGCTCTTTTAACGCCCTTTACAACTGACATGCCATGATAGATCATTTGGTCTAAGGTAATAGGCAGAGTTGTCTCATTGCCAGCCATTACATTTGAGGCCGAATCACCTACCAGTACTATATCGATACCTGCCTCATCAATTAAACTTGCCATGCTGTAATCGTATGATGTAAGCATTGCTATTTTTTCACCACGCAGCTTCATTTCTGATAAACGGTGCGTTGTAACTTTCCTGACCTCACTATGAACTGACATTTCAGTAGATTTAAAATTTGTGCGCAAAAGTAACTAAAGCTTTGCCCCCGGCAAAATTGTATATCATTCAGGTAACGAATTCCTATCTTATAATTAATTTTTCAATATTGGACTTATTTAAAAGAACTATCTTTACTTTTATCGCATCATATAAATAATAGTATAATGCATCAATTGTTCAGATATATAAAAGTTTTTTATTTTTTGTTGATACTTGTTATTTCATATACAGCTACAGCGCAGGAAATAACCAATAATCAGCAAAATCAGATTTATATTAAGCAGGAAATTAATACTGGTTTACTTTTTAAATTTTCAGCAGAGGAAGAAGAACTTCTCACTGATGAAAGTTTTTTCAGAATGAAACAGAACATATCATCACTCAATATAATGCTCGAAAGTAGAAATATGCTGTTTTTACCATCAAGGCAGGAACAGTGGGGAGCGAACTTGCTTATAGGACCGTTCTTAGGGAATGGAGAAATTGCTGACAGTTCCGGGATTGGATTTATAGATACCAATTCAACTCCGGCAGGCTTTAGAGGGGAAGCAGGCCTGAATTATACAAGCAGATTCTATTGGAACAATAATACCTATACATTACTTGATGTTTCAGGATGGGGGGGGGTATGATTTGTATAAAAATAATGCTGAAGGTACTTTTATTGACTCAACCTTTAAGAGTTCTCCGTATAATGATAATTCTTCTGACAGTAAACTCCGGTATGGGTTTAAGGCAAAAGCAGGCTGGGGAATAGGAAGAATTAATGTAGTCAATCATTTTGCAGTCGCCCAATGGTTACTCAATAAGTATTACCCTGGAAGAATATTTTCCTCTGATGAGGTTAATGCTGTAGGAAATGAAATCGGACGAATCAAGCACCAGCGTGAATTAAGAAATGGCCATTCTACAGAAATAGAATCAGAACAACTTGTAAAATTTATTAATGAGAAATTATTTCTTGAACAACCTGATGGCCTTCGTTATGATTGGGAATACTCTGAGCTAAGGCCCCGGTTCCATGGGAGCCGTTTCGAAGGAGGACCTTTCTTTAACTATTTTAACAGGGAGCCGGATTTTGTTTATGGCGGATTTGTGAAGTATGAAAATCATAAATATCGTAGTACAGGAATTAACCGCCTAATCGGTGCAACTCTCACCTATAACGGATATAAAAGGGATGACTGGGTTACACTCGAAGTGACCAGTGGCTGGAGTTGGTATCCTTCCCTGAAAAATGAACTTTCATTTGGTTTAAGATACATTCCCGGAATGGTAGTAAAAGATTGGGATGACTTGCAGCCGGTAAATCATGCTTTAATTCCTTACCTCGAATTTTATACTCAGATGAATTCCAGGTACCGGATTGAATCTTCTTTCGCTTATCGAATTGCTAAAAAGGATGAGATGGTAGTACCCGGCCCTGAATTTTCTGTCTCATTTTTCCGGAGCAAATACTAAAAAATGATGAATTGGGAACCAAGCCAGAGGTATACATGAACCAGTATTTGTCCATGTTTAATTGAATTTAATCTGGACTATGTATGGTTAAAGTGTTGCTTTTGAGTAGTTATAATTTTTGACGGTGGATCATGTCATTTTGAAAATAGTTTTCTTTCCTGCCTTTTTGTCACCGGTTTTGACAGTCTGTATTTATCATTTCTGCATAACCTGTGTCATATTTACGCAACATGATGCAATTCGGGAGGTGGCACAATCATTGATTCATTAGGATTCGGTATAAAAGTAACCGATAATGAAAAATTATATAACTAATAACGAAAATACATCACTATGGGAAAAATAATTGGCATCGACTTAGGAACGACCAACTCATGTGTTGCAGTAATGGAGGGGAATGAACCTGTTGTAATTCCCAACAGCGAAGGCAAACGTACAACACCATCCATTGTTGCATTTGTTGATAATGGGGAACGTAAAATTGGTGATCCTGCAAAACGTCAGGCAATTACCAATCCAACCAAAACGATATCTTCCATTAAGCGTTTTATGGGTGAAACATTTGACAGAGTAACAAAGGAAGTACAACGAGTTCCGTTTACAGTTGTAAAGGGAGATAATAATACGCCACGGGTACAGGTTGATGACCGCAAGTATAGTCCGCAGGAAATTTCAGCAATGGTGTTGCAGAAAATGAAAAAAACTGCTGAAGATTATCTGGGACAGGAAGTAAGTGAAGCAGTTATTACTGTACCTGCTTATTTTAGTGATTCACAGCGTCAGGCTACTAAAAAGACCGGTGAAATAGCAGGTCTGAAAGTCAGACGAATCATCAATGAACCTACTGCCGCATCTCTGGCATACGGGCTCGACAAGATGAACAAGGATATGAAGATTGCTGTGTTTGACCTTGGAGGTGGAACATTTGATATTTCTATTCTGGAGCTGGGTGATGGCGTTTTTGAAGTTAAATCAACTGATGGTGATACACACCTTGGTGGAGACGATTTCGACCAGGTTATTATTGAATGGCTTGCTGATGAGTTTAAACGCGACGAAGGTGTTGACCTGAAACGCGATCCAATGGCGCTGCAGCGTTTGAAAGAAGCAGCCGAAAAGGCTAAGATCGAACTTTCAAGTTCTACACAGACAGAAATCAATCTGCCTTACATTATGCCGGTTGACGGTATTCCAAAACACCTTGTTAAAACGCTTACACGTTCTAAGTTTGAACAACTGGCAGATACTCTTATTAATGCAACTATTGAACCTTGTCGCAAAGCACTTAAAAATGCCGGACTATCAGCAAATGAAGTGGATGAGGTTATACTTGTAGGGGGTTCTACCCGTATTCCTGCCGTTCAGGAAAAGGTAAAAGCATTTTTTGGTAAGAATCCATCGAAAGGGGTAAATGCCGATGAGGTGGTTGCTATTGGTGCTGCTATTCAGGGTGGAGTATTGACCGGTGAAGTTAAGGATGTATTGCTGCTGGACGTAACACCTTTATCACTGGGTATTGAAACTATGGGTGGAGTAATGACCAAATTAATTGAGGCCAACACTACGATCCCTACAAAAAAATCAGAAACATTTACAACTGCAGCCGATAATCAGCCTTCTGTTGAAATTCATGTGTTGCAGGGTGAGCGTCCTATGGCTTCCGGAAATAAAACAATTGGAAGGTTCCATCTTGACGGTATACCACCGGCACCACGAGGTATCCCTCAAGTTGAGGTAACTTTTGATATCGACGCAAATGGTATACTCAATGTAAGTGCTAAGGATAAGGCAACAGGAAAGTCACAGTCGATACGTATCGAGGCTTCATCCGGCTTGTCGGATGATGAAATCAAAAGAATGAAACAGGAAGCTGAAGCAAATGCGGAAGCTGATAAACAGGCAAAAGAACGTGTCGATAAATTGAACCAGGCTGATAGCCTGATATTTCAGACAGAGAAGCAGTTGAAAGATTACGGCGATAAGATTCCTGCAGATAAGAAAAAGCCTATTGAAGATGCATTGGCAAAACTTAAAGATGCTCATAAGAATCAGGATATCCCTGCTATTGATGCAGCTATGACTGAACTTAATACAGTTTTTTCTGCAGCATCACAAGAAATGTACAATGCAGCTCAGGGTCAACAAGGTGGTCCTCAGGCAGGTCCTCAGGGGGGTCCTCAATCAGGCCAGCAGCAAGGTCCGGCTGACAATGGCAACAAGGGGGGAGATGATGAAGTAACAGATGTTGACTTTGAAGAAGTCAAATAGAAAAAGAAACATTAACAACAATGATCCGGCAGGTTAAGTCCTGTCGGATTATTCTAAAATTATACATTATGAATTCAAATCCGAAAGTAGTCGATAAACTGAATA
>Ga0079223_10002396_pt1 | contig 11590 bp, 10 predicted proteins | sample Stecom2011_FD_75072 | JGI IMG/M metagenome (GOLD analysis project Ga0079223, IMG submission 75072) | Agricultural soil microbial communities from Utah to study Nitrogen management - Steer compost 2011 | ecosystem: Environmental > Terrestrial > Soil > Agricultural land | place: USA: Utah...
ACGTTTATTAGACCATATAGTTCCAGATTTCGTTCACGTATTAATGAATGGGAAAATCGTAAAATCTGGTACTAAAGAGCTTGCTTATGAGCTTGAAGAAAGAGGATACGATTGGATTAAGGAAGAATTAGTATAACAATTCAAGAATCAAAATTCAAGGTTCAAGATTAACTTGAATTCTGGATTCTGGATTCTGAATTCTGAATTGAAAGAAATGAGTTTTAAAGACAAATTATTATCATCATATATTGCTCTCGAAGATTACTTGGAGTTTGATTCGCCATTACACGATGTGCGTAACAATGCTATAAAAATCTTTGAAGAGAAAGGATTTCCAACAAAAAAAGATGAGGAGTGGAAGTATACTTCACTAAATTCTTTATTAAAAACAGACTATAGTGTCTATTCAAATAAAGAACGCAATGTTGAACTTCAAGATGTACGCAAGTATTTCCTTAATGAAATAGATACCTATAAACTTGTTTTCATAGATGGGGTTTATAGTTCATTCCTTTCGGAAACTACACACGACACCTTAGACGTTTGTTTAATGTCGGCTGCTCTTAACAAGAAAAAATACAAGCCCGTTATTGAAGCTTACTTCAATAAAGCTGCGAAAAGTGATAGTTTAACTGCACTTAATACAGCTTTTACCAAAGAAGGGGCGTATATCCATATTCCTGCACATAAAGAAGTAGAAAAGCCTATTGAGATTCTAAACTTCTCAACTGGCAACGAAGCGGCAATGTTTCTTCAACCAAGAAATTTAATTGTTGTAGGTGAAAATGCTCACGTACAAATTATAGAGCGTCATCAAAGTCTTTCTACTAATGAAGTTCTTACAAATTCAGTAACTGAAATTTTTGCTGAAAAACGAGCTTATGTAGATTATTATAAAATTCAAAATGACGTTGAATCATCATCGTTAATTGACAATACGTATATTTCACAACAACGTGATACGGTTTGTCGTGTTCATACTTTTTCATTTGGTGGGAAATTAGTACGCAATAATTTAAACTACTTCCAAAACGGAGAGAATTGTGATTCTACATTAAAAGGAATAACTATCCTTAAAGGAAAACAACACGTAGATCACAATACATTAGTTCATCATATTTCACCAAATTGCGAAAGTCACCAAGATTACAAAGGGCTATTTGCTGATTCATCTGTCGGTGTATTTAATGGGAAGATTATCGTTGAAAAAGATGCTCAAAAGATTGACGCATACCAGCAAAACGACAATATTTTAATTGACGATAATGCTACGATTAACGCTAAGCCTCAACTAGAGATTTTTGCAGACGATGTAAAATGTTCTCACGGATGTACTATTGGTCAGTTTGATGAAGAAGCCTTATTCTACTTGCGCAGCCGCGGAATTGGAAGGAAAGAAGCACGTGGCTTAATGATGTATGCTTTCGCAAACACTGTTTTAGAAAGTGTAAAAATTCCAGAATTGAAAGTGCGAATCAACAAGCTTATTGCAAATAAGATTGGAGTAAGTTTAGGCTTTGAACTTTAAGAAATAGTGTTCGTAAGCTAACAAAAATTCAAGAATTAATTAAAAGAATATAAATGTACTTCGATATCCAAGTTATACGTAAAGATTTCCCCATTCTTTCTCGAAAAGTTAATGGGTATCCATTAGTGTATTTGGACAATGCAGCTACGTCTCAAAAGCCACAACAGGTGATTGATGCTATTGTTGATTATTACAGTAACTACAATGCAAATATTCATCGAGGTGTGCATTCGCTTTCACAAGAAGCAACTGATGCTTATGAGGCTGCTCGACATAAAATTCAGAATCACTTTAATGCTAAAGAAGCATTTGAAATCATTTTTACTGCGGGAACAACTCACGGAATTAACTTGGTTGCAAATGGCTTTGCATCATTATTGAATAAAGGCGACGAAATAATTGTTTCTGCTTTAGAGCATCACAGTAATATTGTTCCTTGGCAAATGCTATGTGAAAAAACAGGCGCTGTTCTGCGGGTAATTCCAATGAATGAAGAAGGAGAGTTGCTGATGGATAAATACGCTAAGCTGCTTTCAGATAAAACAAAACTTGTTTTTGTAAACCATATTTCAAACGCATTGGGAACAATTAACCCAATAGAAGAAATTATCGAGAAAGCACATAGTGTAGGAGCTGCTGTTTTGATTGACGGTGCTCAGTCTTGTTCGCATATAAAGCCAAATCTTCAAGAATTAAATGTAGATTTCTATGTTGCCTCTGCTCACAAAATGTGCGGCCCAACAGGAGTTGGAATGTTATATATGAAAGAAGAGTGGGGAAACAAACTTCCTCCATATCAAGGTGGTGGTGAAATGATAGCTGAAGTATCATTCGAAAAAACCACCTATGCCGGACTTCCGCATAAATTTGAAGCCGGTACACCGAATATTTGTGGAGGTATAGCTTTTGGTGTAGCAATAGATTACCTTAATGCAATTGGTTTTGAGGCAATAGAGACTCATGAAAATGAACTTTTAACATACGCGACCAAAAAACTCCTAGAAATCGAAGGTTTAAAAATTTATGGTACAGGACAAAAAACCTCTGTAATTTCTTTTAATATTGAAGGTTTGCATCCGTATGATATAGGGACAATTGTGGACAAGCTTGGTATAGCTGTAAGAACAGGGCATCACTGTGCTCAACCAATTATGGATTTTTATAAAATCCCTGGAACTGTTCGAGCTTCCTTTGCGTTTTACAACACTCTAGAAGAAGTTGATGCATTAGTGGAAGCTGTTAAGAAAGCAAAAACGATGCTTTCATAAATGCCTTATAAAAAGTTAATGTACAATTCTAGTAAATTTTGAGTTTGTAACTTTATAAAAGTTTAAACCAATTAAAACAATTATACTATGAAATCACTTGCTACATTATCAATATTGATGTTCGCACTTATTTTTACAAGTTGCGACGAGACTAAAAAAGTTATAGATGTTGCTGGAAGCGTTCAGTTAACAGGAAATTATACTGTTTCAGCTATTAACGGAGAAAAACCTACTGTTAAAGAAGTTCCTTCATTTTCTATGTCAGCATTAGATAACACTTTCAGAGGGGCTACTGGCTGTAACTCGGTGTTTGGATCCTACAACTTAGATTTATATGCAATTAGTTTTAAAGACTTAGCAGTAAGTGAAAGAGAATGTGCTGGGAAAGATATCATGAAGGTTGAGCGTGACTTTTTAGACGCATTAAATAAAACGGGATCATATTCCTTACAAGACGGGGTGCTAACCTTTTATTCAAAAACTGATAGAAGTGTAGTGCTTTCAGCTAAAAAAGAAATAAGAAATCAAGAATAAATATGACAATTGAAGCAATACAAGAAGAGTTGATAGATGAGTTCTCAATGTTTGACGACTGGATGCAACGCTATGAGTATATGATAGATTTAGGAAAATCTCTTCCGCTTATTGATGAAGAATTAAAAACAGACGACAAGCTTATTAAGGGTTGCCAAAGTAAAGTGTGGTTAAACTCTGAAATGAAAAACGACAAAATAATATTCACTGCCGATAGTGACGCTATTATTACAAAAGGAATAATTGCAGTATTAGTCCGCGTGTTTTCAAACCAGGAGCCACAAGCAATTCTTGATGCGGATACTGATTTTATAGACGAAATTGGATTGAAAGAACACCTTTCTCCAACCCGTGCTAATGGATTAGTATCAATGATTAAACAAATGAAAATGTATGCATTAGCATATCAAACACAATCAAATAGTTAAACAAATGGAAGAAAAAATAGATATGGCTGAACTCGGCGAAAAAGTAATCGCTGTTATTAAAACCATTTATGACCCAGAGATTCCGGTTGATATATATGAATTAGGACTTATTTACGACGTTTTTATTAATGAAGATTACGAAGTAAAAATATTGATGACTCTAACAACTCCTAACTGTCCTGTAGCAGAAAGCTTACCAATGGAGGTAGAAGATAAAGTTAAGTCGTTAAAGTACGTTAAAGATGCTGAGGTTGAGATGACTTTCGACCCGCCTTGGAGTCAAGAGCTTATGAGTGAAGAAGCTAAGTTAGAACTCGGAATGCTTTAATAAAAAAGTTTTATAATTCATTTTAATTACTTTCTCTGTGGAAGAAATTGTAAATCGCGTAGCGAATAGTAGGCTTATGGTCTTTGATCTTGAGGAGTTTTATCCACAAGGTGAAAGACTTGCTTTTGATATTTCCATTTGGCTTGCAGAAGGCATTGTACTTCGTGAAAAAGAATTTAGAGAGAAAGCCAACGAGCACGATTGGGGTCAGTATCAAAATAAATATGTAGCCCTTTATTGCAGTACAGATGCTATTATTCCAGGATGGGCGTATTTATTGATTTCACTTCATTTATCGCCTTTTGCAAAAAATGTTTCTGTAGGAAGTCTAGAGGAATTAGAAACTGTTCTATTCATCGAAATTCTAAAGGATTTAGACGTTTCTGAATATCAGGACAAACCTGTAATTATAAAAGGGTGTGTAAGTAAACCAATACCTCCAAATGCCTATGTGCAAGTAGCGCAAAAGCTTCAGCCTGTAGCTAAAAGTATTATGTATGGCGAAGCCTGTTCTTCGGTGCCACTATTCAAGAAAAAGTAATTTTTTTAACAAACAATTGGCAAATCCTTAATTTTAACGCTCTTTTTTGTTAATTTTTTACACAATATGCAAATTAGTAATTATTTTTGCTTTAAATAAAAACTTTAAGATTCATGAAAAAAATTTTACTACTTGCAGCAATCTTATGTGCGCCTCTTGCACTAGTTGCTCAAAATGAAACCAAAGAGGATACTATCCCAAATGGTTGGTCAAGATCAGGAAACATTTCTTTATTGTTTAATCAAGCTGCCTTCAACCATGAGTGGACTGGTGGAGGAAGTTCAAATATTGCAGGAAATCTTGGGTTGAATTACGATTTCAACTATAAGCACGATAAGCTTAGCTGGAACAACCGTATTATTGCAGAATATGGTATGACTAAAAATAAGGACGACAAATATGCACGTAAAACTAATGATCGTCTTGAGTTAAACTCAATCTTGGGTAGACAAGTAAAAGAAAGTAACTGGTATTATTCATTCTTCTTAAACTTTAAAACTCAATTTGGTTCTGGTTATGAGTATAATACCGACTTAAACCCGGGTGATGAAGGATATCGTACTGAAGTTTCTAAATTTATGTCTCCAGGTTACTTACAATTTGGTCCTGGTATGATGTGGAAAAAGAACAATAATCTTTATGTAAATATAGCGCCTGCAACTGCACGTTTAATTTTTGTAAATAAAGATTTTACAAATGTTGGTAACAACCCAGTAGCTATCGCAGCATTTAATGAAAACCCATATTTTGGTGTTGAAGCTAACGAAACAACCCGTTTTGAATTTGGCGCTTCGGTTTCTGCTTATGCAAAACTTGATTTGATGGAAAACGTGTCGATGGAAAACTTATTGGCTCTTTACTCAAACTACTTAGAAGATCCACAAAATGTAGATGTAGATTATACTATGAATTTATTGTTTAAAGTAAATAAGTATATATCAGCTAACGCTACTTTCCAGGCTATTTATGATGACAACGCCGCTCAAGGATTCCAAATTCGTGAAGCAATTGGAGTAGGAGTTACTTACGGATTCTAAATACAATTTTAAATATAAGTTCTTTACAATAAGGGCTCTAAATTGAAAAGACCTGTCAGAAAAATTAAATTTCTGACAGGTCTTTTTTTATTCCTCCTCTGTATATTCGTCGTATAGGAAAGTGTTATAAGGAAAACGAGTGGTGTGAATTTCTCTCACTTTGTCGTATACTAACTTTCGGAATTCATCAAAGTTTTCTTTGTTTAATGCTGAAATAAAAATAGCATCCCCATTAAGTTTCGCCATCCAAGTATGTCTCCATTCTTCCAAAGTATAATGAGCTTTGGTCTTTTCAGTAATTAAATCGTCTTCTTCAATTTCTTCGGGCTCATAAGCATCAATCTTATTAAAAACCATAACAGTAGGCTTATCAGCGCTTCCAATTTCCTCCAGAATTTTTTCAACCGAATCAATATGGTGTTCAAAAGAAGGGTGGCTTATATCTACAACATGCAGCAATAAATCAGCCTCACGCACTTCATCTAAGGTGCTTTTAAAAGACTCTACTAGTTGTGTAGGTAGTTTTCTGATAAAACCAACAGTGTCGGTTAAAAGAAATGGTAGGTTACCTATAACAACCTTTCTTACTGTTGTGTCTAATGTTGCAAAGAGTTTGTTTTCTGCAAAAACATCACTTTTACTTATTACGTTCATCAAGGTGGATTTCCCTACGTTTGTATATCCAACCAATGCTACACGTACAAGTGAACCTCGATTCCCGCGTTGCACTTCCATCTGACGATCGATTTTTTTTAATTTGTCTTTAAGTAAAGATATTCGGTCTCGAACTATACGTCTATCCGTTTCAATTTCTGTTTCTCCAGGACCACGCATTCCAATTCCTCCACGTTGACGTTCCAAGTGAGTCCACATCCCCGCTAGTCGAGGTAAAAGATATTCGTATTGTGCAAGTTCTACTTGTGTTCGTGCATAGCTTGTTTGTGCTCTTTGCGCGAAAATATCAAGGATAAGGTTGGTTCTGTCTATGATTTTACATTGAAGTATTTTTTCAATGTTTTTTTGTTGTGCTGGGGTAAGTTCGTCGTCAAAAATAGCTACGCCAACTTCATTTTCATTTACGAAGTTTTTAACTTCCTCTAGCTTTCCGGTACCTATAAATGTTTTTGGATTAGGAACATCCATTTTTTGAGTAAAGCGCTTTAGAACTTCCCCGCCTGCGGTATAAGCCAAAAATTCTAACTCGTCTAAATATTCTTCAGACTTTACTTCGTCTTGAAATTTAGTTATTAACCCTATTAATATTGTTTTCTCGTATGAGATATCAGTTTGTTCAATCATATTTTTTTAGTAGATGCAATCATTTGTTGGTATATATTATAACAAATGTACAAAACACTTGGCAAGAGATTTTTATACTTTAGATGCAATTAACACAAACCATTCATGTTTTTAGTAATATTTTACAAAATAGACAATTAATTGTTGATTATTAGATATGTAACAATAAAACAATAATTGGTATAATTATTATTTAATTTACATTGAATGCGTGAAAGATTATAAATAAACTAATATATTTGATTAATTATCAATGAATTTTGCTTAGAGGCGATAGGAATATATCTTTTTTTAACAAGCATATAACCTCGGAAATTCTTATATTTCACTTCTGAAAAATTAAGTAAAATCAAATTATTAATTAATCATCACCAACACTAAATTTTATGGAGATAAAATTACCTAACAGTTTTTGGGATTGTCAACATTATTTTAAAGTCAATCTTAAAACTATCGTACCAATAGTATCTTTCTTTTTATTGATGCTATCATCTACATCAGTTTTTGCCCAAGGGGGTGGAACTTGTGCAGATATTCAGCCTTTCTGTGCAGGAAATGACGCACTAATTTTTGCAAATTGTAATGACCAAGATCCTAACTGTAATGCTACGGCAGAAGCAGGGCCAGATTACGGATGTTTGTTTTCACAACCTTACCCAGCATGGTTTTATTTACAAATTGACCAGCCTGGAAATTTAGATTTTGAAATTATTCAAAATACAGCATTTAATTCAAATGGAGATCCTATTGGACAGGGATTAGATGTGGATTTTATTGCCTGGGGACCTTTCCAGCCAGGAGATGATCTTTGTGATTATACTCAGTTACAATCTTTCAATGAAATTGCTTGTAGTTATTCGGCTCAACCAATTGAAAACTTTACTATCCCAAATGCACAAACTGGAGAAATTTACGTTCTAGTAATTACTAATTACAATCGTAACCCAGGCTACATTAAATTAGGCCAAATAGGAGGAGACGGAAGTACAAACTGCGACATCGTTTTTGATTGTTCAGTTACAATTAATGAAGGGGATCAAAATTTATGCGGTGAAGACGAAGTTCTTTTAACCACTACTGTTTCTGGTCCGGTAGAAACTTATGAGTGGTATTTAAACGATGTTCTAATCGTAGGTGCAACTTCAAGTGAATACCTTGCAACTGAAACAGGTGAATACAAGGTAATTGCAAACGGAACTGAGTGTAACGCTCCTGTTGAAGATATCGTAAATGTATCATTTGGTCCTATAGTTACAGCTGAAGCAATTGATATAATTGCATGTGACGATTCGTCCAACGATGGTTTTGAAGCCTTTGATCTTGACGGAAATTCTTCAAGAGTTCTAGGTAATCAGGACCCTGATGAGTTTACTGTAACTTATTACCTAACTCAAGCTAATGCTGACGCCGGTGAAGCACCTTTAACATCGCCTTATACGAACGTTACTAACCCTCAAACTATATATGCTAGAGTTGAGAGTAATGTTTCTGCGGTTTGTTATGCAACTTCTGAAGTGGAACTTAAGGTTGAAGAAACTGTTGAAATAACTACAGATTTACCAACTTCAGCAGAAATATGTGATGTTGAAGAGTTTCCAGTTTTTGACGCTACGCCTACTAATACTGACATCGATCTTTCGTTAGTTACTTATGAATGGGTTGATCAAGACAACAACGTTCTTTCTACAGAAGCTGTTTTTTCACCCTCTGCAGCTGGGACATTTACGGTAAATATCGGTTATCCTTGTGGAGACACATCATTTACAATTGTAATGAATGTAATTGCATCACCTACTGTTGATTTAGGTGCAGATTTCCAAATTTGTGCTAACCAAACCACAACTCTTACAGCAAACACTGATGTGGAAGGTGTAACTTTTCAATGGTATTTAAATTCAACGCTAATTGAAGGAGAAACTAATAACACTCTTGAAGTTGTAATTGAACAAGGAACAATAGGTACTCAAACTTATACTGTATTAGTATCTAACGATCAATGTACAGCAGAAGACTCTATAGATTTAACATTGTACCCAATTACAAATTGTATTATTTCCGAAGGAATTTCACCAAATGGAGATGGGTATAACGACATCCTTGATTTGAATTTCTTAAATGATAGAACTGGAATTAGAAAGATTCAAATCTTTAACAGATTTGGTACTTTAGTTTATGTGCAAGATAATTATACAAACCAATGGGAGGGTCAGACTACTGATGGAGATGAACTTCCAACTGGAACATACTTCTATGTAATTGATCTTGCTGGAAATGACGCTGTTTATGGAGAACAAGCTACAGGCTGGATTTATCTAAACAAAAAAGCGAACTAAAATTCTACTAAATACTTTTTAACTACCAAATAGATAAAAATGAAAAAACATATATATATCTTAACAGTACTTATGACGGTATTGCTGTTGCAAGAATCACAAGCACAGCAAGACCCTCAATATACTCAGTACATGTACAATATGAACGTGGTTAACCCCGCATATGCAGGTTCTAAAGAAAGCTTATCGCTTACAGCCTTGTATAGAAATCAATGGCATGGATTAGAAGGAAACCCAGTTTCTTTTACATTTTCTGGACACAGTCCAATTGGAAGAAATATTGGATTAGGGCTTTCCGCAATTAGAGATGAAATTGGACCAGTAAAAGAAACGAATGTTTACGCAGACTTTTCTTATACGCTACACTTAGGAAATACAGTAAATTTAGCACTTGGTCTTAAAGCTGGTGCAACTTTCCACGATGTAGGCCTTTCAAGTTTAGAACTTCAGCATCCAGACGATCCAATGTTTTCAGAAAATATAAATAATACTTATCCTAATTTTGGTGCAGGAGCATTCTTATACGGAGAAAATTTTTATGTTGGTCTTTCAGTGCCTAACTTAATGAAGTCTGTTCATTTAGATGAAAATGGAATCAAATACGGATCTGAAACAAATCACTTTTTTGCAACAGCAGGTTATGTATTCCAAGTTTCAGAAGCTTTCAAACTTAAGCCTTCTGTGATGGTGAAATCTGCATTTGATGCCCCTGTTTCATGGGATGCCAACCTGAACTTTTTGTTCTTTGACATGATTGAAATTGGTGGGTCTTATAGAGTAGATGATTCTTTTAGTGCATTATTCGGAGTAAATATTACACCTGATCTTCGTTTTGGATATGCGTACGATCACGTAACTTCTGATCTAAAAATTGTAGGACCAGCTTCTCACGAGCTTATACTAACATTCGATCTTAATTTAAAACCAAAAGTTTTACGTTCACCTAGATTCTTCTAATAACTAACTAATTTCATTTAATATGAAAAATATATATACAATATTTTTATTAATGGCCGTAAGTACCTCGACGCTTACCGCCCAGAATTTTAAAACCAAGACAGCCGACGAATTTTACGAAAGGCTACAGTATAACGACGCCATAGATGAGTATCACAGACTTGTAAAAAGGGGTGATGAAAGCACTTATGTATTAGAGCGTTTAGCAAATAGTTATTACAATATTAATGACACTAAAAATGCTGAAATTTTCTATAAAAGAGTTGTAAAAAGACTTGATGCAGATCCAGAGTCTGTTTATAATTATGCACAAGTACTTAAGGCCAACGGGAAGTTTTCAGAATACAATAAGTATATGAAGGAATATGCAAAGCTGAGACCTCAAGATTCTCGTGCTATTGCCTTTATGCAAGACCCAAATTACCTTCCTCGTATTGCAGATGAAAAAAACCAAAAGTTTGAAGCCGTAAATCTAGAAGAGATAAATACAAGGTATTCAGAATTTGGTGGTACTGTTGTAGATAATGAACTGTATTTTTCATCGAGTAGAAATATACTTCGTAAGAATTATGATTTAAACGATGAACCATTTTTAGATTTATATAAAGCAACAATTGAAAATGATGTTGTAAAAAATGCAAAACTTTTAAACGATGAAATAAATACTAGATTTCATGAAAGTTCTGTGGCTATTACTCCTGATGGTACACGTATGTATTTTGATAGAAATGATTATTTCAATGGAAAATACAAAAAAAGTGAACAAGGGATTAATGAATTAAACATCTTTTATGCTGAAAAAGTAAATGGCGAATGGGGGAATATTCAGTCTGCGCCATTTAACAGTAAAGAATTTTCTTCTAGTCATCCAGCAATTAGTCCAGATGGGAAAACGCTTTATTTCTCTAGCGACCGACCAGGTGGAATGGGGAATGCTGATTTGTATAAAGTAGCTATCAATGAAGATGGAACTTTTGGTGAACCTGAAAACTTAGGTGAAGGAATTAATACGGAAGGTAGAGAGGTTTTCCCTTTCGTTGATGCGAACGGTACTCTTTATTTCTCAAGTGATGCTCATTTAGGTCTTGGAGGATTAGATGTGTTTTCTGCTCCAGCTAAAGGAAATGGATTTGGAGAAGTTAAAAATTTAGGCTTAGGTATTAATAGTAGTAGTGATGATTTTGCTTTTTCTTTTAATCCTGAAACAGAAGAAGGGTACGTGTCTTCTAACCGTGCAGGTGGAAAAGGAAGCGACGATATCTATAAAATAAAGAAAATTGAATCTTGCGATTTACCTATAAACGTTTTAGTGGTAGATGCTTCTACAAATGAACCTA
>Ga0079223_10002397_pt1 | contig 11589 bp, 9 predicted proteins | sample Stecom2011_FD_75072 | JGI IMG/M metagenome (GOLD analysis project Ga0079223, IMG submission 75072) | Agricultural soil microbial communities from Utah to study Nitrogen management - Steer compost 2011 | ecosystem: Environmental > Terrestrial > Soil > Agricultural land | place: USA: Utah...
GCCGCCGCGATCCGCGACCGCATCCGCGAGATCGAGGCGCGGCTCCAAGGCAAGGACGTGAAGGTCGCGACGATCCCCGGGAAGGCGGCCAGGAGCGCCGCCGTCGCCGCGCCGAGCGCCAGGAAGGCGTCGGCGTGAGCGGCGTGCCCGTGTTACTCTGTTCCCCACTGTGACCTTCAAGGTGGGTGACCACGTCGTCTATCCGTCCCAGGGCGCTGGGGTCGTGCAGGAGCGCACCACACGCGTCGTGCTGGGCGAGACCCACGAGTACCTCAAGGTCGTCTTCGTCAGGGGCGACATGGAGGTCCTGGTGCCCCTGAAGAAGGGCGAGGAGGTCGGCCTGCGTCATACGGTCGAGGCCGACGAGATCGGCAGGCTCATGGACGCGATCCGCGAGGCCGACCTCACCCTCCCGAACCAGTGGCCGCCGCGCTTCCGCGCCGAGCAGGAGATCCTCTCGACCGGCAGCGCGTACGACCTCGCGCGCCTGATCGGCGTGCTGGCCAAGCGCGACGTCGAGAAGGGGCTCGCCGCCACCGAGCGCGAGGTCCTCGAGAACGCCAAGACCATGCTCGCCAGCGAGCTCGCCGTGGTCCAGGACGTGCCTCTGGAAGAGGCCGAGAAGCAGCTCGACGAGGTCATCGCCTACCACGGCACGTGACCCCGGCCGGGCCGCCGGCTGACCCGGGGGGCCCTCCCCTCACCAACCGCTCCGTCGTCAGGGACCTGCTGACGCGCCACGGCCTCGCCGCCGACAGGTCGTTCGGTCAGAACTTCCTCGTCGAGCCCGCCGTCCTCGAGGCCGTCGTCTCCGCCGCCTGCGTGAGCGCCGACGACACCGTCCTCGAGGTGGGGCCGGGCCTCGGCACGCTGACGCGCGCGCTGTCGCGGCGCGCGGGACGGGTCGTGGCCGTCGAGCTCGACGCGCGCCTCCTGCCGGTGCTGGCCGAGACGCTCGTCGGCTGCGACAACGTCCAGGTCGTCCACGCCGACGCGCTGCGCTTCGACCTGGGTAGCCTCCCCGACGGCGCCGTCATGGCCTCGAACCTGCCCTACAACGTCGCCACGCCCGTGATCGCGCGCGTGCTCGAGTCGACGCGCTTCGCCCGCCTCGGCTGCCTGGTGCAGCTCGAGGTCGCCGAGCGCATCGTCGCCGCCCCCGGCGACCCGGCCTACGGCGCGCTGTCGCTGCTCGTGGCCCACTTCGCGCGCGCTCGCATCGTGCGCGCGGTGCCGCCGGGAGCTTTCGTGCCGCCGCCGAAGGTCACGAGCGCCGTCGTGGCCATGGAGGTCGACCGCGCCGCCCGGCCGCGGCCCGACCTGTTCGCGCTCGTCCACTCAGGCTTCGCCCACCGCCGGAAGACCCTCAAGCGCAACCTCGTGATGGCCGGCTACGAGGCGGAGGCGGTCGACGCGGCGCTCGCCGGGCTCGGCCTCGACCCGCGGGTACGGGCCGAGCGCCTGGGCCTCGCCGAGTTCGGCGCGCTCCTCGAGGTTCTCGGCCCCGCGCCCCGCCGGCCCGGGACGCGCGCGCACCCGGATTAGAATGGCTCGGCAACCTAACGCGCTCGGCCCGCCGACCGGAGCACCGGTCCGCTGCCCGCGCATGCCGCATGGCCAAGGCCATCGGAGCGGAGCCTAGATGCCCAAGTTCCTCGTGGTCGGCGACGCCACCGTCGACCAGATGTACTTCGTAAGCGAGTTCCCCGAGCCGGGCGCGGAGGTGAGCGCCCACCGCGCCGTGCTGGACGCCGGCGGCTCGGGGGGCACCGTGGCGACGGTCCTGGCACGCCTCGGCAACGACACGCGCCTCGCCGCCCGCGTGGGGACGGGCCCGTTCGCCGAGCTGGCGCTCAGGCACGCCGCCCGCGCCGGCGTCGACCTCAGCCTCGTGCAGCGCGACGAGGTCCACCAGACCTCCAGCGTCACGCTGATCGTCACCCCCGACGCCCAGCGCACGATGATCAGCGCCGCGGGCGCCAGCCGGTACCTCGACTCGGCCGCCCTACGCGCCGAGGACGTCGCCGACCGCGACGCGCTGGTGCTGAGCGCCTACTCCCTCATAGGCGGGCGTCAGAAAGAGTACGCCCCGCGCTGCCTGGAGCTGGCGCGCGAGCACCGCCTCACCGTGTTCGTCGACCTCGGCACGGGGGCGATCCACGCTCTCGGCCGGCGGCTCCTCGACCACGTAGTGGGCGCCGACTTCCTGCTCATGAACGAGTACGAGCTCTACGCGATCACCGGCGAGCACACGATCACGGCCGCGGTCGCGAGCCTGCACGAGGCCGGCGTCGAGAACCTCGTCGTCAAGGTCGGGGAGAACGGCTCGATCCTGTTCACCTCCGAGCTGTCGGAGCTCGTCGAGGCGCACGACGTCGACGGCGTCGTCGACAGCACCGGCGCCGGGGACTACTACACGGCTGCCTTCGCGCACGCGGTGATGAGCGGCTACGACCTCCTGTCCGCGGCGCGCATGGCGAACGTCGCCGGCGCGCTCAACACGACACGCGTGGGCGCGCAGGCGGTGGAGCTCGACGCCGGGCGGCTCGAGGAGGCCGGCGCCGCGCTGGCCACCGCGCCGGCGTGAGAACGCGTCGGGGCGTCTCCGCCCTCCTCGCCGCCTCGACCCTGGTACTGGTCACCGCCTGCTGCCCGCCCGCCGTGACGGGCGCGGGAGGGGAGGCCTTCACCGGCGCGGCGCGGGACGCCGGGACGCAGGACCGCGGCGCTGCCACGGTCGCCGCCAGCGCGGAGCCTCCCTCCGCGGGCGTACCGGCCCAGGCGACGGACGCGTCCCGCTCGGCAGTCGTCGCTCCGCTCCAGCCGGTGAGCGCCCCGGCGTCGTTCGAGGCGCGCTTCGAGGCCGCCTGGCGGCTCGTCGCCGAGCGCTACTGGGACCTGTCCGGCCTCGACGTCGACTGGGACGAGGTCGGTGACCGCTACCGCCGGCGCCTCGCCGACGTGGGGAGCGACGACGACCTCTACGACCTGCTCGAGGCCATGTACGAGGAGATCGGCGACCAGCACTCGGTGTTCGTCCGGCCCGAGCGCGTCGCCGAGGTGAAGCGCACCTACGGCGACCTGCCCTGCCTGGCGGTCTTCGGCCTCGAGGCGTGGGCGCCGTCGGGGCCCGGCTCCCTGACCCCGGCGCGGACCGCGCCCGTCGGGCACGCGTGGGGTGCCGGCGCGGCCGCATGGGCGCAGGCGCCGGACGACGTCGCCACCGACAGGGCCGGCCCTGTGGCCTACGGCGTGACCGCCGCGGGCGAGCGCGTCGTCGGGTACCTGCGCGTCCCGGACCTCGCCTCGGACGGCGTGGCCGAGGGCGTCAGGCAGGCGACCCGGAGCCTGGTCCGCGCCGGCGCGGAGGCCATCGTGCTCGACCTGCGCGGTAACCCCGGCGGTCGGCTGGTGACGATGATGCAGGTCGCCGGCGTGTTCACGCGCGGGTTCCTGTGGCGCGCGGTCCTGAGCTGGTCGCTGCCCGTGCCCTACCCCGCGATCGGCGACCCGGTCACCGACCTGCCGCTCTACGTCCTCGTGGACGGGGACGTGCACAGCGCCGCCGAGGGCCTCGCCGGAGCGCTCCAGGAGAACGGCCGCGCGACGGTCGTCGGCGAGAGGACGGCGGGCAACGTCGAGGCCGTGCTGCCCTTCTGCCTCCGCGACGGCTCCCAGGCCTGGATCGCCACCGGCGTCCTCGCGCCGCTGCTGGGCGCCACCTGGGAGGGGCGCGGCGTCGAGCCCGACGTCGCGGTGCCCGGCGCGGACGCGCTGGCGGCGGTCCTGACGCGGCTGGAGGAGGGGCAGTGACTCACACGGTCGAGCGGGTCAGCCCGCACGTGTGGCGCGTTCCCGTCCCGGTCGCGACGCTGCCGCCCTACGACCACACCAACGCCTACGTCGTCGCCGACGCGGGCGTGGGCCTGATCGTCGACCCTGGCTCGCCGCTGCCCGAGGGCGCCGAGCGGATCGCCGGCGCGCTGGCGGAGGCCGGCGCGCGGCTCGTGAAGGGCATCGTCGTCACGCACGGCCACCCCGACCACTGGGAGGGGCTGCCCGCCGCCCTCGAGCGCTTCGACGCGCCCGCCGTGTACGTGCACGCCGCCGAGGCCGAGCGCGTCGCCGTCGCGGCCCACAAGGTGCTCGTCACCGCCGACGTCGTCCTCACCGTGGGCGGCCTCGCCGTCGAGCTGATCCACACGCCCGGACACAGCCCCGGCCACCTCTCGGTGGTGGTGAGGCCGCAGGACGGGACCGTGGAGGCCGCCCTCGCCGGCGACCTCGTGGCCGCCGGCGGCTCGGTGTGGGTCGGCAAGCCCGAGGGCGACGTCGGTGACTACCTCGCCAGCCTCGACCGCCTCGTCGCGATCGCCCCGCGCGCGCTCGGCGCGGGGCACGGGCCGCTCGTCGACGACCCCGTCGTACGCCTGCGGGAACAGCGCGCGCACAGGCTCGAGCGCGAGGCCCAGGTGCTGGCCGCGCTCGACGCCGGCCCGCTCGACGCCGCCGGGATCACCCGTCTCATCTACACCCACGCCGAGGGCCGGCTGCACGAACTGGCCCGGCTGTCGGTCCTCGCCCACCTCGAGAAGCTCGAAGGCGACGGCCGCGTCAGGCGCCTCGGCACGGGCGACGACGCGCCGTTCGCGCTGGCCTAGGCGGGCCGAGACGGGCGCCGCCGGCCGCCGACGACGACCCAGTCCGCCGACGGGCCGAGCTCAGGCCGACGCGAGCAGCTCCGACCTCAGCGCGCTCGGGTCGGCGGGGAGCGGCACGGCCCGTTTCTCGGCCCGCTCGAAGCGCGCCAGTCCCGGGTGGGGCGGCGGCACGACGCCGGTCGCGCGCGCGACCGTGTCGGGGAACTTCGCCGGGTGCGCCGTCGCCAGGACGACCGCCGGCCCTCCCCTGCCTCCCAGGCGCTCGCGGTGAGCGGCCTCCAGCCCCACGGCGGTGTGCGGGCAGGCGAGGTAGCCGAGGTCCGCGTGGGTCTCGCGCATCCGTTCCAGGGTGGCAGCGTCGCTGACGGCCTGGCCGGTCACGAGGTCGCGCAGGCCGTAGCCGCGCGCGGCGTAGAGCCGCTCGAAGTTGGACGGACCGCCGACGTCCATCGCGTTCGAGAGCGTCCTCACGCTGCCGGCGAACGCGTGCGGCTCGGCCGCGCCCGCGAGGAAGCGCACGAAGTAGTCGTTCGCGTTGTGCGCCGCGACGAAGCGCGCGGTCAGCGGGCCGAGCTGGGCGGCGAGCAGCCCGGCGGTGAGGTTCCCGAGGTTCCCGCTCGGCACTACGAACCACGGGTCCCGCTCCACGCCGGCGCGGCGGAGCGCGACCGCCGCCCACAGGTAGTAGACGACCTGCGGCAGCAGCCGCCCCACGTTTATCGAGTTGGCGGTGGAGAGGCGCAGGTCCGCCAGGCGCTCGTCGACGAGCGCGCCCTTCACGAGGCGCTGGCAGTCGTCGAACGTGCCCTCGACCGCGTAGGCGGTCACGCCGGGCCTGACCGCGGTGAGCTGCGCCTCCTGGACGTCCGAGACCTGGCCGCGCGGGAACAGCACGGCGACGCGGACGGCGCCGAGCCCGGCGAAGGCGTCGGCGACGGCGTTATCGGTGTCGCCCGACGTCGCGACGAGCACCGTGGCGCTCTCGCCGCGGCGCGCCAGCGCGCGGTCCATCAGCCGCGCCATCGCCCTGGCGCCGACGTCCTTGAAGGCGGCGGTGGGGCCGTGGAACAGCTCGAGGACGTGGAGGCCCGGCGCCAGCGAGACGACGGGCAGCGGGAAGTCGAGGGCCTCGCGGAACACGGCCTCGACCTCGCCGGCCTCCAGGCCCAGCAGGGGCGGCAGGACCGCCGCGGCCACCTCGGCCGGGTGGGTGGCCTCGCGCCACGTCCCGTCGGAGGCGGGCAGCTCGGTGGGCAGGTAGAGGCCGCCGTCGGGCGCGAGGCCGGCGAGCAGGGCCTCCTCGAACGAGACCTCGGGGGCCAGGCCGCGCGTCGACCTGAACCCGACGCCGGAGGCGACGCCGGTGGCGCTCACGCCGCGAGCGCCTCCCCGCCCTCGGGCAGCTCGGCGCCTCCGCCCGCGGCCAGCGCGGCGGCGTGGTCGCGCGGCGCCGCCACGGGCGCGTGGCCGCGGCCGCCCGCCGCGGCGGCGATGACGTCCGACACGACGGCGGTGGCGGTGGCGCCGCCTCCGGCGCCCGGGCCGCGCACGACGACGGTGCCCAGCGGGTCGCCCCGGAAGACGAGCGCGTTCGACGGGCCCGACACGACCAACGGGTGGTCCCCCGGCAGCGACACCGGCCTCATGGCCGCGCGCCAACCCGCTGCGGTGGCGTACACGCTGGCGACGAGCCGCACCGCGCGCCCGCGCGCCGCGTGGGCCGCGACGACGTCGCGCTCCAGCCCCGCGATCCCGCTGGTGGCGCCCCGCACCGCGTCGAACGCCAGCCCGGGGTCGAACGCCAGCCGCGCCAGCAGCGCGACCTTGTGGGCGGCGTCGACGCCCTCGACGTCGAGGGTCGGGTCGGCCTCAGCGAAGCCCGCCTCCTGAGCGCCGCGCAGGGCCGACTCGTAGGTGGCGCCCGACTCCATCGCGCTGAGGACCACGTTGCAGGTGCCGTTGAGCACGGCGTGGAGGGACACCGGAGCGCAGCCCCTGAGCGCGCCGCTTAGGGCGCCGACGACCGGCGCGCCGCCCATGACGGCGGCCTCGGCCCAGACCCTGCCGGCGCGCAGGTGGGGCGCGAACTCTTCCCAGCGCTCCGCCAGGGCGGCCTTGTTAGCGGTCACGACGGCGGCGCCGCGGGAGAGGGCGGACAGCGCCAGGTCGGCGGGCTGGCCGGTGCCGCCGGCGACCTCGACGACGAGGTCGGCGTCCGCGACCACGGCGGGGTCGTCGGTGACGAGCTCGCGCCACCCGTCGAAGGCGCGCGGGCGCGCCGCGTCGCGGACGAGCACGGCCCGCACGTCCACCTCGCCCCGGGAGCCGAGCAGCCTGACGACCTCGCTCCCGACCGTCCCCCCGCCGATCACCACGACACGCGACTTGCGCGTCCCCGTCGACATGCGCGCGACTCTAACACGACCTCCCCCGGCCGCCTGAGGCGGGGCGCGACCGCCCGCCGGGCACGGTGGCCGCGCTCCCCGCAGCGTGCGCGGCGGCGCGAGGGCGCGTCCCTCTGGTATGCTCCGCCCTTGGCGCTTCACGCGCCGGGACGGCCCTGCGGCCGCGGGAGTGAGCAGTGCTAGGCATCGGCATCGTAGGGCTGCCCAACGTGGGCAAGTCCACCCTCTTCAACGCGATCACCAAGGCGGGCGTAGAGGCCGCCAACTACCCCTTCGCCACGATCGACAGGAACGTCGGCGTCGTGGCCGTGCCGGACGAGCGCCTCGAGGCGCTGAGGCGCCTGTACTCGAAGCCCGACAGGCAGGCGCCGGTGGTGCCGACGAGCGTCGAGTTCGTCGACATCGCCGGGCTCGTGAAGGGCGCCCACAAGGGCGAGGGGCTGGGCAACCAGTTCCTGGCGCACGTCCGCGAGGTCGCTGCCATCGCGCACGTCGTGCGCTGCTTCGAGGACCCGAACGTCGTCCACGTCGCTGGCCGCGTCGACCCGGCCGCGGACATCGAGACGATCGAGACCGAGCTGATGCTCGCGGACCTCGCGACGCTGGAGCGGCGTCACGAGCGGCTGCGCCGCAGCGCGAAGGGGAACCCCGAGGACGCGGCGCTGCTCGAGGTCGTCGAGGCGCTGCGGGAGCGGCTCGAGGCCGGGGTGCCGGCGCGGCGCAGCGGCATCGAGGCGCCCGCCACGCTGGGCCTCATCACGTCCAAGCCGGTGATCTACGTCTGCAACGTCGCCGAGGAAGACGTCGCGACGGGCAACGAGCACGTCGAGCGCGTGCGGGCGATCGCCGCGGAGGAGTCGGCCGACGTCGTGGTCGTGTCGGCGCGGATCGAGGAGGAGCTGGCGCAGCTCGAGCCCGAGGAGCAGCAGGCGTTCCTCGCCGACATGGGCCTGGAGCGCTCCGGCCTCGAGCGCCTGATCCGCACCGGGTACCACACGTTGGGGCTCATCACCTTCTTCACCGCCGGCGAGAAGGAGGTCCACGCCTGGACCGTGAAGCAGGGCACGAAGGCCCCGCAGGCGGCCGGCGAGATCCACTCCGACTTCGAGCGCGGCTTCATCCGCGCCGAGGTCATCGCCTGGGACGAGCTCGTCGCCGCCGGGAGCATCGCCGCCGCGCGCGCGAAGGGCCAGCTCCGGGTGGAGGGCAAGGAGTACGTCGTCCGCGACGGGGACGTGATCCACTTCCTCTTCAACGTCTGAGCGCCTGGCGCGCTCTCACTCTTCGACGTCTGAGCGTCTGGCGCGCCCTCGGCCCCGGACGCTCCCGGCCGCGACCCACCCGTCCGTGGGGTTTCGTAGGCCACGTCTGTCACGTCTCATCTGCCTGGCAGTATCGTCCCAATGAGGAGGAAGTGCCCGTGAGCACGGTTCGGAGGAGCGCGGTGCTGGACCAACGGCACGCCGAGAGCGGCGAGGTCCTGCTGTTCCCGGGCCGAGCCGACCATCTCTACAGGCTCTCCAGCGGGCTGATACGCCTCTACACCGTCGACGACGACGGCACGGGCGTGACGCTGCGTTACGTCAAGCAGGGCGGCTACTTCGGCGAGGAGGCCCTCACGGGCGAGCCGCGACGCTACTTCGCAGAGGCCGTTACGCCCTCGGTCGTGGAGGTCATCGACCCGGCCGCCCTCGACGAGGCCGAGCTGAGGCGCCTGGCCGCCGTGCTGGCCGCTGCCCTGGACGGGATGGGCAGGGCGCTGCACCGCCTGGCGGGCAAGCCGCTCCGGGCCCGCGTCGCGGCCGAGCTGCTGGAGCTCTCGGACTCCGACCTGTCCGGGCGCAGCCCCGAGGGCGCGCCGATGGTCTACATCACCCACGACGAGCTCGCCACGGCGGTCGGCTCGGTGCGCGAGACGGTGACGAAGGTCGTCGGCGAGCTGGTGCGCCTCGGCGCGATCCGCGCCGGTTACGGCAAGATCACGGTCCGCGACGAACGGGTCCTGCGCGAGGTCGCCGGGGAGTGAGCGGGGGCCGGCCGCGGGCCTCGGCGGCCAGGCCGTCGGGAGCCCTGTCTGGCGGCCCGACCCTGCGGGGCCGACGGCAGCCGGCTCAGAAGACCGGCCCGACCCTGAAGCTGAACACGCCCGTCGGGTGCCGCTCGCTGAAGGCGTAGTCGAGCCGCACCGCCGGCAGCAGCACCCCGCCGAAGCCGAGGTTGATCTGGACCCCCACCCCGGCCGAGGCGAACAGCGGCGTGTGGTACTCGTCGAACAGCGGCACGCTCGAGGCCCAGCCCATGTCGACGAACGCGACGCCGATGACGGTCTGGGTGGCGAACGTCGTGAGCTGGAAGTCGTAGCGGTACTCGAACGAGCTCGTCACGTAGGTCCGCGACAGCCCGAAGTCCTCGCGGCGGTAGCCCCTGATCTGGGTGGCGACGTCGACGCTCTGCCCCACGACGAAGCGCTTGCTGGCCGGGTACAGCCCGCCGAACTGGTGACCGGCGTCGAGCCTCACGCCGAACACGTGGTTCTGGTCCTGGATCTGGTCGGGGACGACGTCGGCGAGCTTGAAGTAGGTGCGCACGCCGCCCGTGACCTGCTCGTAGACGTAGGTGACCCTGTCGCCGGTGTCGGGGTGGAGGAAGTCGTTGCCGAAGCCGACGCCGAGGCTGCCGTAGGCGGCGACGCCCTCGGTCGGGAAGTCGGGGCTGTCGCGGTCGTCGTAGGTCACGCGGGCGCTGGTGAAGCCCGAGAGGCCGCTGGTCGGCAGGTACTGCAGCGCCTCGCCGTACGGCAGGAAGCAGTCGTTCGGGTTCTTCACCTGGTCGTCCTCGACCTCGCAGGCGGTGCGCACCGGCTCCAGGAAGTACTGGGTGTAGGCGCCGTTCGCCCCCACGCTCAGCGAGATCTCGGGCGTCAGCGGCCGGGCGACGGTGAAGCCGAAGCCGGTGGCGCGCGAGGTGAACTCGCCCACCCGCACCCGGTTCTCCTCGGTCGCCGGCAGGCCCGGGTACGGCAGCGTCGTCTGGCCGCCCGCGGTCAGGGGCTGGTTGTTCGCGACGACGCTGTACAGCGACGCCGACAGCGACGTCGGCACCTCCTGGAAGTCGAGCCAGTCGACGTAGAGCCACGGCACCTCGTAGCTGACGCGCCCGCCGAGCATGAACCCGAGGTCGGTGCTGGTCGCGTTGAGCTCGGCGCCCACGCTGTGCGCCAGGCCGAGGAAGTCGCGCTCCGTGTAGCCGATGCTCGCCGAGAAGCCAGTGTCCGTCGCGTACTGAGCGGCCGGCCTCAGCTCGCCCGTCGACCGGTCGCGCACGGTCACCACGACCGTCACCTGGTCGCTCGCGGCGGTCGGCTCGAGCGCGTAGTTCACGACGTCGACGACGCCGAGCCGCGCGACGCTCACGAGGCCCGTGACGATGTCCTCGTCGTTCACGACGCTCCCGACGGCGGGCAGGTAGCGCGTGATCACCGTCTCCTGCGTGCCGCCCGGGTCGCCGTCGTAGACGACCGCGAAGCCGGCGATCTTCAGCTCCGTGACGCGCTGGATGTAGGTGCCGTCGTCGTACGAGAAGTCGGGGGTCGTCAGGACCCGGTAGCCCGCCTCCTGGTAGGCGCGGACGAGCTGCCTGAAGTCCTCCTCGGCCACCGCCGAGGCGAAGTTGTCGCCGACCTGGGTGCGCATGACCGCGCGCAGCTCGGAGTCGGTGAGGACGGTGTTGCCCTCGAACTCGATGCGCTGCACCGGACCGGCGGTCTCCGGGGCGCCGAGCCGGAACGTCACGCGCACGCCGCCGGTCGCCGAGACGCCGGCCTCGAGCTGGATGTCGCTGGATCGCCCGCGGGCCAGTCGCCTGACGTCCTCGAGCAGCGTGTCGTAGTTGAAGAGGTCGCCGGGCTGGAGGCTGAGGTCGGCGGGGTCGACGCCGAGCGCGGTCGTGTCGATCGACGCGATCGTCAGCTCGCGCACCCGCACGTCGAGCACGCCGCCCTGCAGGCTCGTGGCCTCGACGTCGACGCCGCTGCCGCGGTAGCCGAGGGCCAGGTAGCGGTTCGCGACGGCGCCGACGGCCTGGCGGTACACCTGGGGGTCGAACTCGCCCAGCCGCAGCACGCCGGCGAAGATCGCCTCGAGGTCGCCGTCTGACAGGACCGTGTTGCCCGTGAAGCGTACCTCTTCGACCTCGGCGGCCTCGTCGACGACGTAGGTGAGCCGCACGGGCACGGCGTCGGCGGACTCCGCCAGGTCGGGGGCGAGCGACAGCTCGAGGTTGACCTCGACGTCGAACGGGAACCCGGCCTGCCGGTACGCCTGCCTGATCGTGTTGCGGGCCTCGGTAGCGCGGATCGTGTTGTAGACGCGTCCCGGCGCCAGCAGGTGGGTCGAGGCCAACGCCTCGCGCAGCGCGTCCTGCGACAGGGACGTCACGCCGTCGAACTCGACCTCGCCGATGCGCGGGTTCTCGACGACGCGCACGACCAGCACGGGGCCGCTCCCGGACGGCTCGATCTCGAC
>Ga0079223_10002399_pt1 | contig 11585 bp, 11 predicted proteins | sample Stecom2011_FD_75072 | JGI IMG/M metagenome (GOLD analysis project Ga0079223, IMG submission 75072) | Agricultural soil microbial communities from Utah to study Nitrogen management - Steer compost 2011 | ecosystem: Environmental > Terrestrial > Soil > Agricultural land | place: USA: Utah...
AAGTTTTGAAACTAAACTATTTGCTTCGAGGTCGAATAAAAGTTCATCATTGTAAACATCCTTTATGTCTTGTGCGTTTTCCCCTGGATTAATCATCAATAAAACATCATTTTTATTGGGAGCCAATAAACTGTTTTTCCAGATTGTTAATTGATGTTTTATACTTTCCATATTCGTTCACGAAGTTAAATAAAAAAATCAGTTGTTACAATGTGAACGAGCGTTTGATTTTGTATCAGTTTCGTTATTTTCTATTGAAGTAAAATAAATAAGCTGTAAGCGCAATCATGGATATAAAAACATGATGACTCCATGCGTTGTAGCCTGCTAGGCCAGAGAAGGGGAGAAGCGTTTTGTTCTCAAAAGATAAGGATCTATTTGAATGACCTGACTTCATGTTATGAAGTTATGGGAAATTAGTGAGTTTTGGAAGTTTTTTTGGGTGGAAAAGCGTAACGCACTCCCAATTCAAAATCCATTGCACTTAAATAATATGTTTCTATGGGAATACTCTTAAGTTTCTCGTAAACATCTTCCTCCCACAAATCTGATACAGACCATTCTGCGTACTTTGTCTTCATTATCCGAAGGCCAAAACCAACAGAAGCGGTAATGTGAAACCCATCGAATGCACGAAAATCTACACCTGTTAATATATTACCTACGAAAGGAGTTTTAATGTAAAATCTTGAATAATAAAGAATATAATATGGAGGACCACCGTGTGAGCCAAGAGATTGCCTGATCCCCCCAGGAGCATCTCTAATATTAAGTCCATCAGTATCTAAATAGCTTAAATAATAATTTGATTTTATTTGGTTGTGTCCATTTATTGAAAGTAAGAAACCAAACTTTCTTTCTTGCTGGAAACGAAACTGCAAACTTATTCCTAATAAATGACTTCTATATCCTTTTTTTCCTAGAACATGCTCTAAGCCATAGCTACCTAGAATTAAGTACTCTACCTTTTTTGATTTTATACTTGCTCCAATTTTTCCAAAAGTTTCTAGGTAGAAGTCTGTAGATTCTACTGCTGATTCACAACACAGTTCTGTAATAATATTATACATCGAAAAAGATTCCGAAAGTTTAACTGCTGGTCGCACTTCCACTTGGGAAAAAGAATACTTTCCAAAGAGAACTAGGGGTAAAACGATGATAAGCCACTTTTTCATTGCTTTATGATTTTAAAATGAATGTTTTGTTTCTTAAAATAAAGTAGATAGACTCCTTGTGGTAATTGATTCAACGGAATACTATTCTTACCTTGTCTGACTTTAAGTTCCACTAGGTGATTTCCTAACAAAGTTTGGCTTACAACACCCTTTTGGATTACATTTTTCATAGTATTAGAATTATTTAATCCTAACATAAGTAAATGTTTTGACTATTCCAAATTTATGAATTGAATCGCTATTAAACGATGTTCAATTATCAAAAGCATTGAAGCTACACGTATAATTATGTTTTTTGAAGAAGGTTTTTAAACATTGAACCAAATTCTGACTGCATAAATAAGTCGAATGGTATTTCCTCTTGTTTAAGGAATCCTTTGTTTTTCAATTTCCCTTCAGAAACTAAATCAACTACAGTAGCGATACTACACGCTGTTGTCCAGCTTATTGCGCGCCAATCTTTGCCCCCTATCATCCTGTTTCTATAGGATTCGCTAAATTCTTTACGCATCAATTTTCCATTTACTATTCCTTCTACCGCAGCATAAACCAAAACGATATCATCATTAACCAGTGGAAGCGCATTTTCCAATATCTTTTTAGCGGTTTCTCTATCGTTCTTCATGAGCAAATCATATAAGAAAAGTTTCATCCCATCCCTATGGCCAGGGTAACGAATTGTTTTATAATTCAAAGTATCTACTTTTCCTTCTAAAGTTTCACACATGGTGCCCAAACCACCGGATGTTAAGAATGCCTCATATTGTCGGCCATTGATATTGATGGACTCAAGGTCGTCCAAAGAAGCCAACATTTTTCTTTCTCCGTTGTGAATGACTTCAGCGTCGTTTAAATACTCGTTAATTACACCGTCAGCACTCCAAGTAAAACTATAGCCTAATTGGCCCATTGGATGCAAAGGTAAGGCTCCAACACGTAGTTTAACAGCGCGAATCTTCGAAAACTGACTGTATAAACCTGCGCCTAATATGCCGATAAACCCGGGTGCTAATCCACATTGGGGTGCCAAAACAGCCTTACTGTTTGTGGCCATTTTTTGAATTGCATGTAGTGTTGGAACGTCTTCCGTTAAGTCAAAATAATGAACACCCATCTCCGCCGCAGTCTCAGCAATTTTAATGTTCAAAAAATAAGGTAAACAGGAAACAACAGCCTCTTTATCTCTTAATAACTCTCTGATGACACTATCCTCAGAAACATTGCCGATTTCTACTTTGAAAGGAAATTTTCCTTCTGGTGAAATCCTATCCATTCCTACTACGGTAAACTTTCTACTTAGTAATGTAGCAACTAAACTTCCTACTTTCCCAAGACCTAAAACAGCGACGTTCTTAATCATAACTCGATAATTTTAAATATTTAGAGAAAGGTAGTTTATTTCTTTGAAATGAACAAATTTTCTGTCCTGACGAATGATTGTTTATGGTTGGTAGTAACTGTCTTTCATTTTCTTTAAAATCCAGTTTAATAGTAGTTTATACATTGGTAAAAAGAAGAGTGTACTAATGATGATTTTGAAGATGTAATCGACCACTGCAATCTCCACTAAGTGTTCTGCTAAGTAGGGGTCTGATGTATTGTAGAATGCGATTCCGAAAAAAGTGAAAGTGTCCACTAAATTTCCTATTATTGCGGAAGCCAAAGGGGCGTACCACCACCTTTTGTTTTGACGTAATTTATTGAATACAAATACGTCCATTATTTGTCCTACAACGTAAGCTGCAAAGCTTGCGAAGGCGATTCTTGCAACGAATAAATTAAAGGTTAAAAGTGCTGAGTATCCAAGGAAATCTCCTTCTCGAAATAGGACGGTAACAACATAAGAAACAATTAAGGCAGGAATCATTGCGTAGAATACAATGCGTCTTCCCATTTTCGCTCCGTATATCCTCACTGTAAGATCTGTTGCTAAGAAAATAAACGGAAAAGTAAATGCTCCCCAAGTTGCATGAAATCCAAATACGGTTACAGGTACTTGTACTAAAAAATTGCTAGAAGCAATGATTAAGATGTGAATGCTAGCCAGCAGGAGGGCTACTTTTTTAAAGACATTTGTTGACATAACATGTTAGTTTTTTATTGTGGGAAAGTTGCGAACCACACGAGAAAATGAGTTTTCTCAATTATTCGGGCGCAAGGTAGTAAAATATAAAGCCATGTAACATATGTTTCAATTAAAAATGAATGTGCTGACTATTTTTGTCTAATAAAAGAGTAAATATTATGGCGCAAGAGCATTTTTATCAAGTAGATTTAAAGTGGAGGAATGGAAGAGTAGGGGAGGTTTCTTCTCCAGATTTATCCACAACTATTGAGTGTGCAACGCCACCAGAATTTGAAGGTGGGGTTCCAAATGTGTGGTCTCCTGAACATTTTTATGCTGCGGCAATCAATAGTTGTTTTATGACGACCTTTTTAGCGATTGCAGAAAAATCAAAAGTAGCATTTGAATCTTTTGAAGCGAAGACTGTTATTAAATTGGAGATACTAGAGAAGGGATTTGTAATTTCAGAAGCTGTGATAACTCCGCAGGTTAAATTGGTGGATTACGATAAAGATAATGAACGCGTACTAAAGGTTTTTGAGAAAACTAAAAAACATTGTTTAGTTACTAACTCGATGAAAACGGAAGTAACTGTTGAACCTGTTGTAGCGTAGAATCCCACAAAATCGGTTTTTATTGTAGCGTGACTGGATGTTTCAAAAGACTAAACTGAGAGACATCCAGTTTTTTTGTTAAATATCATTGTGATACCTTGCTGAAAAATGTGGATTCTTTCCCTTCTATTCAACTGCAACCAAAGAGTAAATGATTGCTCGGATTTGGTTTAATTCTAGATGAGGTGAAATCGTCGGTGGCGCATCGACATATCCGCTTACTACGACAATTCTATTTCTATAAGGATGTTTGAAGTGGAAACTCCAGAAGCGACCGCCTGATGGTTCTGCTTCTCCAGTAAATTTATACAAACCTCTAAATTGATAACCAGAAACATTTCCGATTTTCAGTGGTTCATAAACTGGTAGAACCGCAGGATGATCTTGCGTTCCCATATATACACCATCCATTTCATGCTTGGCATAACGCTTAAGAATAGTGTCTCGCATTCTCATCAAACTACTTGGACTCATTAAACTTGTATCCGTGTATGGATATTGCCAGATTTGTATTCCTGTTTGTATATAATTCATTTTTGAAGCGGTGTTTGAACCAAATTTTAAATCAATTTGTCTCGCTTCTTCAGGTAGAATGATAATTCCGTAATTATTGTCGATGGATTCATATTTAAACTTTCCTGGAAGTGTTAAATCGATCCCAAATTTCTTTTTTATTTTCTCCCTAACTTCTTCATTCTTATAGCGTGAATGTCTGATAAATTCTCGCTTCCATTCTTGCTTATCGTATAGTTTGAAAAGGTAATCTAGTTCTTGTGTTAGCAGTTGATATAAGTCATTCATATCGTGTGCTTTTAGTTTTGTGTAAAGCTGCGTTCTCGAATAGTAATTTTCATAGATTAGCATTTTAGGGTCTCCTTTTTCGATACTCTCATCAATGTCTAATTCGATGACGTTTCGCAATTGTGTGGAAAGTTTCCTAAATTCTGCTAATGTTCGGTGGTGAACTTCAAAATAGTCCGTTTGTGGATAGTATGGACGCATCGGAACTTGAAAAACAGAGTCGAATAAATCCGCGATTTCATCAACATAGACTGTGTTTTCTGCTACGACGATTAACTGTCCAGGTTTTCCAGTGTATTGCGTTTGTGAACCCGCATTGATGATTTCTCTTCCGCCTTTATGCGTCTTTTCAACGTTGGCAGTTCTTTTCCCTTTGCTTTTTGATTCACTTGTAGGTTTGTTATCCAGACATGATGATAACACAATACCTAATACTATTAAGACATACCAATACTTCATTCTCAAAACTTTTTACGAATTTTTAAGCAAAAACTGTGCTAGGAATCGATGTAGCGAGTTATTTGTTTTCTAGCGAATCACAATTTTTTGCCCAACCTTCAAATCTCTTGAATCAATATTTGGGTTTAACTTTTGTAATTCTTCAACAGTAGTATCGTTTTCTCTTGCAATTCTCCAAAGATTATCGCCTGGATTTACGATGTATAACTTCTGTTGTTTTTTTTCTACAATCTCTTCTGTTTTGTTTTCTGCTAATAGTTCTTCTTCAACCTTTTCTTCCTTGTTACGCTCTGCTTTATCGTCTTTTTCCGACTTGTTTTCTGTTTTTGCAATGTTCTGTTCTTCCGCTTTCTTTGTTGGAGTTGGCGCCGCTTTAGGTTTAACCTTCACCACTAATTTTTGTCCAATCGCAAGGTTCGTTGAACGCATATTGTTCATTCTCATCAAGTTGTTTACACTTGTTTTGTACATTCCAGCGATGTGACTAAGAGTTTGCCCTTTTTTCACCACGTGATGCGTAGGAATCGTGTTTGAATTTGCTATTGCCGGTTCGGAATAACTAGGAACTGTAATGGTTTTATACATTAAAGAATCCAAAGCATAAATACTGTCTTCCATCGCTATCCAATTATCTAAATAAGCTGTTGGAATAGTAATGCAAGAATGCCTTTCCGTATACGGGATGAATTTTGTTTTATAGATAGGGTTTAAGGCTTGAATGTCTTCGACAGGCCACTTTACTAGAGAATCGATAACCGTCATATGTAAAGGTCCTCTTAAGCAAACAGTATCCACTTCAAAGTCGTGAACCTTCGCTTCTCTTGGTACGATATTGTGTTCTGCATGATAAGTCATCAAGTAAGCAGCTGCGATGAAGTTCGGAACATATCCTTGTGTTTCTCTCGGAAGATAAGGTCTAATTTCCCAATAAGTTGTTTTCCCTCCTGATCTGCGAATGGCTTTGTTGACATTTCCAGGTCCTGCATTATAGGCAGCAAGCGCCATGTTCCAATCGTCATAAAGTGAATGTAATTTTTTTAAATACATGCACGCAGCTTCTGTTGCCAGTTCAGGGTTCATTCTTTCATCGATGTACGAGTTTTGGTCCAAACCAAACATTTTTCCTGTAGGATACATAAACTGCCAAAGTCCTAGCGCTCCTGCGTGCGACTTAACAGTTGGGCGCAATCCACTTTCGATAACAGCAAGGTATTTTAATTCAAGGGGTAAGTCATGTTTGGCCAATTTTTCTTCAAACATGGTGAAATATAGTTGAGAACGACCCATTACTACGCTAACAAAATTTCTTCTTTTAGCAGCGAAAAACTTAACTGTTTTAAGAACGTCCTCATTACAGTCTAAATGGAATGGACTCATCTTGTTTATTTCAGCTAGGCGTTCGCAGTAGATTGAGTCTTCAAATTCTGGAACGTATTTGTAGTCATAACCGAAAGCTTCGATGATGGAATCTGTGTTTGTTAATGAATTGCTATAATCTTTGTAATACTCTTGCAAAGTAGTTTCTATAACTTTCAAAAAACTGTTATAGTCGCTAATATTTGTAGTGTCTTCTACTTCCCACTCTTGTACTTGTGCAGAAAGGTTACCCACCCCAAAGCCAAATATTAATATTTGAAATAGTATTCCTTTAAGATACCTTGTCATCATTAATAAAATCAATTAAATAAGCAGTTGTGTTTAATAATTCTTTTTCTTCGAAACTATTTCCAATCAATTGTAGACCAAAAGGCAACTTGTTAGAGTGAATTCCAAAAGGAATCGAAATTGCTGGATGCCCCGTTAAGTTTGCTTGAACTGTAAAGGTATCCTGGTAATACATTTGAACTGGATTTTGAATTTTATTCAATTTAAAAGCTGTCGAAAGTGTTGTTGGTAAAATAATAGCATCACATGTTGCTAAAATCTGATTGGTTTCATCTTGAATCAGTCGTCTAACTTTTTGTGCTTTTAAATAATAATCATTATAATTTTGTCTAGATAAACAGAAGAGTCCTGTCATGATTCTACGTTTTACTTCGTCACCGAATCCTTCCGTACGTGAATTGAAGTATATTTCTTCCAAACTTCCCGCTTTTTCACTTCTATAACCAAAGTGAATCCCGTCATAACGCGATAAGTTAGAAGAAGCTTCTCCTGCCGTTAATGCATAATAAGTCGGGATAGCTTGTTCTAAATAGGGGAATGAAACAGGAACTAAATCATGTCCTTGTTTCTTTAAATTTTCTAGTAATTCTATAAACTTCCCCTTAATTTCAGGGTCAATATCTTCAGTATCAAGAAGGTCTTGATAGTAAGATAGCTTAAGTTTTTTCTTTTTTTCTAAAGGAAGTAATTGAGGCACTTCTCTTGAGGATAATGTTCCGTCAAAGTCATCTTTCCCCGCAAGGACTTCTGTAATGAGTGCAATGTCTTCGATTGCGTTTGCAATTGGGCTTATTTGATCAAACGATGATGCAAAAGCGATTAAACCGTGACGGCTAATTCTTCCGTATGTTGGCTTAAATCCAATTGTACCAGTAAAAGAAGCAGGTTGGCGCACAGAGACTCCCGTGTCACTTCCTAATGCAAGTGTACAAAGGTTTGCGGCTACAGCAGCAGAACAGCCTCCTGAAGATCCTCCAGGTACATATTCTTCATTGATAGGGTTTTTTACGGGACCAAACGCTGAATTTTCGTTAGTAGAACCCATAGAGAACTCATCAGAATTTAAGCGTCCGATGATTACAGCATCTTCAGCTAGTAATCTTTTAACAACTGTGGAAGAGTAAATAGATTCAAATCCTTCTAACATTTTAGAAGCTGCTGAAACTTTATGTCCTTTGTAAACGATGTTATCTTTTATTCCGACAATCATCCCAGCCAAACGACCTGCTGTTCCATTTTTTAATTTTTCATCTACCTCTTTTGCCTTTTGTCTTGCTGAATCTTCAAAAACTTCTAAAAAAGCGTTTAGAGATTTGCGCTCTTCTATGTTTTTTAGATAGTATTCTAAGATACTTTCAACTGTTGCTTCGTTGTTAAGGGCTTTTTTTATTTCTGAAAATGTTCTATACATCAAAATAAGGGTTTTATCCTATTTTTCTTCTTTTTCTTTATTGTCGCTATCTTCCTTGGTAGCGTCTTTGAATTCCTTCATACCTTTACCAAGGCCTTTCATTAACTCAGGAATTTTCTTACCTCCAAATAATAACAAAGCTACCACCACGATTAGCACAACTTGCCACGGACCAAATGCTCCTAAAATCATTTCTTTTCAATTTTAATTTACTGCAAAAATAAGCATTATTGTTGTAAAAGTCGTTAAGGTGAAAAAGTTTTTAATTTGATTTGAATGCAATTTTAGTTGTTGTAACTTATATCTGAAGAGAATTGGCCACCGAATCTACCTGCCTTTTAGTGTTTCAGCACTTTGTATAGCTGATTTTTCGTGACTACAAATTGCTGGTGTCTTGTTTTGTAATTATATAGTAGTCAGGTGTTTGTCTGTTTTTTTCACTTGGGAATTGCATGTAGTCTCCGTATATGTGACGCAAGTATTTGTGGTGTTCTTTTGGAATTCTGACTTCCATTCCTGCATAGCTATGTACTGCTCCTTCAGCATAGTATTCTTTCGGAATAAACTCTTTCATGCTATAGCCAAACTGTGCGTTTACGACAAAGTTAGCTTGGTCAAATGGATAAGCTTCGCATAATGACTTGAATTTTCGCTTGACCCAAGGCTTAGGAAAGGGCCAAAGAAGCGTTTTAATAGCGGGTGCAAATAGCTTTTGTTTTAGACTTTTAAATTCACCGAAATGAACGGGATTGAAGTTTTTAAATTTGTATAAAAACCAGCAGGTTTTCGCTCTATTTTTGAATTTTTTATGCTTTTTCTGGTCGTTTGGTGCTCCAATGAGTAAAAATACATCCAAATGTAAGGTTTTTGTAGAATAGGAGTGAAGTCCTATTCTTGGAAATAACTCCGGATAATTGGGGTCGTTATCGTTGTAGTTCACGTAATATTTTTGCGGAAGTTGGGCTCTCATTATTTCCAAAAACCTTTCAAGTTCAGGATAGGGAATGGCAATGTCCACATCGTAATCCCAAGGAATAGGACCAGCATGTCTAATTGTTCCCAAAGCGCTTCCATACACGAGGTAATACGTTAAATTATGCGCATGACAAATAGCAACAACAGAGCGAAGTATTTCTGTTTCGATTTCTTGTAATTCTTTTAAATTCAATTTTAAACTCTCTGTTGCCAATGGTATTGTTTTAGACAAAATTAATATTTCCTGTTTAATGGTATATCCACCTTTTAGGAAAATGCTTAGTATTTCAATCTTGCTTCTACTTTCCTAAGATAATCTAGGGCTTTTTGATCGATTTTGTGTGTTTCCTTTTCTTTGGGAATATTGCGAATTTTCCCTAGGTTTTTAAGCATTCCCATCACGTCAAATTTCGATTTCCTTAAATATTCTAACGACCACATAAATGCTGTCGAATAAAAGAATTTATTAGGTAGGTATCTCCATGCAACGACGCATTTATTGTACCACATCATCGCGATTTTATCTTTGTTTGGCACTCTTCCTAGTGGAGATTCTTTGTGGTAGATTTTAACCGAATTATCATAGGCTAGGGTGTAGCCTTCTTGAATGATTCTATAACTTAAATCATATTCTTCCATTCCATAAAAGAAATCTTCTGGATAGTATCCAGTTTTTTCAAATAATTCCTTTTTCATCAAGTGCGCTGCTCCGATAAAAGTGGCTGTGAGAAACCAATCTTTTCCGATGTATTTTTGATGATTTTTGTGTGGAAATGCGCTTAACTGTCGCTTTTTGTTCTCAAAATAGAAAATATCGAGTGTAATAACAGCGGTATTGTTCTTTTTGTATTGCTCTTTTTCGAATAGCTGACTGATTGTTTTTACTCCTTCTTTATCAGCAAATTCAATGTCGTCGTCCAAAACTAGAAGGTAGGGAAATTTCGCCTTTTTGATTAAAAAGTTTCTTCCTCGCGCTACGCCTAAATTCTCATCATGTGGAAAGTAATGAATCGGTAAATCTTGATTGTCGGCAATGAATTTTTCAATGGGTTCGTATGAAATCGTAGAAGCATTGTTTAGCAATAAAATCTCACCTACATATAGCGTTAGTTCGGTTTGCGACTTTAAACTTTGTAGTAAAGCCAGTGTGTCTTCCGTTCTATTATACGTTATGATTAATACACTAATTTTGGGCTTGTTTTCCACGCTTTCTAAATTTGTTTACGAAAGTAAGATTTTTCAGGGAATTTTTTCGGAAAATGGAATCAAAAAAGCGGAGCTCAAAAAAGTTTGGGCTCCGCTAATGGTTAAAATATGTTGAATATTATCTTCCTGTTAAATGAACATAGCCATGTTCTTTATATTCTTTCCCAGAATGATCTTTAAAGTCCATTTTGTAGAAGTAAACTCCTTCGCTACATTGTGTGTTGCCATTTTTCACGTTACCGTTCCATTCAAACTGGTAGTCGTTATCTTCAAACACCACGTTCCCCCATCTGTTTAGAATTACCACAGTGAATTCTTTTATGTTAGCAGGGTCTATTAACTTGAAAACATCGTTTTGTCCATCGTTATTTGGTGAGAATACATTTGGCACCTCATAAATAGCATTTGGGTATTCTACTATAATCGTTATACTTTCAGAGTCAGAGCACTCATCATTGCTTGCTATTAGAGTAACTAGATAAGTTCCTGGCTCATGAATTGGGAAATCATGAATAGGATTTTCATCTGTACTAGAAGTATTGTCGCCAAAGTCCCAGAAATAAGAATTTGCATTCGTAGATTCGTTAGTAAATTCTACTTCAGTAAGAGGAAGCAACAATGTTGTTGGGTCAGCAGTAAATGCAGAAACAGGAGCATTCACAACCTGAATGTAATCAGTTTTTGTGTCTGTACCTTCACAACCATGTGTACTAGTAATACTCAGTGTTACATTATATTCACCTGCCGCACCGTAGGTATGTGAAACAGGTCCACAGTCTGTACTTGTGTTTCCATCTCCAAAATCCCACTTACATTCTGATGAGTTTGTTGTGTTATTTGTAAATACTACTGCATGTGGCGCACATCCGCTTGTGTTATCAGCTTCAAAGTCAACATCTGGAGATCCATGAACAGTTACATTAACTTGAGCAGTTATCGAACATTGGTCATTAGCCGCAGTAACTGTATAGGTAGTTGTTCCAACTTGATCTGGTGTAAATGCTTCACCATCTACCACGCCATTGTCCCATAAAATAGTTGCTCCATCAGGATTTCCGGCAGTCAATGTTGTGCTTTCCCCTAAACAAATATTTACGTCGTCAGGTGCAATTAATTCTGGTGTCCCAATGCTCCCAACCACTACGATACCTTCAGTAGTACAGCCGTTAGCATCTGCAATTGTTACGTTGTACGCTCCGCTTGTCAAGTTTTCG
>Ga0079223_10002400_pt1 | contig 11582 bp, 5 predicted proteins | sample Stecom2011_FD_75072 | JGI IMG/M metagenome (GOLD analysis project Ga0079223, IMG submission 75072) | Agricultural soil microbial communities from Utah to study Nitrogen management - Steer compost 2011 | ecosystem: Environmental > Terrestrial > Soil > Agricultural land | place: USA: Utah...
AAATATACATAGCCGTTAAATCTCCCGTAAACGACTTATCCTTGGAAAGTGTAAACTGGCTGAAAGCTTGAATATATTGTCCGAAAGTATCGTTTAAATAGGTCTCTTGAATGCTTTCCAAGGAATAAAACTCATTGGCTAGATAATAAGAAGAAGTAGAAATTTGAGCCCACCACCAGGATGTAAGGGAATCGTAAAACAGTATGTCAAAACTGTATTGATAGCTTTTTATCAAATTGGCATTGACACTTTTAAGCAGGCTGCTTGCATTGTCCTGAATCGTGAGATAATCTAAGCTACTTTTCTGATTTTGATAGTAAAGCTCGAAGAACCATTTATTTTTAAAATCATAGCTAAGCACTAATTTATCTTCAATCGCCGGGACTAAATCGGGACTTCCACCGATGTAGTTGTTTTCCGTAATGTAGTATTTGAAAGGATTCAGACTTTCATATCGAGGACGCTGCATGCTTCGCTTATAGCTAAGCCCTACCCCATTGTCTTCGTTTATATTGTAATGAAGAGAGGCGGCAGGAAAAATATCGAAATAGGTCTTGGAATTCACATCACCCAAAGAGCGTGAAATTGCGTCAATATCGGTGTATTCGCCTCGCAGTCCAGCTGTAATACTCCATTTGTCCCAGTCTTTTTCGAAGTTGATGTATTCCGCGTAAATATTTTCTTTGTAATTAAAATTATCGGAACGTTGATCATTAAAAATATTCGAATTGTCTATACTGTCAAAAAAGTCCAATTCACTCTCAGTATCAATAGTGCTGAATTTTAGCCCGGCGGAAAAAGTCCCGCCCCAAAGGCTGGTCGACACATCGGCTTTACCAGTAAATATATTGTTCCGCTGCTTTGAATCGGTATAAAAGCTACTGTTTCTCAAAAAACTGTCATCGGCCAAAAAGTAATCGGAACTTACACTTTGGTCTCGCAGATTATTGTAATAAATATAATTGGCGGAGGCGGTAAAAATGGCGCCATCCTTATTCAGGGCTCTTGTATAATCCAAGGCAAAAGTCATATTTTCATTTCGATAATTTACCTCGCTCAGGGTGGTACTGGTTGAATCTAGGAGCCGTGAAGGGCTATATATATTAGTTTTGCCATTATTGGTAAAATCACTATTAGGAGAAATAGAAATATTTGATGAAAGGCTTATCGTATTGTTTTCATCCAAAGTAAAATCCAAGGCGGCATTTATATTGTGATTACGAGAATCGGTGGTGCGATTGAAGTCCGTTTCCCAAATAGATTTTGTTAAAACCTCATCGGGTTGGAAAAAGCGAATATAGTTTTCATCTTTTTTATACTCCTTTGATTTTCGAAAAGTATAGCTCGCATAAAGGTTTAGCCAATTATTTTTATAAAAATGCGAGGATCCCAAGCTGTATTTAGGATAAATACCCTGTAGATAGGTTCCATTCACAGAACCCTTATAGCCAATAGAAATTGCTTTAGAGGTAACAATGTTCAATACTGTTCCAGCCTCTGAATCGTATTTTGCGGAAGGATTGGTAATAACCTCAACCGATTTGACTATAGAAGCATCCAGATTTTGAAGGAGTGCGCTAACCTCAGAAACCGAGAGATAAACTCTTTTGCCGTTTATGTAAATTATCGGAGTTGTGAGTTTTACCTGAATATTTTCGCCTACAACAATAACTCCCGGCGTTTTTCGTAACAGATCCATTGTATTGCCAACGGAAAAGGAAGTGTTTTCAACGTTAAAAACCAATTTGCCTGGTGTTTTATTTACAGTAGGAAGTTTTGCGGTAACTACTGTCTCATCCAACATCTGCGAGCTTTCCTTTAAAACAATATTCCCAAGGTTCAAATTGGACGATATTTCCAGATGGTGATGATAATCTTCAAAACCTATATAACTAAAGGAAAGCTTATAACTTCCTTCATCCAATCCCTTGAGCCTAAAAGCACCCGCATCGTCGGTAGTAGTTCCTTTAATCGGAGAGTCCTCATCTGCTTTAAAAACCAATATATTTACAAAGGATATGGGAGCATCTTCATGGTCTACCACCTTCCCTCCAATAGAAAAGTCCTGAGCCGCCAACATGCCGCTATAAAAGCAGCATAAAAGGATAAACCATTTAGTCATAATATAAGTAGATATCAAGAGCGACACCCGTTATTATGTAACCTTTCTGGGGACAAAGGCTAAAATATAGTTGAAATACAACTTTACTCTGCAAATATGTTAATAATTTGATAATTAAAAAATTCTTATAAGCTTTTTATACATTTAAAGTTAATCTCCATACTCACTTCTTTTTCCGTTATATTTGCAGCTCATTACTACGAGAAGGAATTTTATATGAAGAATATCCGCAACTTTTGCATTATAGCACATATTGACCACGGAAAAAGCACTTTGGCCGACAGGCTTTTGGACGCCACGGGCACTATTACTGCCCGGGAACAACAAGAGCAGGTACTAGATAGTATGGATTTGGAAAGAGAACGCGGTATTACCATCAAGAGCCATGCTATACAGATGGATTATACCTACAAAGGCGAAAAATACATTCTCAACTTAATAGACACTCCCGGCCACGTGGATTTTTCATATGAAGTTTCCCGTTCCATCGCTGCCTGTGAGGGCGCTTTGCTGATAGTTGACGCCGCACAGAGCATTCAAGCACAGACCATTTCCAACCTCTATTTGGCCTTGGAAAACGACTTGGAAATTATCCCAGTGCTGAACAAAGTAGATTTACCATCGGCCAATCCAGAAGAAGTTACTGACGATATAGTGGAATTGCTCGGGTGCAAACCTGAAGAAGTGATTCCTGCCAGTGGTAAAACCGGTTTTGGTATTGATGCCATATTAAGTGCCATTATAGAAAGAGTTCCGCCTCCAAAAGGAAATCCAAATGAGTCCTTACAGGCCTTAATTTTTGATTCGGTTTACAATCCTTTCCGAGGGGTAGAAACTTATTTTAGAGTTTTAAATGGGGAGATAAGAAAAGGACAGCACATAAAATTTATGGCCACGGGCAAATCCTATTTTGCCGATGAGGTTGGCACGCTCAGACTTAAGCAACAACCAAAGGATGTTGTTAGAACCGGCGATGTAGGCTACCTAATAACCGGAATTAAAGAGGCGAAGGAGGTAAAGGTAGGAGATACTATTACCGATTCAAAAAGTCCTACCCAAAACATGATTGAAGGTTTTGAAGACGTAAAACCAATGGTTTTTGCCGGTATTTATCCGGTGGATACTGATGATTACGAAGAACTTCGAAACTCTATGGAAAAACTTCAATTAAACGATGCCTCTTTGGTATTCATTCCCGAAAGCTCTGCGGCTCTTGGCTTTGGCTTTCGTTGTGGTTTCTTAGGAATGCTCCATCTTGAGATTATTCAAGAAAGATTGGAAAGAGAGTTTGATATGACGGTTATTACTACCGTACCCAACGTATCTTATCACGCTTATTCCAATAAGGAACCGAATGTTCCGATATTGGTGAACAACCCTTCCGACTTACCGGATCCATCTATGTTGAACCGTGTGGAGGAGCCCTATATAAAAGCTTCTATCATCACAAAATCCGATTTTGTTGGTTCAGTTATGTCCTTGTGTATCGACAAAAGAGGAGAAATCACCAATCAAACCTATTTGACTTCCGATCGGGTCGAGCTCAATTTTGATATGCCATTGGCTGAAATTGTTTTTGATTTTTACGATAGGTTAAAAACAGTTTCCAAAGGATATGCGTCCTTTGACTATTCCCCCATCGGGATGCGGCCATCACATCTTGTAAAGGTTGACATTCTTTTAAACGGCCAAATAGTTGATGCGCTTTCTGCACTGCTCCACCGCGATAATGCCCAAGACATTGGGAAGAAAATTTGTGAAAAACTACGGCAGCTTATACCGCGGCAGCAATTTGATATTCCTATCCAAGCCGCAATCGGTGCAAAGATTATTTCTCGGGAAACCGTGAAAGCTGTTAGAAAAGACGTTACCGCAAAATGTTATGGCGGTGATATCTCGCGGAAGCGCAAGCTTTTGGAAAAACAGAAAAAAGGTAAAAAACGAATGCGTCTAATAGGAAATGTGGAAATACCACAAGAAGCATTTATGGCCGTGCTGAAGTTGAACGACTAATAATTAGTTGCCGCAAGTAGCGCCAGTTTCTTCAAGGCCCTGTATATACGTATTGTAGTCGGTACCTGTGTTTTGCCCATTTACCCAGGCATTTCCATCGCTCCGTTGGCAAACCTCAAAACTCATGGTTTCGGGGGAAGAGCAGGTTGTGCAGCTCTCGCCATCATCTTTTTTGCAGGAGAAAATTGTTAGGCTACATCCTATGGCAACAAGGAGGAGGGAATTTTTCATTGGGCGGTTTTTAATCAAAACGTCTTGATGACGATATTATTTTTTGGATTTTCCTTCATTTGCGTTTCGGGTTGCATTCACAACTTCTTCAAAATCCATAGGTTTCCCCAAATATACCAAAATGCTTTCGGGTTCCACCTCCAAATCGGCAGGGGTTGTAATGAGATCCAAAAATCCATCTGGATGTTTTAAAAATAAGGGAATGGCATTCTCGTGGTCGCCAATAATTTTCAAGACCCTCAAAAATTGATTGTGACTATCCACAGGAATTTCTTGAATAGACGGGAAATCTTGCGCTACCTCGGTAAATCTTAAATAATCGTGAGTGTAGGAAAACAATTCTTTAGCTTGAAGATTTTCGCGATCCCGCATTTCTTCAGAAGTCATCAATCGGAAAGTTCCATTTTCACCAAAATATTGTCCAAAACGATTGATAGCCTGCTTGTTGATTTCATCACTACCCGTCATAGCAAGTAAATATCCAACATCATTCAGCTCTATATTATCGGTGAGATCATCCGAATAAATATTAAAAGTAAAAGCTTCCAAGCCGAGTTCTTTGGCCCTATTTATATTCATCTGGTTGGAATCTACCAAAACAACATGACGATCATTTTTATGTAAATAAGTGGCAATTAATCTGGAGACCTTTGATGCCCCCACCATCAATATTCCTTCGGCTTTAATTATAAGGACACCCAACCACCCCGCCATCAATCTGGCAGTAGTGGCATTTAAAATAACAGTTACAAGCACCACCGCAAAAACCAAAGGCGTAATATATTCGGCGCCCACCACTCCCATGGAGACCAACTTGGTCCCGAAAAGAGATGATATACCCGCCGCCACGATCCCTCGGGGACCTACCCAACTGATAAATAGTTTTTCACGGGTTTTTAATGAAGAATTGGCCGTACTGACAAATACCGTTAAAGGCCTGAGTACAAAAATTATAATAGCTAGAAGAATGGCGGTTTTCCAGTTATAAACCAGAAGTAAGTCCTCCACACTAATGTTTGCTGCAAGGAGAATAAAAAGAATCGACACCAGTAAAACGCTCAAAGATTCCTTAAAGTACAGTAGCTCTTTTAAACTTGGGATATCGCTGTTGCCCAAGTACATTCCCATAACCACTACAGCCAAAAGTCCTGACTCATGAGCGAGCAAGTCGCTAATCACAAAGATGGCCATCACCAAAGACAGCGAAACCACATTTGACAAATAATGGGGAATAAGCTTCTTTTTAATGGAAAAGTGGAGAGCATAACCGGCCGATATCCCGAAGGCCATACCAATTAGGATGATCTTTCCAAAATCCATAAGCGCTTGGCGTGTATAGCCCGAATCACCCTCAATACTGATAAATTCATATACCAAAACCGCCACCAATGCCCCTATGGGATCTATGAGAATCCCTTCCCATCTCAGCACGGCGGCAACATCTTTGGTTAAGGGAATATTTCTTAAAATAGGAGTAATTACGGTAGGCCCCGTAACAATAATCAAAGCAGAGAATAAAAAGGAAATACGCCAGTTGAGACCAAAGATATAATGAGCGGCTATTCCTGCCCCAGCAAAAGTAATTAAAGCGCCGATGCTGATCAGTTTTCCAATAGAGGGACCAACTTTTGAGACCTCTTCTCTTTTTAAGGTCAATCCCCCTTCAAAAAGAATAATACCCACGGCTAAGGAAACAAAGTAAAATAGATTTTCTCCTGGGAAAAGTCCGTTTTTGCCATTCCAAATAGGCTGAATCCATTGACTGCCATCAGCCGAAAGAAAAGTTGAAATGGGTCCAACCAGTAATCCGATTAAAATCAAGGGTAAAATTGCAGGTATTTTTAATTTCCAAGCAACCCATTGGGCCAAGATTCCCAAAATTATAATTCCTGCTAGTTCTACCATAAAATAAGTGGTTTCGCTAAAATAAAACTATTAGATTCCTTTGATATACTAATGATTTGTTAAAATTTGAATAATTGCTTTACTCTTCGAGCTCGGAATGTAAGGGTTTTGCTAATTTGCGGCTCATTCTTCTTTTACTATGCAATTATACCCAATTGAAACTGGAAATTTTAAACTCGATGGTGGAGCGATGTTTGGGGTTGTGCCTAAATCGCTGTGGAACAGGACCAATCCAGCGGACGAAAATAATATGATAGATATGGCCGCACGATGTCTATTGATTGAAAACGGCAATCGATTGACTTTAATCGATACCGGAATGGGCGACAAGCAGAGCGATAAATTTTTCAGCTATTATTTTCAGTGGGGAAACTTTAACCTGCAGGATTCTCTAAAAAAATATGGGTTTCATCCCAACGATATCACCGATGTTTTTATGACCCATCTCCACTTCGACCATTGTGGTGGAAGTGTTAACTGGAACAAAGACAGAACAGGATATGAACCTGCCTTTAAAAACGCCACGTTCTGGAGCAATGAGGACCATTGGCAGTGGGCCACTCAGCCCAACAGAAGGGAGCAGGCCTCGTTCCTGAAGGAAAATATTATGCCTATGCAGGAAAGTGGGCAACTAAAGCTCATTCAAAAATCTAATTCAGATTTTGCCGAAGCCAACGAAATGGATTTTGGGATTCTTTTTGTAGATGGGCATACAGATAAGCAGATGCTGCCCCATATAAATTACAAAGGAAAAACATTAGTCTTCGTAGCCGATTTGTTGCCAACCGCAGGGCATTTGCCCCTTCCGTATGTTATGGGATACGACACGCGACCTTTGCTTACATTACCTGAAAAGGAAAAGTTTCTCAATTTGGCTGCGGACAAAAACTATTATCTTTTCTTAGAACACGACACACACAACCCAATTATAACCGTGAAACACACGGATAGAGGGGTTAGGCTAGATGAAGTTATTTCTCTTGACGAATTTTTTAATTAACACTTTTTAATTTACTATGAAATTTTTAAAATCCACTCTTTTTGCAGTTGCCTTATCAGCTGTATTGGCAAGTTGCGGAAGTACTGCTCCCATTGTTGCCACTCCAATCCCAACGATTGACTTCAATATTGTAAAAAACACGCCGCTCACAGATACCCAGTTAAAGCATTGGGCCGCCCTGGATCTTGTAAAGGATACAGTTCCCGGTATGAGCATTGATAGAGCGTATAACGAGTTAATCAAAAAACAAAAAGGAGAAACAGTAATCGTAGGGGTAATTGACAGTGGTGTTGATATTGAACACGAAGATCTCAAAAACGTAATTTGGATCAATCCAGGAGAAATTGCTGGAAACGGAATTGATGATGATGGCAACGGCTTTATTGACGATGTTCACGGCTGGAATTTCCTTGGAGACATTGTAGGGGAAAACATGGAGTTTGTTCGTTATATCAGAGATCTCGGTCCGAAATATGAAAATAAAGACGAAGCATCTATCAGTGCCGCCGACAGACCTGAATTTGAAATATATCAAAAAGCCAGAGCGGAATACGAAAAGGAATTTACCGAAACCGCGGGCAACAAAATGCGTTACGAACAGATTCTTTCGCAATTAAAGCCCTTGCACCAGATGATGGTCCAAAAACTCGGTAAGGAAGATTATACCGCGGAAGATTTAAATGCTATAAAAAATGCCTCTCCAGAGGAGCAGCAACAAATAGCAATGTTGAGTCAAATGCTGACTTTTAGTGATACTACCGTACCGGAAATGCTAAAAGATCTTCAAAAAGGAATCGATTATTTTAATGGTAGATTAGAGACCCACTTCAACCTCACTGAAGATTTCAGAGGAGTATTGGGAGACGATCCCAACGATATTACCAACAATATATACGGCAACAACAATGTGCAAGGACCGGAGCCAGATAAAGAAAACACCAAACACGGGACCCACGTTGCCGGAATCATTGCCGCTGAAAGAAACAACGGAATTGGAATGGATGGAGTTGCCAACAACGTAAAAATAATGGTGCTTCGTTCCGTGCCGGATGGGGACGAATACGACAAGGATATAGCCTTATCCATTCGTTATGCGGTGGACAACGGCGCAAAAGTTTTGAATACGAGCTTTGGAAAATATTATTCTCCCCATTCACAATGGGTTTATGATGCTATAAAATATGCTTCGGACAAAGATGTTCTGATCGTAAATGCAGCCGGTAATGACGGCTTCGACTTAGATACGGTAAACGTATATCCAAATGATCAGATTGACAACGGTCCAGAAATGGCAGATACCTTCTTAACCGTTGGCGCTTTAAATTATGAATTCGGAGAGAACATGGTTGCTCAATTCTCAAACTACGGTAAAAACAACGTGGATGTTTTCGCTCCCGGAGTAAAAATCTGGTCCACTACCCCCTTAAATACCTACGAGTTTTTACAGGGGACCTCAATGGCCGCGCCAAATGTTGCAGGTGTGGCTGCTATGATCCGCTCCTATTACCCCAACCTTACAGCGAGGCAAGTAAAACAAATTATAATGGATAGCGGGATTCCTTCCAATGCAAATGTTATATTAGGCGGAGAACCTGACAATACCGATTCTTTTAGTAATATTTCCAAATCGGGGAAAATGGTTAACTTGTACAACGCCCTAATTATGGCCGATAAAATGTCTAGAAAATGAAGCATACCTTAAATAACTTCTTTACTATAACCGTAGTTGTGTTTCTCACAGCTGCGGTTTCATCATTTGCACAAAACAATAATTGCTATTGGCAGCAAAAAGTTGATTATAAAATGGACATCCAAATGGATGTTAAAAATTTTCAATACAAAGGAAAGCAGGAGTTAAAATACACCAACAATTCTCCTGATACCTTGAACAAGGTTTATTACCATCTCTTTTTCAATGCCTTTCAGCCCGGTAGTGAAATGGACGTTCGTTCCAGAACCATCGTCGATCCAGATAGTCGGGTTGGGGATAGGATTTCAAAACTTTCTCCTGCAGAAATAGGCTATATAAAACCTACGATGCTAACACAAGACGGGAAGCCCGTTGTTTATAAAATAGTGGGAACGGTGATGCAGGTGCAGTTAAACACCTCAATTCTCCCGGGTCAATCCACAGTTTTCAATTTGGAATGGGATGCACAGGTCCCTCTTCAGGTCCGAAGATCGGGACGGGACAGTTCGGAAGGTGTGGCCCTGACTATGACCCAATGGTACCCAAAAATCTCGGAATACGATTTTGAAGGGTGGCACGCAGATCCCTATATAGGGCGTGAGTTCTATAGTGTATGGGGAAATTATGACGTTACCATAACCCTAGATGCGGCATATACCGTAGGAGGAACGGGCTATCTCCAAAACCCTGCTTCGGTGGGGCACGGATATACCGTTCCTGGTCAAAAACCCATGCCGCCCGTAAAAGGAAAATATACTTGGCATTTTTTGGCGCCCGATGTTCATGACTTTGCCTGGGCGGCCGACCCTGAATACATACACGATACCTATCCGGGTCCTAACGGTGTTACGCTTCATTTCTTGTATAAAAACGACCCAAAAATAGCCGAAAACTGGAAAAACTTGCAGCCAAAAACCGCTGCTCTTATGGAGTTTTTTAATGAGCACGTCGGGCCCTATCCTTACGAGCAGTACAGTGTTATCCAGGGTGGAGACGGCGGCATGGAATACGCCATGTCTACAATGATAACTGGCGACAGAACTTTTGAGAGTTTGGTGGGAGTAACCGCACACGAATTGGCACATTCTTGGTTCCAATTTGTTCTGGCTAGCAATGAATACAAACATTATTGGATGGATGAGGGCTTTACCGTTTATATTGCTTCAGAAGCGATGAATGCGGTAATGGAATCGGAGAAAACAAATCCTCATGCTGGATCGTACAGAAGTTACTATTTTAATGCTGCCAGTGGGCAGGAGCAACCACTTTCCACCCACGCCGATCGCCATGCAACCAATAGAAGTTACGGCGTAAATGCCTACAGTAAAGGGGCCGTATTTTTAACCCAATTGGGGTACATTATCGGTCCTGAAAACCTTTCTAAAACCTTAAAGCGCTTTTATTCAGATTTTAAATTTACACACCCTACTCCAAATGACTTTATCCGCACAGCAGAAAAAGTAACTGGATTTGAATTGGATTGGTACCTAACCGATTGGACAAAAACTATAAACACAATCGATTATGGAATAAAGGAGGTGGATGCCGAAGGAAAAAATACGAAAGTAACTTTAGAAAGAATCGGTTTGATGCCCATGCCCATAGATTTATATGTAACTTATGAAGATGGTTCACAAGAGCTGTTTTATATTCCATTACGCATGATGTGGGGTGAAAAACCAAATCCCTTTACGAATCTCAACCGCACAGTTTTAGACAATTGGGCTTGGGCATACCCAACCTATAGTTTTGAAATAAGCAACGGCAAGAAGGTAAAAAACATGATGATTGATGCCACGGGAAGAATGGCGGATATCAATCCTGAAAACAACTTCTGGGGAAAAGAATAATATCGGAATGAATTTGATGTTCATTCAAATAAGCCTTACAGATTATAAAAATTCTGTGAGGCTTGTTTTTTTTAATATCTACATTCTCAGTCCCACTTCATTCTTTAAATCTCTATCTCACATTTTGGGATTCTCCTCCATATATTTCTGAATTTTTAAAAACGATATTAGGTTGCGAAATATAGGGTCATAAAATCTTGGTTGCCATCCAAAACTTGGCTCCATTTTTCTAGCATCAAAGGCTGATTTTTCCTTTGAACCATCGAATAGATGTCGAAAAATTACGATGTAACATAGGATTTTAATTGCCCGTTATTCCGCCTGTGGCCACCTACAATCATCGATAATCAAAATACCGTGCCAATGATTGGGCATTATTATAAAATTCGCAATATCTATATTGGAAAATTGAGTGTTAAGATCCTTCCAATTTGTCTCAATTCTTTTTCCGATATTATTTAAAAACATAATTCCGTTTTCAATTCTACCAAAAAATGAATTCTTTCTTTAGTGCTAATGGCGACAAAATATATTCCGCAATCGGAGTAATCCCAATTTCTTAATCTGAAAGAACCATCTTTATGTTTCATTACAACATACTTTTAGTTCATTAAATGTAATTCATTTCCCTAAATTTACATTGTGCAAAAAAAATTCCCAAAAAAACAAAAACTAAAAAGCGCAAAAACAATTGAAAATTTGTTTTTGGAAGGGAAAACCCATTCTAAATATCCTTTAAAGGTTTTTTTTCTTCCCAAGCCACATCCAATG
>Ga0079223_10002401_pt1 | contig 11580 bp, 12 predicted proteins | sample Stecom2011_FD_75072 | JGI IMG/M metagenome (GOLD analysis project Ga0079223, IMG submission 75072) | Agricultural soil microbial communities from Utah to study Nitrogen management - Steer compost 2011 | ecosystem: Environmental > Terrestrial > Soil > Agricultural land | place: USA: Utah...
AATACCAGTTCCGCCTCATCCCGAGCAATACTTTCATGCAGTAGAATATTTTGCGTGTAAACAATACGCTTTCGGGTATTTCTACCCACTTTATAATTCGGGTAATTGGAGGCAATAATTCCGCGTGTTGGCTCTTTAATAAATAACACACCATTATCGGTATACTTATATAAATTAATTAAATAGGCAGCAATTTGAATGTTCTTTTTTTCAGGATTATCCAAATAACTATCAAAGCGTCTTAAGTCTTTTACATAGTTGGCAAAATCTACGAAATATTCATCACTATCAATTTGTATTAACCAATTTCCAATACCCATTTTAAGCGACAACATGTGCCTTTCTCGATTTTCATTTTCAATGGCAATTAAATTCGCATCGTAGAAATCATCTTTATACAATTGAATCTTATTATCCACATCAAAAGCTTCCAACCATTCAAAAAAGGCCGGATCCACTTCAAAGGTTTCTCCGGACCACGTTCTGCTCTTATGATCCATAGCAATAAAAATAGCATCCGCTTCCTTATAAACAGGTGGAATGGATTTTTTTAGTTTATCATAATCATAAGAAAGTAAAAAACCTAAGTGAATTTTTTTCATCGATAATTGCGGATTATTTTTTACAAATATAGTTTATGCCTTATAAATAACTACTTTTGTCACTTAAATTGTCTTAAAAATGCCTGAATTAACTGTTATTATGCCAGTTTATAATGGAGAAAGTTTTTTGTCGGAAGCTATTGATAGCGTTCTAAATCAGACTTTTTCAAATTTTAAACTTTTAATTTAGATGATAATTCTAAAGATAAAACCTCTAAAATTCTAGAAGAATACAAACAAAAAGATTCTAGAGTTGAAGTAGTTACAAAAGTGACAAATGTTGGTCCTGCAAATTTAAGGAACGAAGGTATGGCGCTTGCTGAAACGGAATATATTGCTCTACTTGATGCTGATGATATTGCGCTTCCTACAAGATTTGAAAAACAAATTGCATTTTTAAAAGACAATAATGAATATGGTGTTTGTGGCACTTGGTTTACTTTTTTTGGAGATAAAAAAAACAAAAAAATAAGACACGAGGTAGACCACGAAAGTATTAAAATTCAGATGCTGAATAACTGCTGTATAGGAAATCCAACGGTAATGTTAAAAAAATCGCATCTAGAAGGATTGCGCTTTGAAAACGAATATGTTCCTGCTGAAGATTATGGACTTTGGAGTCAGTTAACTTTCAAAACTAAGTTTTATAATATTCCAGAATCCTTATTACTCTACAGGTGGCACCCGAATAATATTAGCCAAAAGAAAGTTGAAAACTTACGAAAAGCTGAAGTTATCATCAAAAAAAAACAATTAAACCATATCGGGATCCCTATGAATGACGAGCATATGGAGTTCTACTTAAATGCCGTTAGTATTAAAAAAGGACTTTCTAAAAAGGAAATTAAAAACACCATTGAAGCTTCCAAAAAACTTATCCAACTAAACGCTGAAAAAAATATTTACAAGCAAGATTTATTTATTTCGCATATTGATAAGACAATCATAAGAAGCATTAGAAATTGCAAAGAAAACAACCAGGCTTACTATAAATACATTAAGGAAGAATCTGGTTATTATTCTAAAATCTCAACATTAGACGCTATAGCACTCTATTTTAAATGTCTATTTTAAGAATTTATACTTAAAGAGCTTTTTATAGTATTTAATCTTTGTTTTAAAGTCTGCCGATTTCAAATAAGTAGCTATAAAATCTACCTGAACTTCACTAAGTTTTTCACCTGTATATTTTAGTTTTAAAACTTCTGTTGCAGTTGCCTCTTCTAACGACTTAAGCACCTTGTTCATATTCCTAGATTTGGACTCTGGCGCCACATCTGTAACCTCCTTAAGGTTTATATAAGATGAGTAATTTTTAAAGAAATTAGATTGTAAGGAATATACTCCGGCCTCATGCACTCGATAAACTGCCGATTCAAAGTCCATAAAAACTCCTTTTCCGTTCTGTAAAACTAGAATATAAAGAGAATTGTCTTTAGAGTGTTTTAGTGATTTTAATAATTCTAAATTTAAAGCCTTTTTTTTAAATACAGTTGTTAAAGTTAAGGTGCAATATGGCGAAAAAAGATTATCGTAATCAATAGTAGTATTCGCTTCTTGATGATTAAAATTATTAGAAGAATAACTTTTTCCGTTAAAAATTTGATAGTTCGTCCATGATATTACATAATCAGGATTAACCTCTAAAAAATCCACTTGCTTTTGAAGCTTTAAGGGATCAGTCCAATAATCATCTCCTTCACATAAAGCAATGTACTTACCTTGTGCTTTTGGAAATAAATAATTAGGCCAAATTTTAATGTTTTGGGAATATTGATTTTCAGTTTGAAGTATAGAAACTATCCTACTATCTTTTTTTGCATACTCTTGTATTATTTCAACAGTTCTATCTGTTGAAGCATCGTCATGAATAACAATTTCGAAGGAAAAATTAGTTTGTTGAGCAAGAAACCCTTCTAAAGTCTTTTCTAAAAACTTTTCATGATTAAAAGTGGTACAACAAATACTTAGTAAGGGCTTCATTTAATTAACCTCTTTTATTTTCCTTGCCGGATTACCAACAAGCACACATTTTTCTGGAAAAGATTTGGTGACATTCGATTTTGATCCAATTATACAATCGTCGCCAATACTTAATTTTAAAGGAATTACTAAGGCGTTCATTCCTAGTAAAACTCGTTTTCCTAAGCTACAATATGAGCCAACCATAGCCATAGAAGACATATAACAAGCATCTCCTAAAGTTGCATGATGCGCTACCAAACTATTAAAGTCTATAACACAATCATTTCCTAGTTTGCAGTTGGTGCTAATTTTTGCGTTTAAATGAATAAAGCAACCTTGACCTAAAACTGCGGAAGGACTAATAAAAGCTCTTGGGTGAATTAAATTAGGGGTAATTCCTCCAAAACTTCTAAGTTTTGAAGCAATTTCGTTTCGCAGTTTGTTGTTCCCCATAGTTACCGTAAAGTTTTTCCCTTTAATTTCTGTGGTGTATAAGTCTTCTGTACAACCAATAATAGGAAAACCCATTACCGACTCTCCTACTCGATCATTATTATAATGATATAAGCCTTTTATATTAAAACCACAATCCAAAGCAAGTTCTATTATAACTTCTGTATAATTACCAACCCCTATTAAATACAAGTCTTTTTGCATCAGCTTAATTTTTCTTTAACAATGGTACTTATGGTATCTATTTGTTCTTTGGTTAAATCATAAAACAAAGGTAAACATAGTATTCTTTTAGAAATAGATTCTGCAATTGGCATTTCCTGGCCCTGCAAGTAGTTAACCGTATTTAAAGCAGGATAAAAATACCTTCTAGGAAAAATATTAGCATGATTCAAACCTTCTATAACCCGTAATAATTGCGCTTCATTTTCAAACAACACAGGAATATAGGAATAATTATACTTGGTGTTTTCTAATATTTTTTGAAAACCTAAAGAGGTATTCTTTAAAAGCTCTTTATAATGTGCATAGGCAGCTTTTCTTTTCTCTATGATTTGATCAATATATGGCAAAATAGTTAAACCCATGGCACCTTGAAGCTCACTCATTTTAGCGTTTATTCCTAAACCGTGAAAAGCTTCTGGCCCGTTATGTCCAAAGTTATGAAGGTGATACATGTGTTCATGAAGCGTTTCATTATTAGTAAAAAGCGCTCCTCCTTCACCTGTATGAAATATTTTGGTTGCATGAAAACTACAGGTACTTATGTCACCGTAGCTAAATATAGATTTTCCCTTATGCTCCACACCAAAAGCATGAGCAGCATCATAAATAGTTTTTAGTCCGTGTTTATTTGCAATACCCTCAATAGCTTCTACGTCACAGGGATTACCAAAAACATGGGTTGCAATAATGGCTTTGGTATCTTCTGTAATTGCAGCTTCTATCTTAGTAGCATCTATATTATAAGTTTCACTATCTATATCAACAAAAACAGGCTTACAATTTTCCCAAACAATACTAGAGGCTGTTGCAATATAACTAAACGGGGTAGTGATTATTTCACCTCTCAACCCTAATCCTTTAATGGCTAATTGCAATGGTAAAGTCCCATTGGTAGTAGCTATTATATGGTCAATATGATACTTTTCTTTAATTTGGTTTTCTAGTTCCTTAACTAAATCTCCTCGATTAGTTATCCAAGATGTATCCCATGCTTTTTTTAATATCGCATTATATTCTTTTTGATCTGGCAAAAAGGTCTTCGTTACATGAATCATGGAGGGTTCCGATTAATTATCTTAATTGTCAAAGATAAAGGCTTTACTATTACTACACAATTATTATTTTTGTACTATGAATGCACAGCAAGAAATAAAAAAAGCCGTTGAAACGCTTAAGCAAGGCGGAGTAATACTTTACCCTACAGATACCGTTTGGGGAATTGGTTGCGATGCAACAAATGCTGAGGCTGTTGATAAAATATTTAAGCTCAAACAAAGAAGCGACAGTAAAGCTCTAATTTGTTTGGTTGCAGACGATAGAATGCTAAAAAAATACATTAAAAACATTCCAGATGCCGCTTATGACATCATGGATATCGAGAATACCCCTATTACTATTATCTACGATGACCCTCAAAATTTAGCACAAAATTTAATTGCTAAAGACAATTCCATTGGTATTAGAATTCCGGATAACGACTTTTGTTTTCAGTTACTACGAAAATTCAACGGAGCCATTGTATCAACCTCAGCAAATATTTCTGGACAACCCACTCCAAAATCCTTTAAAGAAATACATGAAGACATTTTAAAAGGTGTGGACTATGTTGTAAATTTGCCTGACGAAAAATTAGGTACTAAACCATCAGCAATTATTAAATTAAGTAAAGATGGAAAAGTACAAGTTATACGACCATAAAACTTCAATTTTCAATAACTTAATTCAGTTTAAAATTAGTTGAAATTTGGACACTGGAATTTAACCAATGAATCACAAACAAGCCTTAACCCATCCAATCTTTAAGATTATTTCAAAGTCTGCAAAAGAACTTCAACTTGATGCTTATGTTATTGGTGGCTTTGTACGCGATTACCTTCTACAACGAGGTTCGGCAAAAGATATTGACATCGTAGCTGTTGGGTCTGGAATTGAGTTAGCAAAACAAGTAGCTAAAAATTTACCTAATAAACCCAAAGTTCAAGTTTTTAAAACCTACGGAACTGCCATGTTGCGTTTTGAAGATATTGAAATTGAATTTGTTGGAGCTCGAAAAGAAAGCTATAATGAAGACAGCAGAAACCCTGTAGTTGAAAATGGAACTCTTGAAGATGATCAAAATCGTCGCGATTTTACTATAAATGCTTTGGCAATAGCCGTAACTGAAGATAAGTTTGGAGAATTACTTGATCCTTTTAATGGCATTCAAGATTTAAAAAAAGGTGTTATTCGCACTCCTTTAAACCCAGATATCACATATAGTGACGACCCATTGCGCATGATGCGAGCCATACGGTTTGCTACTCAATTAAATTTTCAAATTGAAGATGCATCACTAAAGGCTATTTCTAAAAACAAAGAGCGCATAAAAATAATAACCAAAGAACGTATTGTAGTAGAATTAAATAAAATCATAGAAAGCAAACAGCCTTCCATAGGATTTTTACTGCTAGATAAAACTGGTTTATTAGAATATATTTTACCTGAATTAACCGCATTAAAAGGTATTGACGAAATAGAAGGTCAAAGACATAAAGATAACTTTTATCATACCTTAGAAGTAGTCGATAATATTTGTAAAACCACAGACAACCTATGGTTGCGCTGGGCCGCTTTACTACATGATATTGGAAAAGCACCAACCAAGAGGTTTGATAAAAAAATTGGATGGACCTTTCATGCACATGAATTTAAGGGATCTAAAATGGTATATCATTTATTTAAGCGTTTAAAAATGCCCTTAAATGACAAAATGAAATTTGTCCAAAAAATGGTTCTCATGAGTTCAAGACCGATTGTAATTGCTGAAGATATGGCAACAGATTCAGCTGTTAGAAGATTGGTTTTCGACGCTGGTAAACATATAGAAGATTTAATGACTCTTTGCGAAGCTGATATTACAACCAAGAACCCTAAAAAGTTTAAAAAATATCATAACAACTTTAAAATAGTTCGTCAGAGAATCGAAGAAGTTGAAGAGCGAGATCATGTTAGAAATTTTCAACCTCCAGTTACAGGTGAGGAAATTATGAAAGCCTTCAATATAAAACCTTCAAGAGAAATTGGTATCATAAAAGAAACTATCAAAGAAGCCATTTTAGAAGGAGAGATTCCTAATGAATATGAAGCTGCTTTTCAATTAATGCTAAAAAAAGGAAAAGCTTTAGGCTTAACTCCAACCATTACAAAATGAAAGTAAAATTTAGACAAACAGTAAAAATAGGATTGGTACTAGTTTATCTAGTTATCATTGCGGGAGCTGTAGTTCGTATGACAGGTTCTGGAATGGGCTGTCCAGATTGGCCAAAATGTTTTGGATACTACATCCCACCAACTGAACTTTCTGAATTACAATTTAAACCAAACCACGAGTATAAAAAAGGAGTGGTAATTATTGTTGACGAAACACTTCAGGTTGCAAAGGAAGATTTTACTTCGGGAGAATCACTTGATTTATCACATTGGAATAAATATACCGCTCACGATTACGCTACCTTTAATCCGGTTCACACTTGGGTAGAGTATATCAACAGACTTTCGGGAGCACTTTCTGGAATTCCTATATTAATATTTACCATAATGTCAATATGGCTTTGGAAGGATAGAAAACGATATTTATTACTATCTATTTTCACCGTAGTTGCCATGGGATTTCAAGCTTGGTTAGGAAAAACGGTTGTTGACTCAAACTTAGCTCCATTCAAAATCACTATTCATATGGTTATGGCATTAGTAATTGTTGCCGTCATTTTATATCTAATTTTTATTTCTAAAGAGAAATTCAAATTAGTGAAATTTGACCCAGTTTTTAAAAATATCCTCATTTTTGCAACGCTTTTAACTTTAGTTCAAATTGTTTTAGGCACACAAGTTCGCCAACATGTTGATGAACAAGTGAAAGCTATTGGCTATATAAAATCCATGTGGTTAGACAATCCTACATTAGATTTCTACATACACAGAACACTTTCTATTCTTGTATTAGCTGTTAATGTTTGGCTTTACTATAAAAACAAAAAACAACATTTGGGCTACACTAAATTAGATTGGGTATTGGTTTGTATAGCGCTAGAAATTGTAACTGGTATGGCCATGTACTACCTAGATTTCCCTTTTTCAACACAAACTTTACACCTTGTTATAGCAACAGTCTTAATTGGAATTCAATTCTATATTGTATTAGAAAGTAGTCGTAGAAGTCAGGACAAAACTGCAATAGCTTAAACATAAATTATATCTTTGCATATTCTTAAAACAAAAAAATGATTTACAGATTTAGAATTATACTAGACCACGACTCAGAAGGTGATATATTTAGAGACATTGAAATTCGTGAAACAGATACTTTAGAAGATTTACACAACAGTATTACACAATCTTTTGGATTTGATGGTACTGAAATGGCTTCGTTTTATTTAAGCGATGATGAGTGGAATCAAGGTGAAGAAATTTCTTTATTTGATTTAAGTGAAGCATCTAATGAAGTAAAATTAATGGGAAACACTCCTATTAATGAAGTAACTAACGAAGACAAAACCCGATTGATTTATATCTACGACTTTTTAAGTATGTGGACTTTTTTAGTGGAATTAGCTGAAATTGTTGAAGAAGCTCAGGGTACAGATTACCCTAATTTAATGTTTGTTCATGGCCAAATTCCAGATGCAGCACCAGAAAAAACCTTTGAGGCAGAAGATTTTGAAGATTATAATGATGAGTTTGATGATGATTATGATTTAGACGACTACGACAATCTAAATTTTGACGAGAACTGGAATTAATCTTTCACAAGCGAACCTAATATAGACTTGTATTTTGTTAAGTAGATTGTGTGATTTTCAACACACTATCTTAACAAATTACAAGTCATTTTTTTTAGTAGAAATTCCTCATATTAACATCCTCGTAATTACGTTTTACAAAATCTAAGGCATATTTTAAAATATCGCCCATAGTTTCACAGGTCTTAAAATTAATATCAGAAGCAAATTCAAAAATTTCAGAACGCAATTGTTTTACATTTTCTGGTTTAGAAATAACATCCTCAACCATACATCCTATTAAATGATGGATTCTATCTTGATAACTAATTAATCGTTTAGCCATAATGGAACGCTCCTCTAGCTTGTATTGATCTATAGATTCCGCTTGAAACTTCTCAGTAACCAACTTTACCATTTCATAATTTTCCTTAAAAAACTGTGGTTTATATATATTAAACTTGCCTTCATAACATTGTTGATCGAAATCTATGGCACGAATTTTATAGACAACATGATCAAAATCGTGAGTTGGAACAATTACATAATTATAAGACCGCATATCTCCAAGTAACCTAATGGTACAACGTTCGTTAAATTTAACAAACTCTTTAGCTATTTGCGATTTCTCCATAGGGTTACAGTTTGGCAACATGGATTTTATAAACTCATCACCAGGAATTCCTGCAACATGCTCTTCAATTAAAGTATCTTTATGTACTAGAAAATTTAAGTTATATGGAGATAGCATATGTTCCAATTCCAATCCATAAATCCGAGAAGCATCGGCTTTTTTAATGTAAAAATATGTGTAATTGTCGTTTAGTATATTTCTAACTTTTACACGAAATGGTTTCGAATTTCCAAAAGTACAATAGTCAATAGCATCTACAGTTAAAAAGGGAATTGTTTTCTCATTTCCATCGGAATGCAAAATGGTATAGACCTTCTTCAAGCTTAAATCTATTTCCTTTCCTTCAAATTCATTATAATAAACGCGCACCCACAAGGTATCTACTTCGTGTTTATCGTAAACAACTACAGACCCCTGAAATCGTAACAAATCGTCATAAAAAACAGGTAACCTTATATTTCTATTATACTCAGAAAGGTATTGATGTAATTTATCACTTACCGGATAAGATGGCTTTTTTTTTGATATCTTTAGATCTTCCATAGAAAACGAATTCTTCAAATTTAAGTTTTTATTTTTATCAATGTAACAATTTTAAAATACTCTCGTCGTATAGACACATATTAAATCAAAAACCGTTTCTTTAAACCATCAAAACCCAACAATTTGGAACCTATTCTTACAATTAACAATCTAACAAAGAAATATGGTTTTCTAATAGCCGTCAAAGACTTGTCATTTACTATAAACAAAGGAAATGTTTATGGTATTCTTGGACCTAACGGAAGTGGAAAGTCTACCACATTAGGTATTGTTTTAAACGTAGTAAATAAAACATCTGGAGATTTCAAGTGGTTTAACGGAACTGTTTCCACCCATGAAGCACTAAAACGAGTCGGAGCAATTATTGAGCGTCCAAATTTCTATCCTTACATGACAGCTGCTCAAAACCTGAAGTTGGTTTGCAAAATAAAAGACGTAGATTATTCTAAAATAGAAGAAAAGCTAGAAGTCGTAAATTTATTGGATAGAAAAGACCATAGATTTAGCACCTATTCTTTAGGTATGAAACAGCGTCTAGCTATTGCTTCTGCCTTACTAAACGATCCTGAAATTTTAATTTTAGACGAGCCTACAAATGGTTTGGATCCTCAAGGCATACATCAAATTAGAGAAATAATTAAAAACATTGCCAACCAAGGTACAACCATACTTTTAGCTTCGCATTTATTAGATGAAGTTGAAAAAGTATGTTCGCATGTAGTGGTTTTAAACAAAGGTGTAAAACTATATTCTGGACGCGTTGATGAAATGATTTCAAGTTTCGGATTTTTTGAATTGAAGTGTGAAAACCATGAGGAACTATTAACTTATTTAAATTCAAGTCCCGATTTTGGAACTATAAAGGTAGAGAATCAACTAATCACAGCGTTTTTAAATAAACCAATGGATGCAGTAACCTTTAACAAACTTATGTTTGAAAAAGGAATTGTATTATCTCATTTAGTAAAACGTAAAGAAAGCCTAGAGGATCAATTCTTACAACTAACCAATAAGTTATAATTCAATCTATTTACACTGATTTTATATTAGTAAAAAACCAACTTCATGTTAAGACTTTTAAATCTAGAATTACAAAAACTGCTTTTAAGTAGAACCAGCAAAGTGTTGATATTTGTTTCATTTGTATTACCATTTACTGTACTGATACTTTCATCTATAAAAATAAATTTCTTTGGTTTTTTTACTTTAGAATTAGGCGAATTGGGGATTTTTAATTTTCCTATTATTTGGCACATAACAACGTTTTTTGCTTCACAATTCAAATTTTTCTTTGCCATTGTGGTTGTAAGTATGATTGGAAACGAATACAGCAACAAAACCTTGAAGCAAAATCTAATAGACGGCTTAAGCAAAAAGGAATTTATTCTCTCTAAATTTTATACCATTATTTTCTTTTCCTTAGTTGCTACTTTATTAATTACCCTAGCTTCCTTTTTTATAGGTTTATATTATTCTAGTTATACAGAAGCCGCCATTATTGTTAGGGAAACCAACTTCTTATTAGCCTATTTTGTAAAACTTGTAGGATTTTTTAGTCTGTGTTTATTTTTCGGGATGTTAGTGAAACGTTCTGCCTTTGCTTTAGCTTTTTTATTCATTTTATATATTTTAGAATGGATTGCTTTTGGAATCATTTCCTGGCAAGTAAATATGGATCTTGCTAGTAAAATACAATCTTTCTTTCCGTTAAAGTCTATGTATAACCTTATTGATCAACCATTTCAAAGGGTTATGATGGCAAAATTTCCTGAAAAAGGCGATTTAATGTACGACTATGGAGTGCATTGGTATGAAATAGCCATTGTATTAGGCTGGACAGCTTTATGCATCTTTTTGTCCTATAGATTATTAAAAAAGCGAGATTTATAATACCTTTGTCAACTATACTTAGCTTAATGAAGAATCTCCTTTTTTACATTATTTTCATAAATTTTTTATGCGTTTATTCTCAGCAAGAAGCCTCTAACTGGTATTTTGGTGAAAATGCCGGAATTCAATTTGGAGGAGATGGCTCTATTACTGTTTTAAACGACGGGCAATTAAATACAGTAGAAGGTTGCTCATCCATTTCCGATAATTCTGGAAACCTACTTTTTTATACCGATGGGACCACTGTTTATAACCGCTTACATAATGTAATGCTAAATGGTTCTGGTTTATTAGGTGATTCTTCTAGTTCGCAATCAGCGATAGTTGTCCCAAAACCAAACGACCCTAATATTTATTATATTTTTACGGTTGGATCCAACCAAACTCTAACTGGTTTACATTATTCTGTTGTTGACATTACTCTAGCAGGAGGTTTGGGAGGAATTGTTCAAAAAAACATTAATTTATTAAATAAAAGTTCTGAAAAAGTAACTGCTGTTTTAAAAGATTG
>Ga0079223_10002402_pt1 | contig 11579 bp, 13 predicted proteins | sample Stecom2011_FD_75072 | JGI IMG/M metagenome (GOLD analysis project Ga0079223, IMG submission 75072) | Agricultural soil microbial communities from Utah to study Nitrogen management - Steer compost 2011 | ecosystem: Environmental > Terrestrial > Soil > Agricultural land | place: USA: Utah...
ATGCCGCGGGGAAACTCGTTGAGCTCGTCCAGGAACAGGACGCCGTGGTGGGCCAGCGACACTTCGCCCGGCACCCCCCGGGCGCCCCCCAGCAGGCCCGCCCGCGTCGCGCCGTGATGGGGCGCGCGAAAGGGCCGCACGCCGAAGCGCACGGGGTCCGCGTTCAACAGGCCCGCCGTGCTGTAGACGCGGCAGACGTGCAAATACTCCGCGGGGTCCAGCGGCGGCAAAATGCCGACGATGCGCCGGGCCAGCATCGTCTTGCCCACGCCGGGCGGACCGGTCATCAAGAGGTTGTGGCCGCCCGCGGCGGCGATCTCCAGCGCCCGCTTGGCCGTCTCCTGTCCCGCCACGTCGGCCAGGTCCTCCTCGGGCCGCGGCCGCCCCGTCCCGGGAGTCATGGCGGCCGCGGGCCGTCCCGCGCCCGGCTCGCCCCGGGCCCACGCCACCGCCTCCCGCAGCGTAGCCACGCCCACCACCGGCAGGCCCGGGACGATGGCGGCCTCGGGCCCGGCCTCCTCGGCCACCAGCATGGTCAGGCCCTGTTCCCGGGCGGCCAGCGCGATGGACAACAGCCCCGGCACCCGCCGCACCGCTCCGTCCAGGGACAGCTCGCCCACGACGCACACGCCCGCCAGCGCGTCCTCCCGCAGCACGCCGGCCGCGGCCAAAACGGCCAGCGCGATGGCCAAATCGCACGCCGGACCCGTTTTCGGCAGGTCCGCCGGCGCCAGGTTGACGACCACCCTTCCGGTAGGAAACGCGAAGCCCGAGTTGCGGATGGCGGTGCGCACCCGGTCGCGGCTCTCCCGGACGCTGGTGTCCGGCAGTCCCACCACGTCAAACATGGGCAGGCCCCGGCTGATGTCCGCCTCCACTCGGACCAGGTGCCCCTCTATGCCGTACACGGTGCCGCCCGTCGTCTGTGCGAACAAAGAAAGACACCTCCCGCCCAAGGGACAGCGGTCGGTGTCCTAGTCGCAGAGAACCGTCTTGCACTTGAGTTCGCCGCCCGCGCCGAAACTCCTGCCTCCCGGCGGCCGCCGCCTACTCGCCGGCCGAAAACGCGTCCTTTACCACGTGCACGGCCACGGGCGCTCCCCGCGCGTCCAGCGTCACTGCGGCCACGTCGAAGCGGGTGGCCACGCCCACCAGCCGCCGCGCGGCCATGTACTCCAGTGCGGTCCGCACCAGCCGGCGGCGCTTGCGGAAATCCACCGCCTCCAGCGACGGCGCCACGCCCGCGCGGCGAGCTTTTACCTCGACGAAAACAATGGTGGCGCCGTCCCGCGCGACCAAGTCGATTTCGCCCCGCAGCGCGCGCACGTTGCGGGCGAGAATTTGATATCCCCGGGCCTCCAGATGCCGGGCCGCGGCCTGTTCCGCGACCCTACCCAGCCGAACGCGATTTTTCGGCTCCATGCTCCAGGTGGTCCTCTCCCAGCCCGGGCCCGACGCGCTCGATGCCCACGTCTTCCTCCTTGGCCAGCTGGCGCAGGAGCTGGCCTTTGACGGGCCGGCCCGAAGGGTTCAACAGCACCCGCACCACGGGGCGGTCCCGCTGTTCCGCCGGCACTTCGATGACGACGCCCACCTCGCCCGTCGTCAGCAGCACCGTGGTGCCCACGGGATACGGCGCCACCCGCCGCAGCAGCCTGTTGACCACCTCGGGAGCGAACTTCTCGCCCGCGCCTTTGCGAATCTCCTCCAGCACTTCGTGCACGGGCACGGCCGGCCGGTACACCCGCTCCGAACGCATCGCGTCGTAAATGTCCACCACCGCGACGATGCGGGCGTAGCGGTGGATGGAGTCGCCCGTCAGACCCCGCGGATACCCGCTGCCGTCCAGCCGCTCGTGGTGCTGGTAGGCGATGTGGGCGATGGCCAGGCTGAACTCGTAGTAGCGCCGCAAAATGTCAAAACCCATGCGGGGGTGCTGGCGGATCATCTGCCACTGTTCGGACGTCAGCGGCCCCCGCTGCCGCAGCGTCTCCGGCGGGATGGCGATTTTGCCGATGTCGTGCAGCAGCGCGCCCAGGCCCAGCGTCCGCAGCTCTTTGATGCTCAGGCCCAAATCGTGGCCGATGAGCAGCGACATCGCGGCCACGTTGACCGAGTGGCCGAACGTGTAGCCGTCGTGGGTGCGGAGGTCGCCCAGGTTGACCACCACGTCCGGCTCCGACAAAATGTCCGACAGCATCTCGTCGATGCTGTCGAACAGCGGTGCGCAGTGGATGCGGTTGCCCTGCTCCAGATCGCGGAACGTGTGCCACAGCCGGTTGATGGCCGCGACCCGCGTCGCGTCGGAGATCACGTCGGGAACGTCCGTCACCGGGCTGTCCGGGTCGCGGACGTACACGCCCGGAAAGCCCAGGGCGGCCAGGCGGCGGATTTCAAAGGCCGAAAGCACCGCACCCGGCCGCAGCAGCACCGCGCCGTTCGCTCCAAAAATCGGTCGAGCCACGATGTCACCGGGCTCCAGCCGGTTTGTCGGAACAAAACGGATCATGGTGACATTATTTGGACACGCGGACGTTCGTTTCCTGCCCCGGGCCGCCCGACCGTTCGGTCGCCCGGCGCACGGGCGCGAAGCTGAAGCGGTGGAGCGGGCACGGCCCGTGCTCCAGCAGGGCCCGCAGGTGCTCCCGGGTGCCGTAGCCTTTGTGCGCGGCAAAGCCGTACGCGGGCCACGCCCGGTCCCACGTCCGCATGATGCGGTCCCGGATGACCTTGGCCACGATGCCGGCCGCGGACACTTCGGGCACCAGCGCGTCGCCCCGCACCACGGCCCGCTGCGGCACGTCCACGCCCGGGATGATGTGGGTGCCGTCCACGTACACCTGGTGGGGCTTCACCGGCAGCGCCAGCACGCACTGCCGCATGGCCTGCAGCGTGGCCCGCAAGATGTCGGCGCGATCGATGCGGCGGGCCGAGGCGATGCGAAAGGCCACGGCCTCCGCGCCGGTCATGATTTCGGAAAACAGGCGCTCCCGCGCCTTGGGGGACAGCCGCTTCGAATCGGCCAGCCCGTCGGGAACGAAGGCGCCCAGCACCACCGCCGCCGCGACCACCGGCCCCGCCCACGGCCCGCGGCCGGCCTCGTCCACGCCCGCCACCATCCGGGTTTCGCTGCCGCGTCGCGTCATCGGGCCCCGTCCGCCTCCTGGCCGCCCGCCGGACGGCCCTTCTCCGGGCCGCGCGGGGGCGGGCTTTCCAGCGTCAGGCGACCGAGGCGGCCGCTGCGAAAGTCGGCCAAGACCAGGGCCGCGGCCCGCTCCAGGTCGGGCTCGCCGCCGGGCAGCAGCGCGCCCCGCCGCCGGGCCACGGCCCGCAGGGGGCTTTCCGGGTCCGCCGCGGCCTCCGGACCGTAGCGGGCGGCCACGGCGCCGGGGAACCGCTGCAGCAGCAGCCGCAAGAACGCGTCGGCCGCTTCCACCGGATCATACGCCGTCTCCGGCACGGCGCCCGTGGCGGCCAGGAGCACCGCCGCGGCGCCGGTGGTTCTCTCGGGCCACAAGACACCCGGGCTGTCCAGCAGCTCGAGCCCCGGCCCGCCCGACAGCCACTGCAGGCCCCGGGTCACGCCGGCCGTGGCGCCCGTGGCCGCCTTCGCGCGCCCGGCCAGGCTGTTGATGGCCGTCGACTTGCCCACGTTGGGCAGGCCGGCCACCAGCACCCGCGTCGCGCCGCGCCGGCGTCCCGCATCCCGGGCGGCCGCCCGCAGCAGAGCCCGGGCGCGCCGCACCCACGCGCCGCCGCGCAGGTCCGCGGCCGCGGCGGACTGGCCGAGGGAGCGAAAGTATTCCAGCCAGGCTTTGGTCATGGCTTCGTCGGCCAGGTCGGCTTTGGAGAGCAGAAGCACCCGGGGCAGCGGCCGCTCCGCGGCCAAAAGGCGAGGATGACGCGACGTCTCGGGAATGCGCGCGTCGATGATCTCCAGCACCACGTGCACCAGCTTCAGCCGCTGCGCCAGCTCGCGCCGGGCTTTGGCCATGTGCCCCGGGAACCACTGCACTTCGACCGTGCCCGCCTCCCGGCCGCCGTTCCCGGGCCGCGCCTCAGTCATCGAACGACGCCAGGACGGGCGGCACCCGCACCACTCCCATGTTGGCCGGCGGCCAGTAGACCAGCCGCGCCACGCCGACGATGAGATCCATGGGCACCGGGCCCACGTCGGGATAGCGGCTGTCGTCGGAGTTGTTGCGGTTGTCGCCCAGGACGAAGACGTGGCCTTCAGGCACCGTCACCGGCCCGAAGGCGTCGAAGATCGGCCCCTTGATGTAGGGCTCGTGGACGGGCCGCCCGTTCAAGATGAGCCGATGTCCGTAGATTTCCACCACGTCGCCGGGCAGGCCGACGACGCGCTTGATGAACTTGCGCTTGGGGTCCGAAGGATAGTGAAAAACGATAATTTCGCCCCGCTCGGGCGGCCGGATGCGGTAGGTGAGTTTGTCCACCAGGAGCCGTTGCCCTTCGGTCAGCGTAGGCTCCATGGAGCTGCCGTGGACCAGGAACGACTGCGCCACGAAGACGATGATCAGCCCCGCCAGCACCACGGCCACCAGCAAGGCCTCGATGTACTCGCGCAGTTCCGCCTTCATTGCCCGTCTCCGCCCGCCCTCACAGGAAAGAGCGCCGCACCTTTTCAGGAGCGGCGCTCGCGCACCCGGGCCGCCCGGCCGACCCGATCACGCAGATAGTAAAGCTTCGCGCGGCGCACCCGGCCCCGCCGCACCACTTCGATCTTGTCCACGCGCGGCGAATGCAGCGGGAAGACGCGCTCCACACCCACGCCGCCGGACAGCTTGCGCACGGTGAACGTCTCCCGCAGGCCGCCGCCTTTGCGGCGCAGGACGACGCCTTCAAACACCTGGATGCGCTCCCGGTCCGCCTCCACCACTTTCACGTGGACGCGGACGGTGTCGCCCGGCCCGAAGTCCGGCCGGTCCGTGCGAATCTGCTCCTGCTCGATGGACCGGATAATGTCCATTGCGTTTCACTCCTCGCAGCCACTTGCTCCTCGGCTGATCCTTGTGGACCACGCTATTTTATCACGGGGTCCTCCGTCCGACAACAATCACGGCTCCTCGCCCTCGGCCGCGTCCTCGGCCCGCAGCTCCTCCAGGAAGCGCAGGTCCTCCTCGGACAAGGGCGCTTTGGCCAGCAGGTCCGGCCGCCTTCGCATCGTCCGCCGCAGCGCCTCTTTGCGCCGCCAGCGGCGTATCTCTTCATGGTGGCCGCCCAGAAGCACTTCGGGCACCGCCATGCCGCGAAACTCCGCGGGGCGGGTGTAGTGCGGGTGGTCGAGCACGAAGCCTTCAAACGACTCCTGCCGCGCCGATTCGGCCTCGCCGATGGCGCCCGGCAGCAGCCGGCACACCGCGTCGATGACCACCATGGCCGGCAGCTCGCCGCCGGTCAGGACGAAGTCGCCGATGGACAGCTCTTCGTCCGCGAGGGTCCGCACCCGCTCGTCCACGCCTTCGTAATGCCCGCAAATCAGGACGAGATGTTCCTTTTCGGCCAGCTCCCACGCCCGCGCCTGGCTGAAGACGGACCCCTGCGGGTCCAGGAGGATGACGTGCGGAGGTCCCGCCGCGCCTTCCTGCCGGGCCCGGGCGATGACCGCCTCCACCGCGGCGAAAACGGGCTCGGGCTTCATCACCATGCCGGGCCCGCCCCCGTAGGGGGCGTCGTCCACCTGGCGGTGCTTGTCCGTGGCGAAGTCCCGGATGTTCGTCAAGCGGACGTCGAGGATGCCCCGCTCCCGGGCGCGGCCCACGATGCTGTGGTCCAGAGGGCCCGTGAACATTTCCGGAAACAGCGTCAACACGTCGATGCGCATGCCGTCACTCCAGCCCCGGCAACAGCCGGACCACCATGCGGCCCGCGTCGACGTCGACGCGGAGCACCACGTCTTTGACGGCCGGCAGCAGCAGCTCCGAGCCGTCCGCCCTCTCCACGACGTAGACGTCGTTGGCGCCGGTGAACAGCACTTCCTTCACCACGCCCAGCTCCCGCCCGTCTTCGTCCACGACCTCAAGCCCCACGATCTGGAAGACGTAGTAGTGGTCTTCGGGCAGCGGCACCACTTGGTCGCCGGGCACTTGCAGCAGCGCCCCGCGCAGCGTTTCCGCGTCGTCCCGTGTGTCCACGCCCTCCAGTTTCACGATGACGAAGCCCTTATGAAACCTCGCCCGCTCCACGGCCAGCTCCTGCGGCACGCGGCCGGGCCGCCGCACGAACACCCGCTCAAGACGCTGGAAGCGCTCCGGGAAATCGGTGCGCGGCCAGACCCGCACTTCCCCCCGCACGCCGTGGGGCGCGGTCACTTCGCCGATGGAAACAAAATCGTCCATAAACCCTTCCAGCGCTCAGTCGACGATCTCCACGTGCACGAGGCGGCCGTCCCGCACGGCGCCCGCCTTGATCAGCGTGCGCAGCGCCTTGGCCACCCGGCCTTTGCGGCCGATGACACGGCCCAGGTCGTCCTCGTCCACGTGCAGTTCCAGCACCACCGACCGCTCGCCGATGACTTCATGCACCTCGACGGCTTCCGGCTTCTCCACCAGATGCCGGGCCACGTACTCCAAAAGCTCCTTCACGGGCCGCTCCCCCCGTCACTGCGCCGGCTTGAACTTCTCCCACACGCCCGCCTTGCGGAGCAGGTCCCGGGCCGTGTCGGACGGCTGAGCGCCCTTGCGCAGCCATTCCAGCGCCTTCTCCTCGTCCACGGAAAACTCCGCGGGCTCGGCGATGGGGTTGTACCAGCCCAGCTGATCGATGAACCGGCCGTCGCGCCCGGCGCGGGAGTCGGCCACCACTAGCCGGTAGAAGGGCCGCTTTTTGGCGCCCATCCGCTTCAGACGAATGCGAACCGCCATGTCGTCACCTCCGTTTCCTGCTCGGCTCGCGCCAAACTCAGCTCTGGAACAGCCGGGCGAACATGCCTCTGGCCCTGCGGCCGCCCTTGCCGCCCAGCTGTTTGAACAATGTTTTCGTCTGCTCGAACTGTTTGAGCAGACGGTTGACGTCTTGCACTTTGGTGCCGCTGCCGCGGGCGATGCGCCGGCGGCGGCTGCCCTTGATGATGGACGGGTTGGCCCGCTCCTCGGGCGTCATGGACCGGATGATGGCCTCCATCTTGACCAGCTCTTTCTCGTCCACCTGCAGCCCCTTCAGCTGACCGGCGCCGGAAAGCCCCGGAATCATGCCCAGCAGCTGATCCAGCGGGCCCATCTTGCGCACCTGCTGCATCTGCTCGAGAAAATCGTCGAAAGTAAAGTCGGCCGTGCGCAGCTTCTCCGCCATTTTGCGCGCGGCTTCCTGATCCACCGCGGCCTGGGCCTTCTCGATGAGCGTCAGCACGTCGCCCATGCCCAGGATGCGGGAGGACATGCGCTCGGGGTGGAAAGGCTCCAGCGCGTCCAGCTTTTCGCCGACGCCGACGAACTTGATGGGCTTGCCCACGACGGCTTTCACCGACAGGGCCGCGCCGCCCCGGGCGTCGCCGTCCATTTTCGTCATGATGAAGCCGGTGAGCTCCAGGCGCTCGTTGAAGCGCTCGGCCACGTTGACGGCTTCCTGCCCCGTCATCGCGTCCAGCACGAGCAGCGTCTCCTTCGGCTCCACGTCGGCCGCGATGCGCTCCAGCTCCTCCATGAGCTCGTCATCGATGTGCAGGCGGCCAGCGGTGTCGATGATGACGATGTCGTTGCCGTACGCGCGCGCGTGGGAGACGGCCGCGCCGGCGATGTCCACCGGATCGTGCTTGTCGCCCAGCGAGAAGACGGGCACGTTCAGCTGCTCGCCCAGCACTTGCAGCTGCTTGACGGCCGCGGGGCGGTACACGTCCGCGGCCACCAAAAGGGGACGGTGGCCCTGCCGGCGCAAAAGGCCCGCCAGCTTGCCGGCGGAGGTGGTCTTGCCCGCGCCCTGCAGCCCCACCATCATGATGACGTGGGGCGTGCGGCCGGTCAGCTGCAGCCGGGCGTGGCTGCCGCCCATCAGCTCGGTCAGCTCTTCGTGCACAATCTTGATCACTTGCTGGCCGGGCGTCAGGCTCTGCATGACTTCCTCGCCCACCGCGCGCTCTTTGACGCGGGCAACGAAGTCTTTGACGACGCGGAAGTTGACGTCGGCCTCCAGCAAGGCCAGGCGCACTTCCCGCAGCGCCTCGTCCACGTCCTTTTCCGAGAGCTTGCCCCGGCCCCTCAGCTTGCCGAGAGCCGTCTGCAGTTTTTCAGCCAGGTTGCTGAACAAAGCGACACCGCCTCAGATGCGTCGTAGCGCCGCGCCCGCCAAGCCGCGGCCACGGGAAGCCTCTACACTCCGTGTTCGCCGTCGGCCAAAGACTGCACCATGTCCCCGATGCGGCGAATGCGGCCGGCCACGTCCTCGGCCCGGTCCGCGCCCACCATGGACGCGATGTCGTCGGCCAGCTCCTCCAGATCCTTCGTGACCTGCCGGATGACCTTTTGGCCGCGCAAATACTTGTCCACCAGGTTCAGCTTGGCCTCGAACTCCTCCAGGGCGCGCTCGGACCGCTTCAAAATGTCGTACACCGCCTGGCGGGTCACGTCGTGCTGGGCCGCTATCTCGCCCAGGGACAAGTCGGCCTGGTAGTACAGGTCGAAAAACGTGCGCTGCTTCTTGGTCAGCAGCTGGCCATAGAAGTCGTAGAGAAGGTTCATGCGGACCTTCTTGGACGTGGACACCTTGCGTACAAGCACCTCTGTTAAGCCTTGAAACTTTACAGGTGTCAGTATATCCAAAGAACCGCGGCCGTGTCAAGCCAGCAGCGCCTCGGCGAACGCCTCCGGGTCAAAATCTTGAAGATCGTCCACCTGCTCGCCCACCCCCACCAGCTTGACGGGCACTTTCAGCTCTTCCGCGATGGCGACGATAACGCCGCCTTTGGCGGTGCCGTCCAGCTTGGTCAGCGCGATGCCGCTGACGGGCACCGCCTCGCGGAACAGCCGCGCCTGGGAAAGCCCGTTCTGGCCCGTCGTCGCGTCCAGGACCAGCAGCACTTCGTCCAGCGGCCGCCCCAGCTGGCTCACCAGCACCCGGTGCACTTTGCTGAGCTCCTCCATCAGGTTGGAGCGGGTCTGCAGGCGCCCCGCCGTGTCCACCATGAGGACGTCCGCGCCCCGGGCCTGCGCGGCCTGGGCCGCGTCAAACGCCACCGCGGCCGGGTCCGCGCCCGCCTGCTGCGCGACAACCGTTGCGCCGGTGCGGTCGCCCCACACTTGCAGCTGCTCGATGGCCGCGGCGCGGAAGGTGTCCGCCGCGCCGATGATCACTTTCTTGCCCTGGCTGCGGAACCGGTGGGCCAGCTTGCCGATGGTCGTCGTTTTCCCCGCGCCGTTGACGCCCACGATGAGCATGGCCGTCAGGCCGTCGCGGTTTTGCGCCAGCGGGCTCGCGACAGGCCGCAGCAGCGCGGCGATTTCCTCCCGGAGCAGCCGCTTGACCGCTTCCTCGTCCGCGGGCTTCTCTTCCTTGACCCGCTCGCGCAGGCCGTCGATGATGCGCATGGTGGCCGCCACGCCCGTGTCGGCCAAAATGAGGGCTTCCTCCAAGCCTTCGTACACCGACTCGTCGATGCGGCCGCCCCGGCCGCCCAAAAGCTCGTCCACCCGCTCCTTGAGCCCCGTGCGGGTGCGGCTCAGGCCTTCGCGCAGCCTTTGCAGCCAACCACCTTGCTTCGCCACGTCGTCGTCTCCTTCTCGGTCTAGCTGATGCTCGCCACCGCTTCCTGCAAGTTCAGCGACACGACGGTGGACACGCCGGCCTGGGCCGACGTCACGCCGTACAGCGTGTCGGCCACCTCCATCGTCGTCGCGCGGTGGGTGATGACGATAAACTGGGAATCTTGCGCGGCCTCCCGCAGCAGCGCCTGAAAGCGCCCCAGGTTGGCCTCGTCCAGGGCCGAGTCCACCTCGTCCAGCACGTAGAACGGGCTCGGGTGCACTTTCAGCAGCGCGAACATGAGCGCGATGGCCGTCAGCGCCCGCTCGCCGCCCGAGAGGGCCAAAAGATGGCGGGACCGCTTGCCGGGCAGCTGCACGTGCACGTCCACGCCGCCGTCGTCCAGCAGCGTCAGCTCGGCCCGCCCGCCGCCGAAAAGACGGCGGAACGTCTCGTCGAACCGCTGGGCCACCCGGGCGAAGGTCTCGTCGAACCGCTGCTGCGAGACCCGATCCAGCCGCCGGATGGCCTGTTCCAGATCTTCCGCGGCCCGCTCCAGATCCTGCCGCTGCTCCTCGAGGAAGCCCAGGCGCTCGGTCAGCTCGGCCAGCTCCTGCTCGGCGCCCAGGTTGACGGCGCCCAAAGCGGCCAGCTCCTCCTCCAGCTCGCGAATGGTGCGCATGGAGGCCCGGGCCTGCCGCGCGATGTCTTCGGCCTGCTCGGGCCGCAAGTCCAGCTCCAGCAGCCTTTGCGCGGCGCCGTCCAAGGCCGACGCGTGCCGGGCCGCCGCGGCTTCCGCGGCCCACACCCGCTCCTTCAGCTCGTCCACCCGGCGGGCGGCCTCCGCGGCCTCCGCCGCGGCCTGCCGGCCCCGCACCTCGGCTTCGGCCAGGGCCGCCCGCAGATGGTCGAGCCGCTCTTTGGCCTGCTCGGCGGCGGCTTCCTGCGCCGGCGCCGCGGCCCGCAGCCGCCCCAGCTGGTCCTCCAGCTCCCGCCGCTCCGCCTCCAGCCGCTGCAAAGCGTCGGCGAGGGCGCGCCGCCGCTCGGCCGCGTCCGCGCCCGCCCGGCGCCAGCGCTCCAGCTCCCGGACCGCGGCGGCGATGGCCTCCTCCTTCGCGGCCAGCTGCGCCCGGACCCCGGCCACCGCCTCCACCAGCTCCCGGCGGGCGGCTTCGTCCCGCCGGCCCGCTTCCTCCAGCCGCCGGACCGCGGCCTCCAGCTGCCGCCGGCGCTCCTCCAGCCGCTGCAGCTCGTCCCGGAGGGCCGCGGCCCGCGACTCGTCCGTCTCCGCCTGGCGCTCCAGCTCCTCCAGCCGGGCGCCGGCCGTGTCCCGCTGGCCCTGCAGCCGCTCCACCTCGGCCTCCAGCCGCACGACGCGCTGGCGCCGCTCCGCGGCCAGGAGCGTGTCCGCCCGGACGTCGTCCTGGCTGGAGGCGGCCGTCTGCTCCAGCGCCTTTACCCGCTCCAGCGCGGCCCGGACCGCGTCGGCCCGGCGGGCCAGCTCGGCCGCGGCCCGCTCTTCCCGGGCCGCCAGTTCCCGCTGCTCCCGCCGCCGGGACAGCAGGCCGTCGCCGCCGGCCGAAGGCGCGGAGCCGCCCGTCACGGGCCCGCCCGGCACCAGCAGGTCCCCGGCCAATGTCACCAGCCGCAGGCCCGACGGCAGCGTGCGCGCGATGGCCTGGGCCTCCGGCAGCGTCTCCACCACCAGAATGCGGTCCAGCAAATAGTCGATAACGGGCCGCACTTCGGGGTCCGTGTCCACCAGTTCCGACGCGACGCCCACGGCGCCGGGCGCTTTCAGCGCGGCCAGCTCGCTGGACGGCCACCGGCGGGGCCGCACCGTGTCCAGAGCGAGAAACGTGGCCCGCCCGGCGCGGCGCCGGCGC
>Ga0079223_10002404_pt1 | contig 11577 bp, 11 predicted proteins | sample Stecom2011_FD_75072 | JGI IMG/M metagenome (GOLD analysis project Ga0079223, IMG submission 75072) | Agricultural soil microbial communities from Utah to study Nitrogen management - Steer compost 2011 | ecosystem: Environmental > Terrestrial > Soil > Agricultural land | place: USA: Utah...
AAATTTGTTGTAAAGATTTTTTGGTCCTTTGCTAAAATTTCCTACAGGATCTTTAGCGCCAGAAATAATATATATTGGTAAGTCATTAGGTACAACATCAAAATTATGATTAATTTTAATGAACCCTTTAACTAAGTCATGATAAAACGAAACAGTGAATATCTGTCCGCAATATTCGTCTTCAACATAATTATCGACTTCTTTTTCATCGCGTGTTAACCAATCAAAATCAGTCCTATTTGGTGCAAATTTCTTATTAAATGAACCAAATGACAAGCGATGGATTAACTTACTACGATGTCTTCTACCTCTTATAAATCTAATTAATCTAGCGAAAATATAACCAAAATAGTTTTTTATTCCTTTGTTTAAATTGCTACCAGAAAGTATTACCCCATCTATTGTAGTCCCATATTCTTGAATATATTTTTGGGCAACAAATGAACCCATTGAATGACCAAATAAATAAATTGGTAAATTAGGTTTACTATCTTTGATTTTTTTTATAATTTCAAAAACATCACTTACTAAGATTTGAAAATTATCAATATCAGACATATAACCTATATCATCTTTAGAAGCAACGCTTTGTTTATGACCTCTTTGATCATAACCAACCACCATATATCCCTTAGATGCTAAAAAATCTGCAAAATCATTATATCTTTCAATATGTTCTGCCATACCATGACAAATAAGGATATTCGCTTTAGCATTTTCAGGCTCATATATAAAGCCTTTGACTAAACCGTTTTGACTTAATTGCATTTCAAAACTTCTCTTTTTCACTTTAACACCTCCGTTTAAAAAATATTTTTACCGATTTGAGGCATTTTAACATTAAAGTTCTCTGCAATAGTAGCAGCAACATCAGCAAATGTTTTTCTTAATCCTAAATCTTTTGCTTGCAAATTAGGATTATAAACCAATAGCGGGACATTTTCTCTAGTATGGTCTGTCCCAATATGTGTTGGATCATTTCCATGATCAGCACAAATAATGAGTAAATCTTCATCTTTTATATATGGCAATAATAAAGCCAAATCTTGATCAAACTCTTCTAAACTCTCTGCATATCCCAATGCATTACGCCTATGGCCGAATTTTGCATCAAAATCAACTAAATTAACAAAACATAATCCATTAAAATCTCTTTTAGTCGTTTCAATAGTTTGCATCATTCCATCATGATTACTTTTTGTTTTACTGAATTCTGTTATTCCTTCGCCATTAAAGATATCATTAATTTTACCAATAGCTATTACATCGTTTCCATTTTTCTTTAAGTGATCTAAAACAGTTTTATCAAATGGTTTTAATGCAAAATCTTTTCGATTAACTGTTCTAACAAAATCATCTTTGTTATTACCTACAAAAGGACGAGCTATTATTCTTCCAACCATCCATTCTTTATTTTCAATAGTAATACGTCTAGCAAACTCACAAATGCGATAAAGCTCATCTAAAGGGACTACCTCTTCATGAGCAGCAATTTGTAAGACTGAGTCAGCTGAAGTATAAACAATAATATTGCCTTCTTTGATATGCTCTTCGCCTAATTCCTTTATTATTTCTGTTCCACTAGCAGAAATATTACCTACTACTTTTCTCTCTGACTCTTCTTCTATTTTATCAATTAATTCTTGGGGAAACCCTGTATCAGTAAAGGATGGAAATGGCGTCAAAACTTCCAACCCCATTAGTTCCCAATGTCCAGTAAGCGTGTCTTTGCCCACACTCAATTCTTCCATTTTACCAAAAGAGGCAATTGGATCATTTACAGCTTTTACATTATTCACATCAGTTAGATTTCCAATTCCTAATTTTTCTAAAGTCGGTATAGAGAAATCTTTTTTGCTATAACTCAAGTGTTTTAAGGTATTTGTTCCTTCATCGCCATATTTTACTGCGTCTTTACTTGCTCCAACTCCCAAGGAGTCAGCAACAATTACAAAAATTCTTTTATAGCTCATTATTATTTCCTTCCTTTTGATCGTGGGTGTGATTTTAAATATATTTCCGTCAATTTTTGATTATTAACATGTGTATAAATTTCCGTTGTAGAAATATCTTCATGCCCTAAAAGTTCTTGGATTAATCGTAAATCAATGCCATTATTTAATAAATGCGAAGCAAATGAGTGACGTAACATATGTGGAGTTACATTTTTTTTAATTCCTGCTGCTTTTGCATGTGTTTTTAATATCAAGTTAAAGTTTTGTCTTCCCATTTGTTTACCAAATCTTGTGACGAATAAATACGGATTTGATTTATTATAAGTTTTCACAAGCTTTGTTCTCACATTTTTCAAATATAAGTTAATTAAATCTATTGCCGGTTCACTTAAAGGAACAAGTCTTTCCTTATTTCCTTTTCCAAGTATTTTTACAAAACCTCTATCCAAATGTAAATTCTCGATCTTTAAATTAACTAATTCACTTACTCGCAAACCTGATGAATAAGCTAATTCAATCATAGTTTTATCTCTTATGGATAAATCATCATCCATTTTTATGCTATCTATAATAGTTGATATTTCTTCAATGCTTAAAATTGTTGGCAAACGTTTTTCGACTTTAGGTTTGTCTACTATTGATGCAACATTTTTGTCTACATGATTTTCCAATAATAAAAACTTATGAAACGAACGAATCGCCGTTAACGTGCGCGATCTTGAAGTGGCCGCTATGTTTCTTCTTTGGAGAGATGCTAAAAATTTACGAATATCCTCAGCTTGTATATCTTTTGGATGCGAAATATTTCTAACATCAGTTAAAAAAGTTAAGTATTTTTTTAAGTCATGCATATAATTAGCACATGTATTACTACTTAAATTTAATTCACCAGTAATATAATATCGATATTCAGTTGCGTATTCATGCATAAATTCCACCTATAATCTCCAATAAGCAACTATAAATAAAAATTAAAACAACGCTAATTAACATTAGTTTAAAGTAAAAGTCGTTTTTTATGTGATTTTTTTTATAATTTGCATAAGAAGTAATAATTGAATGATAACTCATAGTAAAAAACAATGGCAAAAATAATATTAAGTCTAAAATGGTTATAGCAAAAAAATATGTAAAATTATTTCGTATTAAATAAATTACTAATACTCCATAAACAAAGCCGCGAAAAAAAATAACAAACAAATTAAAAATAAATCCGATAATGGATAAACCTAAAACCCACATAATGAATATATACCAATAATTTAGGCAAAAGGTTTTAATTATCCCTAATACTGTAACACCATCATTAGTAATTTGAATTGTTCCGGGAGAAACAATAATAAAGCTGGAGATAATTCCTATTATATATAAAGTGGCTATAATTTGTAAACCACGATTGTTATTCTTTTTCCCCACTAAACCCCTCTTTTATACAAATTCAGATAAAATTTGGTTAGATAAATATAGTTTGTCTAGTGGAATGAAAATATAATCATCTTTTATTTTCAGTAAATCATATTTAATTAGTTTATTTATGCTAGGAAATACATCAATAATATTTGCATAGAACTTTTCTTTAAAAGTCTTAATGTTAACTCCCTTAGTCATTCTTAATCCCATAATCATTTCATCTTGCATTTGCTCTAGTTTTGTAAGTTGTATTTTCTCATAATAATTAAGTTCACCTTTATCAATCCCTTCATAATATTTATCAAGGTTTTTGATATTTGTGTATCTTATATTATCAATATAGTAGCTAGCACTTGCTCCTATGCCTAAATAATTTTGATTTTGCCAATAAATCAAATTATGTATACTTTCATAACCAGGTAAAGAATAATTACTAATTTCATAATGATTATAATTATTTTCACGAAGAAAAGTAACTAAATTTTGAAATATTTCAAACTCAGTATCACCATCCATTGGTTTAAATTCACCTTTTTTGTATAGATGATATAAGATAGTTTTTTCTTCTAAAATTAATGAATAAGCGGAAATATGCTTTACTCCTAAATCAACTGCGATTTTAAGGTCATTTTCTACTGATTCAACCTTATCATTTGGTGCTCCATAAATCAAATCAACACTAATATTATTAAAACCAACATTATTAAGAATCTGAATCGCTTCAATTGCCTTTTGTTTGCTATGGTTTCTTCCTAAAAAATTAATCTTTTTTTGGTTGAATGTTTGCACACCTAAACTAATTCGATTTATCCGGCGTCTTTTTAAGATATTTGTCAATTCTACAGTTACATCATTTGGATTGGCTTCAATTGTAAACTCAACAACATTATCTAAATTGATATATTTAGATAATTGTCCAAGAAACTCATCAAGTAAATTTATTGGCAGCGCCGTAGGCGTTCCACCACCGATATATATTGTTTTGATATCTTTTAAGTATCTTTCCTTTAGTTTTAATTCTTTTATTAAATATTTTATATATTTTATTTTCACTTCATCTTTGGCAATCATCTTATAGAAATCACAATAAGTACATACATGATCACAAAAAGGAATATGAATATATAAAGCTTTCATAACCCTAGTCCTCATCTAGACTTAATACAGCTAAGAATGCTGATTGAGGTATTTCAACATTCCCAACAGATTTCATACGTTTTTTTCCTTCTTTTTGCTTTTGAAGAAGTTTCTTCTTACGACTTACATCTCCTCCGTAACATTTAGCAATTACATCTTTTCGTAGTGCTTTAACTGTACTACGGGCAATTATTTTTCCACCTATAGCTGCTTGTATAGGAACATCAAATAATTGTCTAGGGATTAGATTCTTTAATTTGCTTGTAAGCAAGCGTCCTCGATAATATGCATCATCTCTATGAACAATTGTGCTTAATGCATCTACTCTTTCCCCATTAAGTAATATATCTAAACGGATTAAATCCGATTGTTTATATTCAGATAATTGATAATCAAAGGAAGCATAACCTTTTGTTGTCGACTTTAATTTATCAAAAAAGTCGTAAATAATTTCAGATAAGGGCATTTCATAAGTCAATGTAACACGATTGGTTTCAATATATACCATGTCTTTAAAAATACCACGTTTACTTTGACATAATTCCATTACCGAACCAACATAGTCGTTTGGTAACATTATTGTTGTTATAACGAAAGGTTCTTCAATCGATTTTATACTTACTCTTTCAGGCATTAAAGTTGGATTATCTACTTCAACCATCGTACCATCATCTAAATTAACTTGATAAATAACTGATGGAGCGGTGGCAATTAGGTCAATGTCAAACTCTCTTTCCAATCTCTCTTGAACAACGTCCATATGCAACATACCTAAAAATCCAGCTCTAAAGCCGAAGCCTAATGCTTGGGAGGTTTCTGGTTCATAAATCAAACTAGCATCATTTAATTTGAGTCTCTCTAAACCTTCTTTTAATTCTTGATATTTATCATTATCTACCGGGAACAACCCACAATAAACCATAGGTTTTAATCTTCGATAACCTGGCAGAGGTTCTTTTGTTGGGGTATCGACAAAAGTAATCGTATCACCAACTTGAACATTATTTATATCCTTGATGCTTGCGGCAATATAACCCACATCGCCGACAGTTAAGTAATCTCGCTTTTTTTGTCCCGGAGAATATACTCCTACTTCTGTAACTTCATATTCAGCTTTTGAAGCCATCATTTTAATATTGTCACCTTTTTTAATAGTCCCATCAACAATTCTAATTAATGGAATGATTCCCCGATATTGATCATAGTAAGAATCAAAAATCAAAGCTTTTAAAGGTGCTGATGGATCTCCTTGTGGCGCAGGAATTTTCTCAACGATTTGTTCTAGTAAGTCTTTAATTCCAATTCCATCTTTTGCGGAAGCAAAAACTGCTTCTGAGGCATCAAGACCAATAACTTTTTCAATTTCTTCTTTAGCTTTCTCTGGATTAGCATTGGGTAAATCAATTTTATTTATTAATGGAAGTATTTCCAAATCATTATCAATTGCTAAGTAAACATTAGCCAATGTTTGTGCTTCAATACCTTGAGCGGCATCAACAATTAAAATCGCCCCTTCACAAGCTGCAAGCGAGCGAGATACTTCATAAGTAAAATCAACATGTCCTGGAGTATCTATTAAATGAAAAATATAATCATTTCCATCATCAGCTTTATAAATCAACTCAACTGCATTAAGCTTAATAGTTATTCCTCTTTCTCTTTCTAAATCCATAGTATCGAGAAGTTGTTCTTTCATGTTTCTTGTTTCCACTGTATTTGTCAACTCTAAAATTCGATCAGCTAGGGTAGATTTACCATGATCGATATGTGCTATAATTGAAAAATTGCGAATGCGTTTTTGTCTTTCTAGTAATTGATTTTTGTTAGGTATCATATATCATTTCCTTCTTTCTACTATACTTAATTTTATCATAATTAGCTAATAATTTCAATAGTTTTCATTATTACATTTTTCTGCAAATTAACATGTTCATCGCCTTTTTTTGACAATGTTTAGTCGAAAATATCGGTAGATATTCTCAAATTAATATAACAATAGCTTATCATAAATTCGTTAATATAACCTTAACAAAGCTAGAGAAAAATGTTATAATATAAATGGTGATAATATGAAAGTAAAATATCCAAATCCTTCTATCAAAGTAAATAAAGCAACAAAACCTAAAACACATGGTATGTTGCTTGAGAATTCATTAAATCTTACTAATGAATATTATCGTAATAAAAATATCGCTTTTATTTATAAAAAACCAACACCTATTCAAGTAGTAAGGGTTGATTATCCACAAAGGAGCAGAGCCAAGATAGTCGAAGCTTATTACCAAAGAGCCTCTACTACGGACTACAATGGTATCTACCGAGGTAAATATATCGACTATGAAGCAAAAGAAACTAATAATCTTAGTTTTAGCTTTGCGCATATTTTCCCCCATCAAATAGACCATCTTTTAAAAATTGATGAACATGGCGGTATTGCATTTATAATTATTTATTTCAAAAAGGTTGATGAAATTTATTTAATAGATATCAAAACCTTTAATAAATTATATCAACATGGATTAGAAGGTGGAGATAAAAGTATTAAACTCGATAAAATAAGTAAGGTAGGCTTTAAAATCGATTTAGGTTATACCCCTACTATTGATTATTTAAAGATAGTTGATAAATTGTATTTTGCTTCTGGGGATGTTTAATGAACAATTACCTTATTAATTAAAATAATCTTCTCACAGAAGTATTTATATCTATTTAAACAAAACAGCCAGAATTTGGCTGTTTTTGTTATTTGTTTGGATTCCAATCAATTTCATATTTTTCCCACACTGTAAAATCATTTCCAGGAATAATGTTGTTTGGGTCAACTAATGCTTCCCAAAAGCTACCATTATAAATCACAAAGTCTCCTTGTTTATATTTATTATGATGACGCCAACCCATTGTGATTTCCTGCCAATATTTTTCATTATTAGGTCCTAGTTTTCCAGGTTCTGGTGATGTTTTATCAGAAGTTAATTGATCAGAATTTAATTGATAATTCCAATACCACCATGAATTATTGTATCTAACAATACTATTTCGATCATTTTGTTTATATATATTAAATTTTGACCATTCATCAGTTAATTCTTGCCAGTAGCAAGTCTTGCCTGGTTCTTGGTTTATAATACTTTGATAACCTGATTTTAAAATATAGTGTTTATCATTATATATTACATAATCATCAGCATTATAAGCTTGTGTAGGATTCCATTTATCATCGACTATTGTTGTTGTCGGTTCCCAGAAGTTTGTTTTTGTAGGCAATTGCCCCTGAACGTTTCTTCTTGCTTTATAATAATTTCCATTGTAGAAAACAATGTCGCCTGTAGAATAACTTCTATCATAATCATAAATAGATTTATTGAGAATTACCCATCCATCATTTTCATAAATTTTAGGTATATTTCCCCAACTATCAATTGATTTAAAAAAGTATCCATCACGATAAACTATTTCTCCTGTTTGATAAGATCCTCTAACTGCATCAACAAAATCTATTCCAACAATTTCGTATTGACTAGAAAAACCATTCGATGCTGTTGGTGAATTGTAAGAACTTTCAATATTTTCAGGTACATAAAAATATGAATCTTCAAATAGTACAATATCGCCTTTTAGATATTCATTACCACTTTGCCAAACATTATCAAGTCTTTCCCAAGTCCAGTGATTTTCTCCCGGCATATAATTATTATAATTAGCTTTGGATCGCCAAAATGTATTATCATAATAAACAATTTGGTCTATTAAAAACACTTTATCTTGTGACCATCTTTTAGTTAGTGGTTCCCAAGCCCAAGTTGCTGTTTCCGGATGCTGATTTGAAGAAACATTAACTCCTTCTTTAACTCGCCAATAAGACTTTTTTCCATTTTCATCTATAGTAAAAACAACAGCACCAGATAAATAAGATTTTGAAGAATTATATTCTCTAATAATGTTCGGGCTAAAAATAACTCCCTGTATTCCATAATAATCTGACACATCATTGTAAGAGACAATAATTTGTAATGTATTCGCTTCTAAAACTACTGCGTATTTTAGTAATTTGTTTAAAAATACAACAACTTCCTATTCTCCATTATCGATTTGTATTTTATTATCTATTTTAGGATTATAGACATAACCATAATTATTATCAATTGAACTTAATTCTATAAATATACCACGGGTTAATCCCGTAATACCAATATTATTCCAGATAATTTCAACCTTATCAATTTCATTTGTAACATTAATAGTATTAGCTAATTCACCGTTTTCGTCGAGCATAACATTGTTTAAATTCCAAATTGAACTATAATCAGCCTGAATTACCTCCGCTTGAATTGTAAAGAATAAAGTATAATTACTCAATCTGAGGTCAATATTAGCTCCAGAGACAATATTAAAACTTTTTTCTGTATTTTTTAAAATTGACTCATCACCATAAATAAAGATATCATCTTCATTATTAGTAAATGTATCATTATCAGTTTTCAAATGAACATCTTTACCAACGTGCCAAGTAACCATATTGGGATTTGCTACAACTTCACCATTTTCCATCCACATCTCGATTAACTTGAATCTAACATCTAAATTCTTTTTAGCTTCAATTAAAACATCGATATTTATAGTTGATAAATTGCTTAAATTATTGCTAGTAAATTTAAATGTATAAAGGTTTTGATCATAATAATCTTGATTGGAATTATCTAATAATATATCGTTTCCATCAATATTAATAGTTGCAGTCATGCTAGCATCAAAAACATTGCTAGAATCTAAATTAAGGTTTATATTATACAAATTGTTCTCTTTGTAAATCATCCATGCTGAGACACCAATTGTACTCACTAAAACTAATGCAAGTATTAAATAAACAATGGTTAATCTTCTTCTAGTTTTCATTTATAGCTACCCCCTTAATAGTGAAAGTAACCGGGTATGCTAATGAATAATAATTTTCTTGTAGTTCTTCAGTTAAGCCATCATAATATCCCCATATTGCAATTTGAAGAGTTTGCTCAGTCGTTCCTGCTTCTATAATGACACTGTTTTTATTTCTAATTTTATTTAAAACTTCCCTATGAAACTGTCCTTCATCTGTTTCATCGATAGAATCTTTAATATTATCAATTTCAAAATTAACTCTTGTTGTATGAACCATAAATAAGAAACTTTCATCATTTCCAATACATTCATCGGCAATTGGCTTTTTAACTGTAGAGTTAAAAAATATTTGCACATCTGTTTCTAATTCATAATCAAATTTTAAATTAATATCTATTATTGTAGCATAGCCTTCATAATCAGTAGTAGCATCAATTGAAAAATCACTATTTTGTACATACATCAATGATTCAAAATTAATGTAATCGAAAACAAACTCAATATCAAGGTTAATATCTAGTTCAATATAATCATTAACTACATGAATTTCTTCGCCTTCAACCTGCACAGATGATTCAGCTATAATCCACGCAAAAACCGATACTGTTGTACTTAGTATCGCTAATAAAAATATTAAAATGGATAGATAAGCTTTTTTTAACATCTGCTTTCCCTTCTTTATGCTTCTTTTTCCTCTTTAGTTTTATATATTTTGATGATATCAATGACTGACCAAATAATGAAAATTGTTGAAGTAATAATTACAAGCAAGACAATTATTTGTTGATTATTTACAAATAGTTTGCCAATTCCAAATAAAGGTAAAATCTTTGTTACTTTTCCAATTATGCGGTCGTTGGTTATATAACCTTCAAATTGGAAATCATCATTAGCATTATTTACTCCTTTAGTAATAAATCCTTCATCTGTTTCCTTGATTATTTTATGAACAATTAATATCTCTTTATCTTTACTTTTATAAACTATAACATCATCTTCATGATATTCTTCTGCACTTCGATAAATAATAAAATCACCTTTTTTGATCTCATCTTCCATAGATGATGAAACTACTAAAGAATAATAATGATTGAATACTTTTATCGGTTCTCTTCTTTTTAATCCAATTATATTTAAAACAATAAAAATAATTAAGATAATTAAAAATAATATTGATATGATTGCCAGAAGATATTTCAATGTTTTTTTCATAATTATTTTCTCATCTCTTTATTACATATTACTAATCTAGTTCTATTATATTATACGGGATAGACCCTTAATAAAGTATTAAAGCAAAAAAACACTCTAAACTAGACAACGAATCTATTTGATTCTTATCTGTTAGAGTGTTTTTAAGTTAAATTCTATTTTTCAAACACCTTGACTTTAGTTCTAAAACAAGGAACATGAACTTTTTCATTATTGATTTCAAACATTTGATAAACTTGTTTATTCTTATCCATTGCTTTTATTTCATAAGTTGTATTGTCAGCTGTTTTAAGTAAAGTACCTTGGTAAATCTTATTAATATTCTTTTCATCATATTTAAAGAATATTTCTTTTTTACCTATTATAAAACCTCTTATTTTATATGGTAAATTTATAATGTTTTGTGAGCCAACAATTTCAAACTCTACTGTTTGTTCAATGAAGCTATCACGAAAAAAGATTGAATCCTTGACTACATCATAAGCCTTAATGGCCTTCTTTTTAAATTCATCAACTTGTTTTTTACCTTGCTTTTTTAACTCGTTAAATCCTTCTTTAATATTTTTATATTTATCATTTTCCATGACTGTCACCTCTAGTTAAATAATATCATAGATATTAATATGTAACAAGAAGTAAAACAATTATGTTTCTAAAGTAGGATTTTCTAATGTAATAATTTTAGGGTTCTTTGCGGCAATGATTCTAATAACGATAACAGAAATTATAATTGACGGCACCATATACCCTAAATTATATATTATTGACCATGGTAGGGCATCATACCCATCTGGTGTATATGCAGAGAAAAATATATATCCAGAAAGAATATGGGATAATGTCCTGAGACCTCCACCAATAATGATGGCAAAATTTATATAATATAATCTTGCTGCTCCTTCATTATTAAAAATCTTTTTAGACAATATGCCGGCAACTCCTACCAAGCCATAAGCAAGCGGATAATCTAAGATAATTTGTGCTGGAT
>Ga0079223_10002405_pt1 | contig 11577 bp, 14 predicted proteins | sample Stecom2011_FD_75072 | JGI IMG/M metagenome (GOLD analysis project Ga0079223, IMG submission 75072) | Agricultural soil microbial communities from Utah to study Nitrogen management - Steer compost 2011 | ecosystem: Environmental > Terrestrial > Soil > Agricultural land | place: USA: Utah...
CTGTGCTGATTAAAGCATTCAAAACCTGGCTGGGATTCCGGAAAATCGCATAACATACGCTTTCCCCGGTTTGTGGGTTGATATTAAAAGTGGTTGACCAAAAACAACGAAATCAGTATATTGCGTCCCCGTTACAGGATCATAGCTCAGTTGGTTAGAGCGCTACCTTGACATGGTAGAGGTCCCCAGTTCGAATCTGGGTGGTCCTACCAATTCTGTAATAAAGCCAGTTACTTACGCAGGCCGTGAGAACTGGCTTTTTTTTGCGTGGAGTTTTCTCGCCGAAAGATTAGCTCAGGCCTGGATTTGGAGCTCCTCCGGAATAAGCGCCAACAGATCCGTAACCCCGATATCTTCTCCTGCCTGTGATAGTAACGTTGATACTTGTCCCCGATGATGAGTCTGATGGTTAAAAAAATGAAAAATCAGGCTCGAATATCGCTTGTTGGCAGGAACCCCTTTGGTGTTGTGATAGCGAAAGACGAAATCCAGGCCGTTTTCAGGCAGCTCATTGATCCAGTTGATAATGTGTTCGTCTAGCCAGACCCGATGTTGATATAAACTGTCGAAATCACTGAAAACAATCTGACTCAAACTGGCGGGATCCGGGAGATTCTTAACCTCTTGCAGGGATGAAGATGACGGATGTGCCGCGAACCGTTTAAGCCAAATGGTGTCACCAACAATTCCATGGTTGAGCGTACCGAGAATGGAACCAAAAAAAGCCCCGCGATCTTTGGCTAACTCTGACGGAACAAGATGGCCCGCAGCTTCATACACCTTTGAATTCATCACCTGATTGTAAGCCGCCAGCAATTCAAAGTGTTGCCTGATGCTCATCAGAACTCCCTCTCATGTATACTCCAAAATTAATCAGCACCGGCTTGGTGCAACGTGAACCAACAGACCCTGCCCTTATTTTTAGCTGAGAAATGCGTTGGTGCAACTGGTAGTGCAGGAATAAAGAGGCAGATTCAGTGACGACAAAAACCTACACCATTCAACCCCTGGGCAGGCGCGATCTGATGCCCGCTGCAGTACTGTGCGCGCTGGCAATGAACGATAATCCGATTCATATCAAAGTATTCGGTGACAGGCCCACACTACGTGAACACCGACTCAAACGTTTTTTCCCCGGGCTTCTTGCCTACGTTCAGCGCAAAGGCGCACTTTACGGTGCTTTTGATAATGAAACGTTGATCGCCGTGCTGGGCATGCTGCCACCGAACGGTTGCAAGCCGTCGCCTGGTGATTATTTACAACTGATGCCATCCCTACTGACATCTAACAACCCTGCCGGCACATTGCGTTTGGCCATTTGGCTTGGTACCTGGGCCAAAGCAGACCCAGACGTACCCCACTGGCATTTGGGCCCGCTGGCCGTTGCGCCTTGGTGGCAGCGTCAGGGTGTTGGTACCCAACTGATGGAATTCGCCTGTAAAACAGGCTCTGGTGATAACCTTTATCTGGAAACCGATAAGCTGACCAACGTGGGGTTTTATGAAAGGTTTGGTTTCTCGGTTCTGGACAGGCCGTCGGTTTTGGCTACATCAAGCTGGGTGATGATGCGATCCGCCTGACCATTACTCGCCCTGGGCGCTGATAGTGACCAATTTTAGCGCCAGACCAGCGAATACCGCACCCGCTATCCGATTCAGATACACCTGGGCTTTTGGCGAGTTATTTAACCAATTGCCAAGCGCTCCTGCCAATACAGCAATGGCATTGAAAACCACCAGTGAAACACAGATGAATATGCCACCAAGAAGGAAGATTTGTGGCGCAAGAGGGCCGTTTTCAGGTGAGGCAAACTGAGGAAGAAAAGCCAGGAAAAATATCGACACCTTCGGGTTGGTGATATTCATGATGATACCACGGCGATACAACGCACCGTTTGAGCGCAGATTCGATCTTGGCACATTAAGGCAGCTCTTCGAGGCCCGAAACGCCTGCCAGGCCAGAAACAACAGATATATGGCTCCGATAACCTTCAGGGTGGTAAAAGCCACAGCCGACGTTTGAAAAATTACCGCCACACCAAAGGCGACTGCCGTAGTGTGTACAATCAGCCCTGTGCACAATCCAAGCGTCACCAGAACACCGGCCTTCTTGCCGTACAGGGCAGACTGGGTAAGCACAAAAATGTTATCCGGCCCTGGCGCGATGCCCAGCAAGGCCGATGCAATAACGAATGTAACGATCGCTTCAACTGGCATCATCTTATCTCAGATCTTTCTACAGATAACGCCCTAACGGACTCTATCGTTACCTTCAACTTATAACCGAAACTCGATCATTTTCAATGACGGTTGCTGCATTTGCCCGCTCAATTATCTTGACCAGAACGGACTGGATGGTTTCATCTCCCCGTGCATCGTGCTCACTGGCCATTTTTTGCTCTTGTGGTTCAGCACCCTCTTCCGAGGTGAATGTCACAACGACTTCTGTTGCTGAATCAGACGTTTCTCCAAAGTATTCGATCGACACCTTTGGGTAGCCCTTGTTACCCCTTTTAACCAACTTTGCGATACGTTTTTTTGCTTTATCCACATTCATAGCTGAACCCTTGTAGCAGCCAAGCCCAAACTACCCAGGCACTTATTTGCCTGCGTCGCGCACAGCTTTAACATCGTCAGCCGTGATCTTCCTGGCTACGTTGCCCCACGCGCTGCGTTCATGATTGATGATGTCTGCTATGTCGGCATCATTCAACTGTGAACCGAAAGGCGGCATGATGGTTGGGTAAGAAACGCCATCTATATCCCCACCCTGCGCGCCAAACAGCACGGCGTGAATCTGCCTGGTGGCATCGTTATCAAGCACCGCAGAATTATCCTTCAGCGGAGGAAATGCGCCAGGCACTCCCATGCCGGTAGCCTGGTGACAAGCGGAGCAACTGGTGGTGTAAAGAGATGCACCGCGCTCGGGATCAAATACATAAGGGCCAGACGCAGCCACAGGTGTGGTTGAGGCACCTTCAACTGGCTCTGCTTTCAGGATGTTGGGTTGTGGCGCCGGACTGCCATCTGCCGAACTTACATCAATTACGCCAACGGCCCCCCTGACTGCATTAGCCATGGAGTGGTCTACAAATACATACTCTCCGGCCGTCGGGAAGCTGATATCCATGACAACACCCGCACCCGGTGCAACACTTTGTGTAGAAATACCGCTCAGGGCGTGCGCCGGATCCCCGTCAAGATAGACCTTGTCAAAGATGCCACCAATCACATGGAAGGCTGACCACAGGCTTGGGCCCGCATTGACAACATACAGCCGCACGTTTTCATCGGTTTTAGCCACCAGCGGCTGATCACGATACTGGAAGGCAACGCCGTTAAACACGACCTCATCGGGTGTAGCCCGAAGCATCTTCTCATAACTGTTCGTCATCAGGTTCTCGCCAACCTGCTGGGTGTACCACTCGCCCTGCACCAACACGTACTCTCGGTCTGCTGGCGGTAATGGCTCAATCGGATCAACAATTATTGCACCGTACATACCGGCACCAATGTGTAACAAGGCTGGTGCTGTACCACAGTGATAAAGGAAAGCGCCGGCTACTTTGGCTTCAAAGGAAAACTTCAGGGATTCGCCGGGCATAATGTCTATGTAGTCCAGACTGGCTGGCGTAATCGCAGCGTGAAAATCCACTGAGTGGTGCATGGTGCCACGGTTGGTGAAATTTATATTAACTGTCTGACCCTGACGCACACGAATCACCGGCCCTGGCACAGTGCCCCCAAAAGTCCAGGCCTGATAATCAACTCCGGCAGCAATCGCTACGGTATCGTCAGTAACAATTACGTCGACATCAACACTGTCGCCCTCTTGCAAGGGTGGCAGTATGGCGTCTCTGGCATCCGTCACTACTTTGTTTCCCGCCAGAGTCAGCGGTGATACAGCCTCGGCTGCCGCCTTGGGCGTGGCCGATCTGACATTCATTGAGCTGTGCAACCCGGCAACCAAAAAGAACGCCATAATGGCAATTCCCAGCAGCGCCGTAGCCTGCAAGTGCCATGCAATCGGCTGCGCCGTGCGCTGACCTATGTCGCGACTCCATTCGGCAACGCGCCGCCATTTGGGCCAGCGCCCTTCAATCAGATAGTCGAGACTGTAAGGGCTGGTTCCGGAGCGGCTGTTGCCAATCATCAGCGCGATAAAAATAAGCACGTAGGCAATAGCGGCGCCCATGTTGGTGGCGCCTACCGCATATGGACCACCAAAGCCCTCGGCCGTACTCCAGATCAGCAGGCTGAACAAAGCCCCTGCCAGGTAGAGGGTCTTGCGGGCAAAACCAAGCACCAGGCCCACTGCTAATAACGTTACGGCCAGACGGGTAAGCCCTACGAACAAATCCACATTTGGTGTTACCAGCGCAATCCACATGTCGAACCACCAGGCTGACCATGCCTGTTGTCCTTCAGCAGCATTGTGCAGATAGCCCACGTAGTTGGTTGCGAACTGTGATTGCCACGTAAAGGCCGCATTGCCTATCCAGATAAAGCCGAAGGCAACCCGCAATGCCGCGCTGGCAATGGCCGCCCAACCTTGAGATATCGGGTTATTGTTGGATTTTTTTGGCATGCTGCGACCTCGCGGTTTTTTTAAAAAATAACAGGCTTCAGCCACCTGGCTGACAGGTGGCGTACCTCTGATTTTGTGTTGTCAGCCTTCAAAAAGGTACGGACCGCAGTACGGACAGTACGTGCGCTCAATAAGGGGACTAAACCCGTTCACTATATCATGCGCAAGTTACAGGCCGAAGGGGTAGGTATCTGGCATTCCTTTCAATTCACGGCTGTCAAGGGTGGTAACTGCATGACTATGATCAATCCAGATGTACTCATCGAACTGGCGCGGGAGTTCCGTTTCAAAATAGTGACTGGCGCGCTCGGTGTCTGGCCGGTATATCACACCAATAGCTCGTTGGAGGCGGGGTGTGGATAAACTGCGGCGCACTTCCGGATCTGCACCCTGCCCCAGTGGCAGCAGAAAGCCTGCCAGGCCGGTTTCGTGGCAAAGCCACTCGTAACTTTCAGGGAGCACGGGGCGCAAGGTTTTGATCTCCATCGGCGCATCCCAGTCCGCGGCAGCGGCAACCGTGCCAGTATTAATGTAGGGCTGCGAAATCGTTTGGTTGGCGGCTATTGGCAGCGGTGTGTCGTGGTAGGCAACATTGCGCTGATTATCCGGTACGAAGGCTTCACGGGGTACCCGGCGCATGGCATCGAGCACAGCAGGTGAACCTATGCCGCGGCCACGTATCTGGTGGTCGACCATGGCCTCGCGGCGAGCAATCTGATTATGTTCGGTCATACCTCACAACCTCTTTTTCTCGTCTTCCACAACGGTCTTGTAACCACGGTCTCTCAGATTCTGAACGGTCTGATCAATTTCGTCCGTTGCCATATTCAGCATCTGAAGCGCTGTCACCCCAAGGCTGATACTCGACTCAATTGTTTCCGGGTATGCATGAACAGCACCGGCGGCCAGCAGGATCTTACTGGCATCCAGGTCTCGTGCCCGTGCTATCACCGGAACATGAGCGCAGGTTCTGTTTATGTATGTCAATGCACTTAATGCGGTGCTCTTGACATCAACCGCCAGGATGATCAGAGATGCCCGTTCGGCACGAATGGATGCCAGTAATACAGGGTCGCCAATACTGCCAAGCCAAACCGCATGCCGGTCTGCCCGACCCAATGCCACCCGTTTGGGGTCAGTATCAAATGCGACAAACGGTATCCCGCATGTCTGCAATAAAATAGCAATCGTGCGGCCTACTCGCCCATAACCACCAATCACCACAGAGCGCTCAGGAGCCTGCGGTAACTCGGCAACCTCCTCATCAGAGAGCGGAGGAGGCTTTACCAGGAATGTTGCGATAACGTTATTAAAGCGGATCAGCACTGCTCCCAAAACCATCGACAGGAGTACCGACGATATTGCAATCTGCCCAAGCTCGATATCAATGACATTGGAATCCAGCGCAATGGCAATGAGAGCAAGCCCGAATTCGCCGCCCACGCTCAGCATCAATCCTGTGCGCCACATCATTCGGGTATCAACCCCGACCCCACGTACCAGGGCAGCAACAATCAGGATTTTGCTCACCAGAATGAGCAAGGCGCTCAGTACTACCCATTCCCAGATAGGCGGTATCGCCAACGGATTGAAACGCATGCCAATGCCAATAAAGAAGAGCCCCAGCAACACGTCCCGAAACGGACTGATGCTGGATTCAACCTGATGGCGAAATTCCGTTTTGCCAAGCACCAGACCTGCAAGGAAGCCACCAAAAGCCAGTGACAATCCCAGGCTGTTAGTAATCCATGCCGCAAACAAAGCCACCAGCAGCACCGCCAGCGTAAATACTTCAACGGACTTGCGCTCGGAAATAATCTGAAAAAAGGGTGACAAGAGCCAGCGCCCGAGAATGAACACCAGCCCAAACGCCAGCACGGCCTTGGCAAACGCCAGTGCGAGAGCTCCCGCAAGAACATCGGTGGCCACAGACACACCCAGTACCGGGATTATTACCAGAAACGGGACGGCGGTAACGTCCTGAAATACAGACATAGCAAGGCCCAGACGCCCGTGGGGGGAATTCTCTTCACCTTGCTCGGTAAGCAGACTGGCAATGATGGTGGTCGAAGACTGGGCGAACACGGCGCCGAACACGAAGGCAGCAATAACCGGAAGCCCGGCAAGCCACGTAATAACTCCCACCACCAGAGTAGTAAGCGCCACCTGCCCGGTGCCAAGTGCCAGAACCCGGGTTTTCAGCGCATCCATTTGTGGCAAAGAGAAGTTCAGCCCGATGGTAAACAACAGGAAGACCACCCCAAATTCCGCGAGTGCTTCCAAACCCGGCATGGTGACCACCGGGCCGATTGTATGGGACCCGAGCAGAATTCCAACCAGCAGATAACCCAGACTGGTTGGGATGTGCAACCGCTGAAAAACCACCACCACGGTAATGGCGACAGCCAGCAACAGATTAATCTGGGAAAGGTACTCCATCATGACCGGGATCTACCGTGAAGGCCTGCCATTGGCTGGAAGTTTACTTGGTAAATACTAGGTCATTGTGCGGTATTTTAGTATAAGTGCAATTATTTCATGATCGCTTTTCGCCAATGCAAGAGACTCATTCATGGACGCTCTTTGGGGCAAGTGAATATTTAATTTAGCACGCAAAACGCTTTTCACTTGTTCATCAACGGTTGGATCGAACTCTTTGCCAGCAAAAACGCAAATGCGCTGATATATAAAATCTTTATTGGTAATAAGAAGGTACCTCTATTATTTTTTATCAAACTTCTAAAACATTAAATGCAGATAACAAATGAGCGGAAACGCGGCCAGCGGCTATGAACTCCACTGCCCGCAGCAATCGCCTACTGAGCCGCAGTTTACTTCCTGAATTTCGCGGCAGCGTCCCCAAATGCAGTTCTCAAGGTATCCCAGGCTGATTCCACGCCATCCTTGATCGACTCCCAGGCGTCGTCACTTGCCTCCGCTAATTCTGACAACTTCGCCTTACCTTCATCAATTCTTTTTTCCAGCGATTTGATTCGTTTATTCATTTCCAACTGTGCGTCTGCACTGGCTCTGGACGCTTTCGCCTTAAGCTTGTCCAATTCTGCCCGCCATTCATCCAACTGAGCCTGTCTTTTCTGCCGATACAGTTCTTTGTCACTCATAACATGTCCCTTCCTTTGGTTTATGCGCTGTGTTTAAAAAAATAACGCGAAAGTGGCCTTACAGCAAAGCCGTCTGCTGGGTTAAGAACAACTACCACAATGGCTGAAATCTCAGCCATGAGCCAGAGAAATCTGTGTGCCCGTGAATTTGACGCTCCGTATCAAAAGTGAATTTTTCTTTAGCTAGTGCGCTGTATCGGCCTGAACCAAGAGCTTTAAAGTTACCGCTGCCGGAAGTATTGCTCTATAAAACCATCCGCATTTTGGGTAACCTCCCAATCTGCATTCTTTGAATGAGCCTTCGTTACGCTCTTCATCAAAACAGCCAGCAGATCAAAGGAAATTTCAAAATGGCAGAAGATCTTTATCAAAAAGGTATAGCCAAAATTCAGGAACTGACAGCATCGCCTGACGATAACCCAACCGGTGAAATGGATATTGGTGAAGCATTTAAAGATATTGCGCCCGATTTAACCAAGTATGTGGTTGAATTTGCGTTTGGCGGGATTTATTCACGCCCGGGACTCGATAACAAGCAAAAAGTACTGACAACCATTGCAGCACTGGTCTCCCAGGGAAAGCCACAAATTGGCATGCATATCAAGACGGGCCTGACGGTCGGTTTAACGCCAGAAGAGATTGTTGGCTGCATTATGCACCTTATTCCCTACACAGGGTTCCCGAGTGTACTGAATGCGTTAACGGTTGCTAAACAGGTATTCAGGGAGAAAGGTCTGTCAGTTAATACCACTGATGTTGAATAGAAAAAATCAGGTCAATATGTCCACCAACGCACTCTATACCGATCTTTCCGGCTATTACGATTTAATGTGTGCGGATATCGATTACCAGGCACAAAGTAACTGTATTCGCAGACTGCATCAGATTTTCGGTAACGGCGGGAAGAGACATCTTGACCTAGCCTGTGGAACCGGCCCGCATATACGCCATTTTACCGATTTTGGCTATCAAAGCAGCGGCCTGGATATTAATCAACCCATGCTGGATATAGCCGCTGCACGTTGCCCTGAAGCTCAGTTTTCTTTACAAAACATGAGCACTTTCAACGTTTCCGAACCGTTAGATTTAATCACCTGTTTCTTGTACTCCATCCATTACAACGATGGCATGGAAAAGCTGAGAGAGTGCATCGCTAACGTACACCACGCCTTAAAACCTGATGGTATTTTCTGCTTTAACGTGGTCGACAAAAACAAAATCAACAACAATTTATTTGCCAAACATACAGTCAGGCAAGAAGAGAACCTATTCACTTTCAGCTCTGCCTGGAATTTCTGTGGCCATGAGGAGAAACAGTCACTGAAACTCAGCATTGAGAAAATAACCGCTGAAGGAACTCACACATGGAACGACGAACACCCAATGGTAGCTTTGGGCTTTGTTGAGTTGACCGAAATTTTGAAGCCCTGGTTCGAAGTTCATGTTTTTGAGCATGACTACGAGAAAATCGTTCCCTGGGATGGAGCTTCCGGAAATGCAATTTTTACCTGCGTAAAAATTTAAATATCGTCTGGCCGAAATCAAGCGCCGGACTGTGCACGTTTTCCCTTCAATCCGTTAACTATAAAAGCAAAAGAAACAATACCCATTAAAATAGATATCATAAGCGTTAAGGAGTACAAATTAGGAGTGTCGCCTATCTTTGCCAAGGTATAGCATTCGCTACAATATTTTATTGGTATTTCATCGCCAACATTATAGTGTTCAAAAAGATAAATAACAGGGCCAATACTAAAGGTCAGAATCTCTTTTTGCTGATTACTCCCTCTTAATAAAACAACAATATCTTTACCCTTTGCTTTCCCTTTGATTGAGATTATCTCGCCCGTAAAGTTTACCGCTTTAGATGAAAAGTTGTACTCATACACAAAACTTAATGATATCACCATGCCAAAAATCAGCATTATTCTTTTTACGTATGCTGGCATATCATTCAGCCCTGTTTACAGGTAACGAGCCTGCAGACGAGGCTCTTACAGAGCCTGATCTGCAGTCGTTTTGGCGCGTCATATTCGAATTAAGCCGGCTTGCGAGGCTTACGCGCTAACATGGTCGCAAACTGCAACTGCGCGCCATTGTGCATAGTACCAACATCTTCATTGTACTTAACCAACTCCCACCCCTCGTAAATCTCTGACAACTGCCCTTCTTTCAGGGTGAAAGGAAAACCGACCGGGCATGGGTGTTGCTCAGTGTTCATAGCGCAAACAATCAGGTTATAACCACCGGGCAGAGTACGCTTCTGCATATCGGAAATAACAGCATCAACACGGGCGGGGTCAAGAAACATCAGCGTTACGGTACAGGCAATAAAGCCATAATCCTCACCAAGCTGCGCATTATTGATGTCGTACACCTGCGCCTTGATGTTCGCAATTCCCTCTTCGCTCACGATTCTCTGCAGCATGTTAATAGCGCCGGGATTGTTGTCTACGGCGACTACATCAAAGCCAAGCTGGCTCAGGTATAAGGCGTTACGTCCATTGGAACAACCCATATCCAGAGCCGTGCATGGCTCAATTATTTTGCATGCCTCTACCACTTCACTATGCGCCGGGTTCAAGCCATAGCGACTATTCAGATCAGCTGTCATGCTGCCTCCTGGTTATTTTGATAAGAGCCAGAATATACTACGTCCTGCCGGACGAAACTTAACGCCCATGACCATTGCCAACAAACCGCGCAACGACGAAGATCGTCGCTACAACAAGAGCCGATTTTATGATAGCTCCAACCAGGAACGGCAAAACACCTTTTACAAAGGCACTCTCAGGGCCGATGGTAAATGCGAGCCACAACCCGCCGAAACCAAGGCAAATGGCATGGCCCAGCAGCATCGCCAGGAACGCCAGCGCAAGGTTTTTTGTGTTCCAGCCCCGCTCAACAAGGAAGCCTGTAGCGGCCACAGCCAATGGAAACGCAAACAGATAACCGGCTGTCGCACCAAAGAAATAGTCCAGACCACTGCCACCCCCGGCAAGAACCGGAAGCCCTAACGCACCAAGTGCCAACCATAGAATTGTTGACGCAACCCCAAGCTTCCACCCCAGAAGTGCAGCCGCAGTGAGGAGCACATAAGTTTGTGCGGTAATTGGTACCGGCACCATTGGGATTTTGATGTACGACGCTATGGATAAACAGACAACGGTGATTGCAACAATAGCCAGTTTCCGGCTTGCTGTTTGACCACTCAGATTGAGGGGACCGAAGCCCCGGCTTGATTCAGAAACCATTTCTTACCCTATCCTGGATACAAATTCCCGGTTGATGGAGCTGCCGCCTACTTTATCACCGGGCTTCGCGAATCGCATTCAGATGTTCACCCAAGCGGGCCTGTTATGCCTGCAGCCACTTATACATGACCAGAGCATCAACAAACTCTTTTTCAGGATGCCTGAACGCCTTCGGAAGCCTGCCAACCGTCTCGAATCCCAGCTTGGTCCACAAGCGAACTGCGCCCTCGTTGGTCGACGCCACAAAATTGAATTGCATTGCTTTATAGCCAAGCTCTGCCGCAACCTTTTGCGAATGCTCGCACAAAGCTGTTGCCAACCCCTTGCCCCTCGCTGCGGACGAGACCATATATCCGCAATTACAAACGTGATCTCCCGGGCCTGCCTGATTCGTTTTTATGTAATATGTGCCAAGAATGTTACCGCCCTCCTCGAACACAAAAGTCTTGCGTGGTGCCTCTAGCCAGATTTTCTCCGCCTGCTCCATTGTTGTCGCGGGATCGTATGCGTAGGTTTCTCCAGCCTTGACGATCTCGTGGAAGATCGGCCAGATCGATACCCAATCCTCTTTATGTGCTTCTCTGATAGTCATGCAACATCTCTTTCTGGTTCAC
>Ga0079223_10002407_pt1 | contig 11572 bp, 8 predicted proteins | sample Stecom2011_FD_75072 | JGI IMG/M metagenome (GOLD analysis project Ga0079223, IMG submission 75072) | Agricultural soil microbial communities from Utah to study Nitrogen management - Steer compost 2011 | ecosystem: Environmental > Terrestrial > Soil > Agricultural land | place: USA: Utah...
ACCCCTTTTTCAAAAAGCGTTTTTTGTCTTTGATATACTTTTTTTTGATTTTCTAATTCAATTTTTGCGGATTGAATTTGATTGTTTGCAGAATTTAAACTAGATACATTTGGTACCACTCGTATTTTAGCAATTAAATCACCAGATTTGATATTGTCACCAGCTTCTACATAAACTTCATCAATAATTCCTGAGATGTTAGGTTTAATTAACACTTCTTCCTTTGGGTTAATATTTCCTGTAGCAACAGTAGATTTTGAAATCGTTCGAATTTCAGGTGTTTCAGTTTCAAAAACTATTGGTGGTTGGGCATTTTTGGTATATAACCAATACAATGCGCCTGCAAAAGCAATGGCTAAAAATACAAGTATGCTTATGGTACAACCCTTTTTCATATGTGATGTTATTAAATTTTAATTTCTATTTTTATTCCGTTCTTAATGCGTCGATTGGTTTTACTTTTATGGCAGTAATTGCAGGAATTAAACCAGCTAATAGTCCTGAAATTACCAATATAATTAATGCGATTATAACTACCATTAAGTTTACACTTGGATTTACAAATGGAATTTGATCTTTATTTGGTAACTGATTAATAGCAAAATCAACAATATTCAATACAAAAGTGGCGAAAATTATTCCTGCCATTCCAGCTATAAGTGATAAAACAACAGACTCGATTAATATTTGTTTAATGATTACGTAAGGAGTGGCTCCTAATGCTCTACGGATTCCGATTTCTTGTGTTCGCTCTTTTACTATAATCAACATAATATTTACAATTCCTATTATTCCTGAACCTAAGATAAATATACCAACAATGTATGATACAGCTGTTAGAATATTAAACAAACCATTAATTTTTTTAAATTCTTGATACAAATCAAAATGTCCTATAGCTCGTTCATCATCAGGAGCTACTGTATGTCTCTGTTTTAATAATTGAAAAATATTTTCTTTTACTTCGGTAATTGGTAAATGATCCTCGGCAGTAATAGCCATCCAACCTACGATATCTCCATAATTAAATGCTTGCTGAAATGTTGTAAAGGGTATAAACATTTGTTTTTGGCTTTCTTCTGCATCTCCACCCATATTAGAAATACTTTTATATACGCCAACAACCATAAAGTTTACGCCTTGCACCTTAATATACGACCCTAAAACATTTTCTCCCGGTTCATATAACTCACGTATTACTCCTTCGCCTATAACTGTAACTTTTCTTTTATCTTCAATATCTCCATAATTTATAAACCTACCTTGCAAAATTTCCATGGGTTGTTGCAAAATAAATTCTGGATAATCTCCGTAAACATTATATGCTCCTGCTTTCGTTCCTCTTACAACGTTATTGCTTCCTCTAAATCCTCCTAATTGATTTCTAGGTGAAACAAATTTTAATCCATCAATATCTCGCTTTATTGCTTCTACATCTCCATTGCGATAATTAAACATACGCCCTTGAGGTAATCCTTTATAAGGTTTTGAAGTTGAACTTGTCCACATAAACATGGTGTTGGTAGATAAGCCACCCATTTGTTTTTGAATACCATTTTGTAAACCTTGACTTGCCGAAAGTAATATCACGAGAATAAATATTCCCCAGAAAACTCCAAAAGCTGTAATAACCGTACGCAAGGGTTTTGCAGATAGCGCCTCGATTATTTCATTCCACTGATCTCTATTAAACATATTATTCTCCTCTTAAAGCAATTATAGGTTTTATTTTTGCTGCTCGGTATGCCGGAACAAATCCAGCAAATGCACCAGCTACAATTAAAAGTATTAATGTAGTAATAGCTAAATTGAAGTCTACTTCTGGATTAGTGAAAAAATCTGCTTCAACATAAGGTGCTATAATTTCCCAAAGTACCAAACCAGCAATTAAACCTGAAAAACCTGCAATAACTGTTATAAATATGGCTTCGTGTAAAACCATAGTGATAATTGAAAAAGGTGATGCTCCTAATGCTTTGCGAATACCAATTTCTTTTGTTCGTTCTTTTACTATGATTAGCATAATATTACCCACTCCTACAACTCCCGCAATTATTGTACATAACCCCACAAACCAGAAAAATGTTTTAACTCCTCCTGTTATGATATAAATATTTTTAGCTTGCTCTAATGAATTATTGATATGTAAAGCTCCATTATCATCAGGTGAAATTATATGCCGGGTTTTTAGTAACGATTCTAACTGATGAGAAAATTGAAATGATTCTTCCACTACTTGATCAAAATTTCCGGTTTGAATAAGTGTAAAAACCATACTTCGTATTTGGTCACCTGCACTATATGCTTTTTGTGCTGTAGTTATAGGTATATATACTTTACTTTCTTCTCGTTCACCTCCAGGATCTGTAAAAACCCCAATAACTTTATAAATAACACCAGATATATTGAGTTGTTTACCTAAGGGGTCTTCCTTATCTTTAAACAAATCATTAGCAACCTTTTGTCCAATAACTACATTTTTTTCATTATTAATTATATCGTTATGATTGAGAAATCTTCCTTTAATTACATCAGCATTTTCTATAAATTGATAATCTGGATGCACACCATCTACCGAGTATGTTCCGGTTTCTTCTTTATATACTATTGCGCCACTCCAAACAGAATAAATTGCTGATTTGTACTCAATAAAATCTTTAAGCAATTCTACTGCAGTTTCAAAATCACTATTTTTTAATTGAATATTTCTTCCAACACCGAGTCCTTGATATTCAATCTGAGTAGTACCTGGCCAAACTGATAAACGATTTACTGCATCGCGTTGAAATTGTTTTTCAATACCGTTCTGAATTCCATTTCCGGCACCTAATAAAACAACTAAAATAAAAATTCCGGAAGCAACAGATACTCCAGTTAACACAGTACGTAACTTGTTTTTATATAAACTTTCAAATATTTCTTGCCATCTTTCGATACTAAACATAGTCAGCTGCTCTTATTTGATTAACCAATTGGTCGGATTCCATTTGCCCGTCTTTCAGTATTACAATTCGTTTAGTCATTTCTGCAATGTCTTGCTCGTGAGTAACAACTAAAACTGTTTTGCCTTCATCATTTATCTGCTGTAACAAATCCATTACTTCATACGAAGTCTTAGTATCTAAAGCTCCTGTTGGTTCATCTGCTAATAATACTTTAGGATTAGAAGCTAATGCTCTTGCAATGGCTACACGTTGTTTTTGACCACCTGATAACTCGTTAGGTAAATGCTTTGCCCAATTTGCTAATCCTACTTTTTCTAGATAATGCATTGATAATTCCATACGCTCTTTTCTACCAATACCTTGATAATACAAAGGAAGTGCTACATTATCTAAAGCAGATTTATAATTGATTAAGTTGAAAGATTGGAAAACAAAACCTAAAAATTTATTTCGATATCTTGATGCAATGGTTTCATTTAAGTTTTTAATTGGAACTCCATCTAAAATATACGATCCTGAATCAGCTTCATCTAAAATCCCAATAATATTTAGTAAGGTAGACTTACCTGAACCTGAGCTTCCTATTATTGATACAAATTCACCTTCTTTCACATTAAAATTTATTCCCTTTAATACATGAAGCGAATTTTTCCCCATTTTATAGGATTTATGTAGTTCTTTTATTTCAATCATGGATAAAATTTTATCGATTTTAAAGGTAATCTTCTATTCTGAAAACTCCACATTTTTGAATCATTTTTTTTTAACAAAAAAAACCTCCAAAATCTTTACGATAAAGGAGGTTAAAAAATTATATATAAATTGCTATTTTTTCTTATTCACTTTTTGTTGCGCTTGTTGTTGCTGCGCTTGTTCCATCATTTTTTCCATACGTTGTTGGAACTTTGATTTTGGACGTTCTTTAGTTTTGTTTTCTTCAATGATAGATTTTACTTTATCTTCAGAAACTATTTTATTTTTTATTACATACATAATTCCGATTGTAATTAAGTTAGAAATAAAATAATATAATGATAATCCTGAAGCGTAATTATTAAAGAAAAACAACATCATTACAGGTGAAATGTAAATCATAATCTTCATCAATTTACCCATATCTGGCATACCTTCTTGTTGAGGCTGCATAGATATTTGATCACCAGTTGTCATTTTCATATATACAAATGTAGCTAATGCCGCTAATATTGGGAACAAACTGATATGACTTCCGTAGAAAGGAATATGAAATGGCAATTGAGCAATACTATCATAAGATGATAAGTCGTCAGCCCATAAGAAACTTACTTGACGTAAATCAAAAGCCGATGGGAAAAACATAAATAAAGCGTAGAAAACAGGAATTTGTAAAAACATTGGTAAACATCCTGCCATAGGGTTAACTCCTGCTTTAGAATACAACTTCATCGTTTCTTGTTGCTTTTTCATCGGATCGTTTTTGTACTTCTCGTTCAATTCTGCAATTTCAGGACGAATCACTTTCATTTTTGCTTGTGAAACGTAAGATTTGTATTGAATTGGAGACATTAATAAACGAATTACAATTGTAAATACGATAATTGCAATACCATGTGGAATGAAACTTGTTAACACTCCAAAGATTGGTATAAACAATAATTTATTCAACCATCCAAAAATTCCCCAACCTAAATTTAAAACTTCATCTAAATTACGGTCATATCCATTTAAAATATCATAGTCAGCAGGACCGAAATAGAAATCCATGCCGTAAGTAATTTCACCACCTTGGAATGCTAAAGGCATTTCAGCATAAAAGTTTTTCAAATACTCAGTAGCCACTTTTTCATCCTCAACAAGGTTTTCCTGACCAATTGTTGCAGTGGTAAATGGAGTATCTGTAAGTAAAATAGATGTAAATAAATGTTGTTTAAAAGCTATATAAGAAACAGCATTTGCAATATCTTCATCCGTTTTTGCGGCATTTAAATAATCGTCTTTACCATTGTCATATTCAAAAACCACTTCAGTATATCTATTTTCATACGAAACTGATTTTTCATTACTAAAAGCTTTTAATTGCCAAGATAATCTTGGTTCGTTTCCGCTATTAAATACTTGAGATAATCCCACTGAACGAATTGAAAAGTCGATCATATAATCGTTGTTCAATATTTCGTAACGATACTCTAAATAAGCAGTTTCAGAAGTTTTTAACTTCATAGATACAATTTTTTTATCCCCTTCGTTTGTAACTGTAGGTTCAAAAATCATATCTTTTGTGTTAATCGTACGATTATCTTGTGTAGTAAAGTTTAAGTTTAATTGCGAGCTGTTATTCTCAATTAACTTAACTAACTCTTCGTTATCTTTATTCTTTCTCTTTTGATTCTTAATCTGTAAGTCAGAAATATATCCACCTTTTGGTGAGAAAACAATTGATAGAAGATCAGTTTCAACTTTTACAGCCGATGCTTGATTAGAAGCAGCCATTGTACTGTAAGCAAAAGCTCCGTAAGCATCTTTTAATTCTTGTGAAACAATTGAGTCATTAGGAGATCCTGTAATAGGAGTAACTGGTTTGCTTTCTACAACTTCTTTATCAGCTGTTTGACTATCTTTCGTTGTCTCTTCGGTATTATTCGTTTGCATAAACCAAAATAGCAATGCTCCTAGCAATCCCATTCCGATCAAACTACTCGTGTCTAATTTACCTTTATCCATTTATATAAAATTAAATTTAAAAGCGTTTTTTAATATTATTACTTTTTATTTTTATTCTCATAAGCTGCTTGTACAAAACTCACAAATAAAGGGTGTGGCTTAGCAACTGTAGACTTATATTCTGGGTGATATTGTACAGCAACGAAAAACGGATGATCCGCTATTTCTATTACTTCAACAAGTTTGGTTTCTGGGTTTACACCAGATGGAATTAATCCAGCATTCACAAATTGCTCTAAATAATAGTTGTTAAATTCGTATCTGTGACGGTGTCTTTCGTTAATTAAAGCTGTACCGTAGATATCAAATATTTTTGTACCTTCTTTAAGTTCACAATCCCATCCTCCTAAACGCATTGTTCCTCCTTTGTCAGTAATTGTTTTTTGATCTTCCATAAAAGTGATTACTGGGTGTGGTGTATTATCGTTAATTTCGGTAGAGTTTGCATTTTCTAAGCCTAATACGTTTCTTGCATATTCAATAACTGCCATCTGCATACCTAAACAAATACCCATAAAAGGAATTTTGTTTTCTCTAGCATAACGTACCGTTTCTATTTTACCTTCGATACCGCGTGAACCAAATCCTGGCGCTACTAATATTCCATCTAAATTTTTAAGTTTATCAACTGCATTTTCTTTTGTTAGATACTCAGACTGCACGCTTACTACGTTTACTTTCACTTGGTTAGTAGCCCCCGCATGAACAAATGCTTCAAGGATAGATTTATATGAATCTTGCAATTCTACATACTTTCCGATTAGACCAATATTGATGGTTGCTTTTGGATTTTTTAATTTGTGTAAGAAATTATTCCAATTGGTTAAATCAGGTAAACCTTTTTCAGGTAAATCTAATTTCTTTAAAGCTACTTTATCAAGTCCTTCCGCTAACATATTATTAGGCACTTCATAAATCGAAGAAGCATCAATAGATTGAATAACAGCCTCAGGCTTTACATTACAGAAAGCTGCTAATTTATTTCTAATATCAGAATTCAAATGATGTTCGGTTCTACAAACTAAAATATCAGCTTTAATTCCACTTTCCATTAATGTTTTTACAGAATGCTGAGTCGGTTTAGTTTTTAATTCTCCAGCTGCTGCTAGATATGGAACTAATGTTAAATGCACAACAATTGCATTATTTTCTCCTAAATCCCATAACAATTGGCGTACAGATTCGATATAAGGTAAAGATTCGATATCACCTACTGTACCACCTATTTCTGTAATTACAATATCGTAGTCTCCTGATTTTCCAAGGAGCTGCATGCGTTCTTTAATCTCATTTGTTATATGAGGAACCACTTGAACAGTTTTACCTAAAAACTCACCTCTACGTTCTTTTTCTATAACTGAAAGGTATACTCTTCCTGTAGTAACATTATTAGCTTGTGAAGTGGGTACATTAAGAAAGCGTTCATAATGCCCTAAATCTAAATCTGTTTCTGCACCATCTTCAGTTACAAAACACTCTCCATGTTCGTATGGATTTAAAGTACCTGGATCAACATTGATGTATGGATCAAATTTTTGAATAGTTGTTCTGTATCCTCTAGCTTGTAATAATTTTGCTAATGAAGCTGCTATAATTCCTTTTCCCAATGAAGAAGTAACTCCTCCGGTAACGAAAATATATTTACATTGTTTCATGTGATTTATAATTGTTGTGTTGTGTTGTTCTAAACCGGGCAAAATTACAATTATAATTTGGGTTATGAAAGTTTTAGGTTTAAAATAGAGAGGTAATAAATATTTTATTTATAAAAAAAACCTCCATGTTATGTGAAGGTTTTTTAAACATTATTTCTTTATTGGTGCAGGATAGTTTTTTTTTACTTTTCGAATCAAGTCTTCTAATCCGTTGAGTTTTATTTCATACATAGAGGCTAATAGTATTCCGAAACTTCCTGGAGGAAACCCTTTATTTCTGTACCACACATAATAGCTTTCAGGAATATCTACTAGATAATAGCCTTTGTATTTTCCATAAGGCATTTTTGTATGTGCAAGTGTAATTAGAGATGAGCTTTGCTTTTCTAGCATTATAAAAAATTAGGTAGTTATTTCCAGTTAAATGAAATCGTTTTTTTAATATTTGGATGTAGACTTAGATAAACCGGACATGTTAGTGCTGAACGTTCTAATATGGTTTTGGTTTTATCATCTATTTCAGAAGCTTGCATATCAAATGCAATGACTATTTCACCGATCATACGAGGTTCTGTCTGCATAATTTTTGTTACTTCTGCTCGAGAACCAAGTAAGTCAACCGCTAAACTATTCGCTTTAATTCCCATAATTGTCAGCATACATGTGGCTAAAGAATTGGCTACTAAATCAGTTGGTGAGAATGCTTCTCCTTTACCATGATTATCCAAAGGCGCATCAGTTAACACGATTGAGTTTGACAATACATGTGTTGATTCTGTACGTAAATTTCCTTTATATACAATTGTACTTGTTATCATATTTAATTGGCTTCTGTAATTGTTAAATCAGGATTATATTGCAAAATATAAACCCCGTTATTATAAATGCCTCCGGCTTCGTTGATATATGTAAATTTATTTTCAATTTGTTGAGATCCGTATTCAAAAATGTTACCATCAATACCTGCGTGCATTCTATTGACCATATCCATAACTACATCATAACCACGGACAGAGAATTTCGTAGGGTTTTTACTAAACTTTCTTCTGAAATTTTGATAAAAAACTTCTCGTTTACTAGAATTTGCTTCATTAGTTACTGAAGGGAAAATCATGCGCAATTCAGCCAAGTCATTTATTGACACATCAGTACTATCTAAATTTGCGCCTCTTTCTAATACAACTAATTGTATATCATACTGCTTTCTCAAATCTCTTAAAGCATAAACAGTTTCGATAGTTGTTGTAAGATCTGAAGTATCTAAAATAACGTAATTTGTTTTTTGCTTGTTCAGATGTGGTGTCAATAAGCTTTTGGTGATATTACCTTTCGTATTTGTTTCTATACGAGCTGTGTTTGATAAACGTTGGATGTATTGTTGATTTTTATTTTTATCTTTTGGATTCTGAATCCATAAAACATGCTCGTTTTTCGATTCTAAATAAGCAATTAATTCCGATTTCAACAAATCTTCACTTGGCATCGTATGCACCTGATTTGGAAAAGGCTGACCTTTTTCTGTAGACAATGGAGAAACTATTACTGTTGAAGTTCCTTCAAAAGCTTTACTCAAAGCGTCAACATTTTTCTGAAAAAACGGACCAATAATTACATCGGTTTGATTAAAGTCGAACTTATTTTTCAATTGTTCAATATTCATCGCTCGATTTGACTCTTCAGAATCAACGATATGAATAGTTAAAGGCATGTTTTTATTTTGGATTTCATCTAATGCCAATTGAACTCCTGCATAAAAATCTAATATCATATTTAAAAACACATCATTACTTATCTTTGAATGAATTGTCGAACTATTTGGATCGTTTTGTTTTAAATTAAATGGCATAAGTATGACCATTTCTTTAGATGAATTATTAGAAAACTGATCAAATTTATAGTCAACTTTTGATGGATTTTGTGCTACAGGTGCTGACTGATTGGCATGTAAAGACGCATTGTTATTTGATTTTTCTATTTTTAAAACCATGCCTTCTTTTAATCCATTTTGTAATTCAGGATTCCATAACATCAACTGTTGAGCTGTAACGCCATAAGTTCTTTGAATATTATATAATGTCTGCTTTGGCTCTACTTCTATCGTAAAAAAACCTTGTAATTCAGTAGCTTTTTGTTGGCTAGATGAACTTTTTTGAACTGTATTTTGTTTTGTTGGCAGTTTTAGAATTTGCCCTTCTTTAAGTCCTGAACTTTCTAAACCAGGGTTTAATTCGTATAATTCAGAAACGGTAATACCATTTTGTACAGCTATCGCATAAACAGTTTCTTTCGCTTTAACTTCGTAAGTATTACTTATGTTATTTGATTGATTAGCAATTGAAGAATCTGCCAAAACCAATTTTTGTCCAATTTTCAACCCGTTTTCTTTCAATCCCGGATTTAAATCTTGTAACTTTTCAATGGCAATATTATACTTTTTTGATATCCCAAACACTGTTTCTTTTGGCTGTACCACATGTTCTAAACGATTGTTTTTAGGTATAAGCAGTACTTGATATTCCTGAATTCCATCTGCTGCACCAGGATTAAGTGTAATAATGGATTGTACACTTACTTCGTGTTTTTTTGCAATTTGTGTTAAAGTTTCTCCTTTTGTTACCACGTGTTTTACACTACTAACTTGTGCATTTACACCAAAACTTGCTAATAAAATATAGGATAATAATGTTTTTTTCATGTGTACAAAATATATAGACAAAATATTAAGTCTGTAAGAGTATTAAATACTCCTAAACTTCTAAATTACAAAAAAATGATGAAATTTATAAAAAACAAAACCGCTGATATTTCAACGGTTTTGTAAGCTGTTTATTCCCACTCAATAGTTGCCGGTGGTTTAGAACTAATATCGTATGTAACTCTATTAATACCTCTAACTTCGTTTATAATTCTATTTGAAACTAATTCTAAGAACTCATATGGTAATTTTGACCATGTAGCAGTCATAAAATCAATAGTATTTGCTGAGCGTACAACTGCTGTGTATTCGTAAGTGCGCTCATCGCCCATCACACCAACAGATTTTACAGGTAGCAATACTACAAAAGCCTGCGAAACTTGATCATATAAATTATGAGCATATAATTCATCGATAAAAATTTGATCAGCTTCTTGTAAGATTCTCACTTTATCTTTATCTACTTCTCCCAAAATACGAATACCTAAACCTGGTCCTGGGAAAGGATGACGGTAAACTAACTCTCTCGGAATACCTAAAGCTACACCAACTTTACGAACTTCGTCTTTAAATAATTCTCTTAAAGGCTCAAGCAATTCAAGTTTCATGTTTTCTGGTAAACCTCCTACATTATGATGTGATTTAATTGTAGCAGAAGGACCTTTTACTGATTGAGATTCTATAACATCAGGATAAATTGTTCCTTGAGCCAAGAATGAAGCGTCATCAAATTTTTTAGATTCTTCGTCAAACACAGATACGAAATCTCTTCCAATAGATTTACGTTTTTCTTCAGGATCACTAATACCAACTAAATTACCAAGAAAACGTTCAGAAGCATCAACCATTTTAATATTCATATTGAAATGCTTCCCGTAATTTTCCATCACTTTTTTACCTTCATCTTTTCGTAGTAAACCTGTATCAACGAAAATACATGTTAATTGGTCACCAATTGCTCTATGTATAAGTACTGCTGCAACAGAAGAATCAACTCCTCCTGACAATCCTAATATTACTTTTTTATCTCCAACAACTCTTTTGATTCGAGCAATTTCAGTTTCGATAAAATCCGTTAATACCCAATTCTTCTCAGCTTGACAAACTGAAAACACGAAATTCTCTAAAATCTGAGAGCCATATTCAGTATGAGTAACCTCTGGATGGAATTGTACCGCATAAATATTTTTTTCTTCATTGGCAATTGCTGCAATGTCGATTGTTGACTTAGCAGTAACATCAAATCCTTGCGGAGCTTTTACTACTTCATCAAAATGGCTCATCCAAACAACAGACTGTTCAGGCACACCTTTAAATAAAGGATTATTATTTAAAACTGTCAAGTTAGATTTTCCATATTCGCCTTTTACTCCTTTGCGTACTTCACCTCCAAGTAAATGCGATATTAACTGCATTCCGTAACATATTCCCAAAACTGGAATATTTAAATCAAAAATTTCTTTTTGAATCAAAGCAGCCTCTTCTCCAAATACTGAAGATGGTCCACCTGATAAGATTATTCCTTTGGGTTGATGTTTTGTAATTTCTTCGATTGAAGAGTGGTAAGGTATGATTTC
>Ga0079223_10002411_pt1 | contig 11566 bp, 6 predicted proteins | sample Stecom2011_FD_75072 | JGI IMG/M metagenome (GOLD analysis project Ga0079223, IMG submission 75072) | Agricultural soil microbial communities from Utah to study Nitrogen management - Steer compost 2011 | ecosystem: Environmental > Terrestrial > Soil > Agricultural land | place: USA: Utah...
ATCAGGATATTACACACATAGGATTAACTGCGTATGTTTCAGGGATGGATAAAACGATTGATTTAATAAAGCATACTCAGGAAAAATATCCTGAAAAAGAGCTGTATGTTGGTGGTGTTGGTGCTGTTTATCCCCATATTGAAGCTGTAATTAATGAAAAGAATAAGATATGTACAGCAGAGGGTGTAAGTTTTTTACGTAAGCATTTAGGCCTTTCACAATTGCAACCAGAAGAAATGAGAATAACATCAGTGTATGGGCAGGCAGCATTTATTCCTCTTTCCCGGCCTGCCATATACGTTGTAACACAGCTTGGATGTTTTAATAATTGTGATTTTTGTATAACAAACAAAATGCACAGGTATAATCCTTTTTCGAAGTCCGAACAGATCATTAATTTTTTTGATAAATTATTGAAGAATTCGAAACAGGATGAATTTGTAGTACTATGTGAACCAAATGCATTCAATCCGGTTGCGGTATGGAAACGGGTTTTTGATTTTTTTATAGAGAATGCAAAGTGTTATGATAACAAGATGTTTCTGTTTGGGCCAAGTTCGTTGAAAACATTAAGTCAATTTGATCTGGAAAAAATACAGTATGAGAGTCCGTTAAAGATATTTTTTGTGAATTATGGAATCGAAAAAACCGTAGGAGAGGGTTACGAAAAAAATGGGGGTGATCCTAAAGGAATGATCAGGCATATGAACAGACTTGGGATAGTTACCAATCACAGTTATATTGTTGGACTTCCGGAACAAAATTCAGAAATGGTTGATGAGGAAATCAGGAATAATCTGGATTATGAGTCTGATTTCATCAATATAATTACATTCAAACCGATACCAAAAACAACACTTTATGAACAGTTGGAGAAAAAAAACAGAATAATCACCATGAAACTGCCTCCTGAGTTTCTTTATGTTGATGGCTATTTACCATTTGATCATGAGTATTTTGGTCCGGGTTTTACGTTGCTGGAGCAGACATTTAAGGCTTATTATGAGAATGAAAAAGGGATTGTAGACATATGTAATAATGTATGTAATAAACTTATTCGTTTATGGGAAATATGCGGATCACAGGTTTTGCTTCAATTGGCAGAGAAGTATCTTGAAACCAGCAGAAAAAGATTACCGTCATTTTCGAAAAGAATGCCATCGGAAGTTACAAAAGAATATAAACGTCGTCTTTTAGATACCCAGAAGCTTTTTGATAAAACACTCAACAAGATCCTGGTAAAATAATAAATATGTTATGCAGTTTAATTTTAAAGATCAATGATTTGGTTGTTGAGCCATTTATAAGAAAAACGAAAGAACAAATCTGTACTTTGTTGCCTGAAAGCAACGGCAGGTTACTTCTTGACCTTTGTTCTTCTTCTGGTGAACAAAGTAATATTGCTTTTTGCCAGGGTTATAATGTAATCGGACTTGATTTGAATTATTATGCCCTTAGATATGCCAGGAAAAAATATCCCCAGATCAACTTTATTTGTGCTGATGCGTCAAAAGTACCGTTTAAAAAGGAAACATTTTCTTATGTAATAATAACAAATGGTGTTCATGACAAGCCTGAGTCTTTGCGTTGTTCCATAATTGAGCAAGCTTATCTGATGTTAAAACAGGATGGATTTTTGGCTATTACAGATCTTGAAAGACCCTGGAACAAAAGATCTTTCATTCAGAATATATTTACCAGTATCATTGAGATATTTTCCGGGCATTGTAAAAACGGTTTTAGCTTTCTTAAGCAGGGGGGGGTAAGTGCTTTTATTAAGAAAATCAAAGTTGAAATTATTAAAACGAAGAAGTATTCAAACCGCAATATCATTTCTTTGATATGTCAAAAAATCTGAATTCACCTAAAGCTAATGAAAATTTGATACCTTATCTGGTTACAAATACGCCCCGGGCAAGTGATTCACTCTTTAAAAAGGTCAATATCTCTTCGGATCGGTTCTTCTGACAGGTAAGATTCAGGGTGAAGAATAACATTCATTACCTCAAATGCAGTGATTATACTGGTCAAACCAACTCCAATAGAGTTTGTGGGAGCTGGAATTTTACCTTGAATTATATCTTCTATCAGGTTTTCTTTCCCTTTTAAAAATGCTGATGTGTTTGATAATACTTTTTTATAGCACCTGTCGGGATCTGCTTTAGTCTGGTTTACTTTGAAATAATTGAATTTTTCCAGGGGAATACATTTCGGACCGAATGTGTAGACTACACCACAAAAACCTATTGCAGATGAAAAAATATAAGATCCATTGTTTTTATGGATTGCATTATCCAGATAAACGGATTGATCAAATAAGCCATAATCCATTTCATCCACACAAATATTTACATCTTTGCAGAGCTTCTCAGCACTGTTTTGATCTGTGATCCCATTAGTATCTATGATTATTTCTGCTTCCGGATTAATTTTCATGCAGATGTTTTTAATAATGGAGGCTTTAAGCTGTCCTATTGTTTCTGAATTACATCCAAGTTGCCTGTTTAGATTTGATATTTCAAATGTTTCGGGATCAGTAATTTTCAGATAATTAACCCCCAGACGAATAAGGCGCTCAGCTAGTAATCCACCTACACCACCAGCACCAGCAATAGCAATTTTGGCATTTTTAATTTTTGTTGTTCTTCTGTTGAAAAAATGCCTATATTTCGGCTAATCATTTTAGAATAATATTCATTCATGACAAAATTATTGATTTTTTAGAAAAGGATTTCTGTTTTTAATCATATATCTTACAATAATATTGTATAATAAAATCAAAATGATTAAAAGATGAAAATCATTATATGGAGTAATAATGTCCAGAAATGTTTCCTGTTACAGTACTTCTGCGATCCTAAGGTATGCTAAATCCAAGGGGATTGATAAAAAAAAGTTACTTTATAATATCTCTACACCAGAAGAAGTATTGGAGAACCAACTTGAGTGGATCGATTCTAAAACGTGGATTAAACTGGTTTGTAATCTGGAAAAAGAACTTGGTGAAGAGAATGGATCAATTTATGAATTTGGGCGTCATACTTTAAAATCCGAAATAAAAACATTTTTTATGCTCTTTTTAAAAATTGCTCCCATTTCTCTGGTAATTAAAAAACTGCCTTTTTACCTTAAAAAATATGTTAATAAAGATGCCAATGTAAGGATTAAACTGATTCGTGAAGGGCTTCTGGAGCTTTACTTCCGGCCTGAAGATAAAAGTAAGTATTCACCGCAATTTTGCGAATTCAATAAAGGTGTCACTGTAAGCACCATGGAATTAAAAGGGTATAAAAATGTGAGGTTAACTGAAACGCAATGTGCAGCCAGGAGTGATGCAGCAGAGTGTCATTACCGTATTGAATGGGCCTGTAAAAGATCGTGGTTACGGAGAAATTTGGAAAATCTGCTGTTTATTGGTTTTCATGATAGACAGAGCATAATTCGCCATCTTGAAGAACGGCATCTGGAACTTCAGGATCAGTATTCTCAAATTTTACACCTCAAAGATTTTTATTTTCATATCATGAGTAATATGAGTGAGGGGATTGTCTGGTTTGATGAAAAAGGGTTGATTAATTTTGTTAATGACGGGTTTTGCAGGATTTGTGGCAGGAAAGCTTCAGAAATGATCAACAAACATATAACTACTATCCTTTCAGATCAAAAGACAAGTGACAGGTTTCAGACTTTAGTAAATCAACAACGCTTAAATCCTAACAGGTCGTTAACCGAAAACTATGGTGTTCTACATAAGAATGGTGAAAGAAAAATCACTCAATTTAATGTTATTTGGGTAACAAATGAAATCAGGAATCCGGGCTTTCTTTGTACTGTCATAGATATAACTGATCGTCTGAAAATGGAGAGTCGCCTTTACATTACAGAGCACAGATACCGTTCTCTGTATGAAAATTCGCCTGCTATTATTATTGGAATCGATCTGGAAGGAAGATTTATATATGCGAATCCGGCAATGGAAAAACAGTCTGGATATTCTGAAGAAGAGTTGAAAAGAATGCATTTAAGTGAACTGGTTGGGAATGATTCGGTATTTGCTGATTTACATATAAAACTGGGACAAAAGCCAGAAATCCTTGAAGCTCATTTTGAAACAAAATCCGGGAACTGGAAGACAATTACACTTAACACATATCCGATAAATGGAGAAGATGGTATTGTTATTGGTATATCCGGGATTGGCGTAGATATTACAGAAACTGTATTACTACATGAACAGTTATTACAGACTTAAAGAATGGATTTGCTTGGGAAAATGGCAGGTGGATTAGCTCACGATTTCAATAATTTACTTGTGTCCATAATGGGATACAGTAGAATGATACAGGATAGATCTGGTGAAGAAAAAATCAGAAAATACGCCGAAATTATCCAAAGTGCATCAGAACGGGCTGCTGTATTGACCAGAAACCTTTTGACATTCAGCAGAGGTGATATTGTCAAAAATCAGATATTTTCTCTTAATGCCCTTTTGAAAGAAGTTAAAGACCTGCTTGTTCCGGTTATCCCGTCGAATATTACTGTATTAACAGATATTTCTGAAAAAACATTCGATATATACGGCGATTCCGGAAAACTTCATCAATGCATTCTTAATATGTGTATTAATGCCCGTGATGCAATAGGTAATAAAACAGGGATAATAACATTGAGATTGATGCGCTCTCCTAAAAAAGATTTTGCTCGAATTCAAGTAGAGGATTCCGGTAACGGTATACCACTCAAGTACCTTGATAAAATTTTTGATCCTTTCTTTTCTACTAAAGCCAGGGGAAAAGGTACCGGATTGGGATTATCTGTAGTTTATGGTGTAGTTAAAACACATAAAGGAGAGATTACTGTAGATTCACGTCCAGGAGAAGGAACAATATTCAATATTGATTTTCCCTTTATTAATAAAAATATTGATCCCAGATTATCCAGTTTATCTGAAATGGAATTAATGGCAAAGGCAGAGAAGACCAATTTGAGGGATGGTATCATTCTTATTATCGATAATGATGAGCTTATGGTTGAATTTTGCCGCGAAATTCTTCAAAATGCTGGATATAATACTGTTCAGTTCTGTTCATCAATGGATGCACTGATATGGTTTGAGCAAAACAGCAGTAAGGTCAATCTTATTGTAACCGATATTATCATGCCTGAAATTGGTGGTATAAAACTGGTATCCAGAATCCGTGAGATAAAAAAAGAAATTAAGGTTATATGGATGACAGGTTATGCACCAGAATCCCTGGCTTTGCCTGAATTCGGACACGTTATTATGAAACCGTTTACTTCCTCAATGATGATATCTGCAATTGAAAAAGTTTGAACTATTCTTTTAAAAAAACAATATCCTCACGATAGAAAACATTCAATTAATTAGATACTCCTGTAACTTGACAAACAACTTGTCAGGCATACCATGGTTACAACAACAATAGTTGGTTTTGAATAGTGTTAACAGTGAAAGTGAATTGTCAACGACAAGTTGAGAATTGTAAACAATATGCATTTCGTTATCCAAAACCAAATGTAAAGATATGTTTTAACCAGGTGTTTAGCAGAAAGTAAACGACAGTCGATTGATACAATTTTTGTTGTAAAACCACTTTTGGTAAGATATAATAAATATAGTTGCTATGTGAAATGGTCTGACATTTTTCCTTTCACACTGGCGGAAGGTATGAAAATTGAGACTGCAAGAATCCTCTCAAAAATGATACCTTTGGATGTGATTAATTCAATTGGAAGCCTGTATTGTTATCTCATAGCTTTAATAAAATATCCTTCAATATCTTCACCTGTGTATTACCGGTCACAATCAGGTTTGAAGTTAACAGAGTATAATATGAATTACGCCGATTCAGAAACTAATAATTTATTCAAAGAATTTTATTACAAAATAGATGGCAGGTTTCTTGAAAAGGAATATCAATATGATTTAGGTTATTTTGATCATTCTTTCTTGTATTTAATTCAGAATGAATTAAATGATGTTATTGCAAGTTTCATGATAATCAATAAGACCAAACAAGGTTTGTTGCCTGTCGAATATGCTCAGATCTGTGATAAAACCGGAAAAGATTATGGCAGAGTGGATGTCGGAAATTATAAATTTTTTAATCTGGAAGGTGACTATAAAAAATATAAAATTTGTGAGATCTATCGATTGAAAAAGGCGGAACAGATTGAGTCAAAATTGCAAGATCTGGAAACAACATATCTAATTTACACTGCTTTGCTTGGGAGAGTTTTACTTTCTAATTACAGATATGGAATTATAACATGCCGATGCGCGGATTCAGGATTACAGAATCTTTATATGAGAAATCTTCATTTCATGGACACAGAATTTTTAGCCAGTTATCCGGGAGAAGATGAGTCATTCAGGATTATGACAATCGATTTTTGGAAGCAGCAGAAAATATTTGCAAATTTTGGTAGAAAACAGTTCGCGATGGAACTATACATGCTTTCAAAACTTCGGAAAAGATCATTTAAACTGAAAAATGGCAAGATTAACAGACCGTTTTCGATTAATAAAAAAATCGTCTCAAAATAGGAGTAACACTTGGCGGAATTACCTTAATTGCGCAATATTTAAATAATCTGCTTGCATCAATAGACTTAACCGAATCTATGTGTACATCTGGTTTCGAGAGATAACCTGTTCGAATAATTTTTAATTCTTATGGAGGGAGTTTCTCATAAAAGACAGTGCGTTTTTAGATTCGTATCTTTCTCTTAAATTATTGTTTTTTGATTTACAGCTGATTGATTATGCGATCAGGGTGTTTTCAAGCGGTTTGAAATTCAGAGGGCAATTTCAGGACAGACACAAAGAGTAAAAACCTTTTTGGCCTTTAAATGAATTTTTAAGTATATTTTTTTTAATATCAGAAATCGATACCTGACGTAAACTGTTTCGTGATATTTATTGTTTCGTTAAAAACGTAAGTACATAATCACACTGTGGGGTTATTTGAACTAAGAAGATAAATTCTGGTTAATACTTTTATGGTTTCCTGTGGCTCAATAACAGGGTGAAGAAAGTTTCCATATCACCAGAGTACACACAATTATCACAATACAGAACAGAAAGGTATTATGTGTGATGGTTCTGTGCAGTTCATTGCCATAAAATCATCAATATTTAGTAAAAAATCTAAAAAAAATTAATAGGAGAAATGAAATGAAAAAAACGGGAAAAATTTTGGGGATTATTGCAATTGTTTTTTTTGTTATGATTGCAGGCAGTATCATAACACTTTGGATAATGTTTCCACCACAAAAGATTAAAGCATTAATTGTACCCCAGGTGGAGAAAATACTGGGAAGGGAAATAATAGTTGAGAAAGCTGGTATAAGTGTTTTTCCGGTGCTTGGAGTGTCTTTTGGAAATGTTGAGATTGCTAATACAAGCAGAGCAGGATTTTCATCTGAACCTTTTGTAAAACTGGACAGGTTTCTTGTTCAGATTGGGGTATTATCAATATTTAAGGGAGAACCTCAAATTGGGAAAATTTTGTTGGAAAAACCCTTTGTTTGTCTGGAAAAGGATTCAAGTGGGTCTTTTAATTTTGAAGACATACCAATTTTAGCCTCAAAGGATACAATACAAAAGGATGAAAAGGAGGACAAAGGTGGTCTTCCTGTATTACCGGTTCCGATTACTTTGAAAACTTTTAAAATCGAGAATGGATCTGCGATCTATATAGACAAAACTACAGGGCAGGATTTTACTATTGGGGACATAGACCTTGATATAGCTTTTTTGATCGATAAGAGCCTTAAGGATATAAACACCTCTGGAGAACTGAATGTGTCTCAGGTTTCTGTAAAAACTAAAGAAATAAGTAAACCGCTTACAGATTTGACAATCACACTTTCTCATGATGTGAACGCGAATCTTGTTGATGGAACAGCAGATATTAACCAGTTGCGGCTATCATTCCAAAAAGTTTATCTAAACTGCACGGGAAAAATCTCAGGATTGAATGAGAAAGTGGATCTTGATCTCAGGATTGTTTCTGATCCAATTGCCATACAGGATTTGCTTGAAGAGATTCCAACAGAAATTGTTCCGGCTATTGCACAATTAAATGCATCCGGTATTGCCAATTGTGATATTGTTGTTAAAGGTACTTTGGAGGATAAGGAACCATTTCCAGTAAATGGAAAACTGACACTTGAAAATTGTCAGATTAGATACAGGACACTGCCCAAGACGATCAATGGATTGAATACTTCAGTATCTTTTACAGGCAACAGCCTCGATATTCATGATTTCAGAATGCGTTTTGGGGATAACCCACTTAATCTGAAAGGATCAATTCAAAACTTTGAACAGCCATTAATAGACATTGCCCTGGATGCCAGAATAGATCTGGATGATGTTAAGGATATGATAGAAGTTCCCCAGGAGGCATCTCTTGGAGGTATAATTGAGGCTGATGTAACAGCCAAAGGAGAAGTGGATCCGGTAGATCCTTCCAAACTGGATGTAAAAGGAAAAACTGAGCTCAAAAATGTTACTGTTTTGTGGTCACCTCTTCTGAAACCTGCAGTCGTAAACGGGGAATTTAATCTGTCATCTAAAGCCATTGGTGAAAACCTTGATGTTTCGATAGGAAATTCTTCCCTGTCCATGTCTGCATCTGTTAGTGATTATTTATCATTATTATTTAGTGATTCGACAAAATCCTTACCAAGGCCAAATGCCCGGTTCGATTTAAAAGCACCGCTTCTCAATGTTGACGAAATTATAGCTGTTAAAAGCGATACTCAAAATACCAATGGTAACAAGCAGGATGCCGGTAATACTCCCTTGATTGCTCCGCTTCCCGGACTTGATATGAAAGGAACTGTAACTGCCGGGAAAATCATTTATGAAGGTATAAAGATGGAAAATCTTAAAATGTCCATATCTGTTATAAATGATATTGCAGATTTAAATTTTAATACAGGTTTCAGTAATGGAATCATTTCTGATATAATGAATGCTGATCTTCGGAATACAAGAAATATCAGTTTCAGTAATAAATTAACAGTAAAAGGAATTGAAATTAATGAGTTGCTCAAAAGTTTCGGAGGATTTGTACAACCAAAAAATCCGCTGAATAAAGAACTGTTAAACCTTCAAAAAAGTCTATATGGTAAAATAAATCTCAACTGTAATTTAACAGGGAATGGTGCAACACCGGAAGATATTACAAAAAGTCTTAATGGTAAAATTACTGCGGGTGTCAATAATGGAAAAATATCCAATTCTTTAATTCTGGCTAAAATATCTGATAAAATTGAAAAATTTATCAGTATTGACGATATCAATTTCAGGGATTTATCAACAATATTATTAATAGCTGATGAGAAAGTTTTATTTGAAAAACTTTCAATCAGATCCCAGTCTTCGGGAGACTGGGATGCAAAAGGAAGTGTCGGTTTTGATGCAGGGCTCGACATGAATATTACAAACAAGTTAACTAAAGGTGTATCATCAAAAATCCTTTCTGTTCAAAAAAGTGGAAAAGAGGCTTTGAAAGGATTGTTTCAGGGTACCAAATTAGGTTCTGCTGCAACGAATCTCATTGACGACACTGGTATTCCTTCAGATAAAGACGGAAGAATAACTGTTAAGTTGGCATTAAGCGGGACTGCATCTGAGCCCAAGGTCTCTTTTGATGGATTTGGAGAAGGTGATAAAAGTGGTACTGCCATTGATAAACAGGTTAAAACGAAAGTAGTTGAAGAGGTTAAGGAAACGTTGATGCAGAAAAAACAGGAGCTTGAAAATAAACTTGAAGAGGAAAAGAAAAAGGCGGAAGAAGAATTAAGGAAAAAGGCACAGGAGCAGAAAGCAGAGATTGACAAAGAAATAAAAAAACAGAGTGAAACAATTCAAAAACAAAGTGAAGATGTCAAGAAAAAAGCAGTCAATAAATTAAAGAAACTTTTTTAAACTGTGAGATGCTGATTTAGATAAAATAGTGTGAACAAGATGTACTATGATATTAATAATCCAGACTTAAATGATATTATTTCTCTGTTTTATTGTTATCTTCAGGTGTTTTAGACCGGATTGTAATTATTGCAGGCTGGAAGATGTAATCTTTACAGTCAAAGTGCAACGACTGCAGTCTGCATTTTAATTTAATTTTTGGGTTCAGGTTTATTATTGCTGTCGGTTATATCCTTGTCATTAAAAAATCTGCTCTGGTTTTCTAGTAACCATCTTGCATGTTGTTGATAAATTGTATTCTGCAATAATGATGTTTTAAAGGATCGAATATTTATTTTGACTGCTTTTTTTAAAACCTCATTGAATTCATCTTTATTGCCATTTTTAATGCATAGTGATGATGCGAAGGCAACATATGGGGATACCTTTGATTTGGAAGATATATCAATCGCTTTTTGAAAATGTTCACGAGCTTTATTATCATCGCCACCCAGTGCTTCAGGAGCAGAAGCATAATAAGAACAAAAAAATTCGTGAACAGCTCCATTATCATAAGAATGGTTAAGTTCAAAAACTCGTGTTATAAGGGTTAATGCTTTTTTTGTAGACATGGCCAGTGCAAGATCAGAGCGATCGGCTCTTATTGCACCCATCCATGAAACTCCACTCCAGTATAAGAATGAAGTGTCAGAATTATCTGTAATTGTAAGGGCAGAATCGATGGAACCTTTTTTAATGGAATCATTTATTCCCGGATATTTCAGTTCAAGTGCTTGCAGAGCGTATTCGCGTCCACGAAGGAACAATTTTTTGGCTCTTTTTCCCATAGCTTTTTTCTGAATTTTCAGTGAATCATGAAGTGTATCAGCAGGAAATTGAACGAAGGCCTGGGCGTATAGACACAAAAGCCTGCCAGTAGCGAGTAAAAGATCCGGATTCAGAGAATCTTTTTTAGCCAAAGATTCATAAAATTTAATTGTAAAAGGAAGAGCATCACGTATTAGTTCAGGGTCATCATCACTGGTAAAAACTTCATTATCACCGGTTAGAGTATTGGTAATTTTGGACATGGTAAATTTTGAAACCGAACATCCATTTATAAGGAACAGAAACAAAAAAAAGACCTGGAAAAAACTTTTTTTAATCATTTGTGTATTCTATTCAGTAGAAGTTTTAATATATCAATTTATAATAGATTGATCTTGTCAGTATTATTAAAATTACTTCAGGGTAGAATTTTATCAAAATTGGTAAAAATTCAAATTGCATTTATTTGAGTTGTCAGATAAATATCCCTGCCCGCTACTGCATTTTTCATCATAGAACAGTTTTATTTCAGTTTCGCAGATACCGTTGTATGGTCTGCTTTTATTTCGTGCTTGAGGGTCATGTTCTTTTCCGTTATAGACTGTACAGAGATACAAATGAACCAGCCGGTTTGACTTACCCTCAACTTCCACTCTGATTTTACAGGGTTTACCAAAAACTGTATTTTCATACGGCAGAAAGTGCGCGTTTTTAAAAACACAGGTGATCTGCTCTTTTTTGGTTCAATTATTTCGTCAGTATATTCGATATCTTCCTGCTGTTTTTTGGGCTTTG
>Ga0079223_10002413_pt1 | contig 11562 bp, 10 predicted proteins | sample Stecom2011_FD_75072 | JGI IMG/M metagenome (GOLD analysis project Ga0079223, IMG submission 75072) | Agricultural soil microbial communities from Utah to study Nitrogen management - Steer compost 2011 | ecosystem: Environmental > Terrestrial > Soil > Agricultural land | place: USA: Utah...
TATACAGGGGGTTCTTTTTTGAAAATCAACTAAAATATTGGGGTAAACCAGTAAAATGGTTAGATTTAATGTGTCTTAAATTTATTTAGGACAGGATTGGTACAAAAACATTTTTCCAATTATTCTTATTCGAAAAAATTTAACATTAAAATTTAATTTCTTCTTCTTTGAACAAAATCTATTGTCCAAGACACCAACAATAGCAGCAAAAATATTCCACTTATGTATTTTGCTGGCTGCAATCCCCCATCGCCAATTCCGATAAAACCGATTACCGCAAATACAACAGCCAGAATTATGTATGTAGCCTTCCAATGCAGCATAGGTTCAATATTAAAGTTGATTGGTCAACAAAGCTAAAGTTAAGAAATTTTTTTGGGAATTTTAACAGAATATTGTCAAATTTTAACAAAATTAATTATTCATATTTTACCTTAAAGAATTGTTTGACGGAAATAGGCACTCCTTCATCGGTAAAGCCTTCTAAGGAAATCTGAAACACGCCACTAACATCTGAAGTATAAAATGAAATAAAGCCGGACTGTTCATTTTTCAATTCAGGTTGCCATAGCAGCTGTACCCTATAATCTGGAATTCTAGAAAGAACATTGGAGTTGTTATAAGTAGGACTATAGTATTGTTTTCTCCTTTCAACAGGCGAAATTTTGAATGTTTTGGAATAGCCATCTAAATCCAAAGGAATGAAGTCGCCTTGCTTAGTTTCAACAGCTATTATGCCGCTAAATAATTTAGGGCCATAACGATATGGCTGATTGACTACCCGTATACTTTTTATATCGCGAGCATTGTAATTAATCAATTCACTATTATTTAAGACTTGGAAACCGTCCAATAAAACAAGTGGATCAATCTTACTGAATTTTGCTAATCCCTTAGGATCGTATTCGTTGTTGACCAAAAATCTGGTGCTCCCGCCCACTCCACGGATTGCCGCAAGGGATATAATCTCAACAAAAGTTTCCCGAACCGAAGGAAATCGAGTAAAGTCGTCTAGTACGAACAGCTTGCCCAAATGATCATAAAATTTCGGAGCTAGTCTTGGGGGGAACACACTGTCCCTCTTCGCTTCAAAATAAGCGTTTTCTATTTGAAGCTGTACCGATCTTTCCAAAACCCACTTTTTTAAACTGGGATCCAAATTTAAATTCGACGGTGCGCCTTTTGATAAATCGAAACGTTTTTCGTTAATAATAATTTGAAAGTCTTTTGATTCCAGGCCTTCTTCGTTTAATTGTATCACCGCGTTTTCGGCTTGGTAAGCTTCGTCCACTGAGAAATAAAACCGTCCATGCCGATCGGTTTTGGCCATTTTGAAGACATAATCTTTCCCTGGAATGGTAAGAGAAAGTACTTGATTGGCTACAGGAACCTTTTCTCCCGATAGCACAACTCCCGAAATTAATTCTCCACGAAGTTCAGGTAGGAATGCCAAATCAGAAGAAATGGCATTGTTTCTAGATGCAGGAATCTCAGCAATTACTGGTTCTATTTTTCGAACAGATAGTACATAATTACCTTGGTTCTTTCCTGTTATGTTTTCAACTGTTAACTTCACTTTTTCTCGTACTCCATAGGTAAATTTATCCGTAATCAACTTAATATTTACCGAAGTACCCTCAGAATCAAAGGGATTAGGAAGTTCTTCGGAAGTAAGGGTTAGGTTGATTTCGTTTTCAGAAGAGGCCGATTTAACGGTTCGTACAAATGGATTTATCAGGAGAATTGCTTTTTGCGAAAAAGCATCTTTCACGTTATTTCGGGAGAAGTTGGTGTAGGCAATTAATTTATAAACTCCAGTTTTAAGAGTTGAAGGAAGGAAAAAATCGCCATTAGCAACTCCATTAATAAGCTGCAGTTTATGGGTGAAGATTATAGAGTCATTTTGGTTGCGCAGAGAAACATATGCAGTTTTGCTCAAGGTACTAGTTTTCCCTTGGCCGTCCTGCACGAAAGTCTTGTAATGCAAAGCTTCTCCGGCCAATAGAAGGTCTGCATTTACAAATAGGTCAGTCTTTTCCATCGGAAATGCACTTATATCCAATAAACCTGATTCCCGTGGAATTTGCGCGACCGCCATTCCTACTACAAAAACAAACAATATGACAAATGACTTTTTCATATTCAATCTTCCCAAAAATCGGGTTTTATATTGGACCATACATAGGTGCATACACTACACTCTGGTTGGGCTATTGTGTATTTTAGCTCAGAACTGTAAGCTATAACTTGATAGTCAAAAAATTCAATCATGGTATACAAGGCATCTCTTTCATCCAAATCGCCATCCAAAACTGTATTGTCGTAATAATCCAAAATCAGAACTTCGCAATCATAGAAAAACGGAGGCTTGGGAAGATTAAAATCCTCATAATTAAAGTAGATTCTTTTGGACGTTGTGGATGACACCTCAAAAAACCCCAAAACTTTTGCATCCGGATTGCCCTCATCAACAATATTGCCAGCCACGTAACCGGGTTGGCCTTGGGAAAGTAGACTTTCAATACTTCCCAGTTCCTGGATGATTTTATAAAAGGTATAAGCTTCCACGCTTTGCACGTATTGCTTTACCAAAATGCTATAGCGGGTCTGCAACTTGGCATCGGTTTTTGACAAATAACATACTGGAAACCGGAATATCTTATTTTCCCCCAATTCAGAGGTGGAAGTTTGACTAATACCAGTGGAAATCTCAGTTGAATAACAAATTTCCTCAGGTTCTCTGGGCGTTAATGCAATTTCAAAAGTAAAGGTTTTAGGATCAAGATTTATGATTTCAGCTATATAAGGAGAAGGATTAGGCGCAGTTATTTTATAGGTTTCTTCATATTCATATCTAAAATATTTCGAATTGCCTGTAGGATCTTCGGTGTCGACGAGAACATGAACGCCATCTTTATTTCCACTGGGATCCACAATTCTTTCGGAATATAATTTATCCATCGGAACACTGGGAGGCAAAACAACAGCAGAAGAGGAATAACGGTTTCCGTCGGAAGTGAGAATATTTAAGGTGTACGAAATATTGGGTTGGGCGGCAAAGATTTGATCTGAGATATAAAACCCAGTATTTTGATCTTGTGAAAATTTGAAATTATCGCCATTACTGCCCACAACACTTATAGCAGCATTGCTCTCGTATTGGATGGCCGTATTGTCAAGTGAGGTGGTTCTACTAAGCTTTACGATTTGGTGTCTCGGTTGGTCAGTTATTGTGCTTTCCACAACCAGGATCCTTTCAAATCCCTTAGATTCAATTTCATAGGGTTCAGTACAGGAGAAAATCCCGAGGGCAAGAATGATAAAAGCTATATATAATAAGTGGTTTTTCATAGCTCTAAAATTTGAAATTGTACGTTATAGTTGGCACTGGCACTGAAAAGATGGAAGTTTTATAGGCCTTTATTTGCCCTTCTTCCGTAACAAAAAACACAGAATAAGGATTGTTTCTTCCCAGCACATTATATACTGATATATTGATAAAACTGTGTGCCAATTTTTTCAATTTGTGATTGCCCTCAATATTCACCCCAAGATCCAAACGAAAGTAATCAGGAATACGATATTGGTTTCTGTCGCTATAAAGAACTTGTTCCTCCCCAGCAAAATAATATCGCCCGATGGGGTAGGTTATTGGTCGGCCTGTTTGATAGGTGAAATTTCCCGAAAAACTGAAACGCTTGGTCAACTTATAATTGGCCACCACTGAGAAGTCGTGCGGTTTATCATAATTCGCGGGAAAATATTCGCCATTGTTCACACGCTCCTGTTTTATTTGGCTGTTTAATTTTACAAGAGAGCGGGAGTAGCTATATCCTATATAGCCGTTAAACCTTCCTTTGTTCTTCTTTAGGAGTAATTCCACTCCGTATGCCTTGCCTTCGCCCTGCAAAAGTTCTTGTTCTAGGTTGTCGTTGAGGATAAGTTGCGCTCCTATCTTATAGTCCAACAAATCGTCCATGGTTTTGTAATACCCCTCCAAGCTAAATTCCAGATCCTTTTCGAGTATATTTTTAAAGAAACCCAAGGAATATTGTGTAGCGCGTTGTGGTTCAACATTTAAATCGGACAATTTCCAAATATCCGTAGGCGATTGGGTGGTATTTGTGGAAAGTAAATGTAAATATTGAATAGTTCGATTGACACCGGCTTTAACCGAAAAATCATTGCCCAAAAGATAGCGTGCAGAAACCCTATATTCGGGACCACCGTAAGTTTTTATCACTTGATTATTATCGTAGGTTCTTACTTCTTCTATAGAACCGTCATTTTTAGGGACACCTTCTGCATAAACGTTTTGAGTAGCTTCACCTAAAGCAGCATACATAGAGTAACGCAAGCCTACATCCAACAATAATTTATCGCTTATTTCAAATAAATCGGCAAGATAAATCGCTGATTCCAACCCTTTTTCACGATCGATTACTTTCGCTAATACATCGGAATTATCCCCAATTGGAGAAATAATTCCGGGATCAATAGTATACAGCTTACTGCTTATTCCATATTTAAACTGGTGTTTTTTATTGAGTTTAAAGTTAAAATTCAATTTAGCTTGATATTCATTGAGTTCGTATCCAAAATCGAAATCTTTGTTCGCATCGGCCTCGTAATTGATACCATATTTATATTGGCTATTTACCAAGATAAGCTCGCCCCTACTCCTTTCGCTAAATGCGTGGTTATACTTTAGCGAAATCAATCTATTATTGTAATCAAAAATTGAATCGGAAGTTATGCTAAAGCGATCCTTACTGTAATAAACAGTACCCTGAATGGTGTTGTTGGGGTCGATAATGTGTTTGTATTTTACTATTCCATCATAGAAGGAAGCTTGGCTATTTTTTAATTCCTCTTCGTCGAGGCTTCTTAATATCCAATCGGAATAGGTAGCCCGAAAACCAGCTATAACCGAAGCTTTTTCCTTGACAACTGGCACTTCTACCGCTAGATTGGCAGTTATTGGCCCGATAGAGCCTTCGCCGGCAAACTTGTCCATACTGCCAGACTTGGTGTCTATTTTAAAAACCGAGGAAAGTCGTCCGCCATATTCCGCAGGGATACTTGCTTTAAACACTTCCAATGATCCCGTAGTAAATGGGTTGACCGCAGAAAAGAAACCCAAAAAATGCGAAGGGTTATACAGTACAGCTTCGTCCAATAAAATTAGGTTTTGATCTGTCCTTCCGCCGCGAACATTAAATCCGCTGGCGCCTTCTCCCGCAGTGGTTATTCCGGGCATGGTGGTAGCTACTTTTAAAATATCACGTTCGCCCAAGACCAGTGGAATGGTCTTGATTGCCTGTATATCAATATTTGTTACTCCAACCACGGCATCTCGTACATTGGCGTCTTTCTTGGAGGCAATAACTACTTCCTCCAAAGTTTCAGTGTTTTCATGCAACTGTAGACTCAAATTACCATCTCCATATATAATTACGTCCTGGCGTATTTTTTCAAAACCCAATAAATTGGTCTCCAGTTTGTTTAGACCATATGGCAATCGAATATTAAACTTCCCCTCATTGTCCGTCACTGCGTATTTAGTTCGATCTAAAGTGTAAATGGCCAAGTTTTGAAGAGGTTCTCCAGTTTTTGAATTTTTAAAAGTTCCTGATAAGGTGTACGATTTACTTCCTGAACCGGGACCTTGCTTGCCAATGGTTATCAACTTTCGTTGTTGGATTGTATTTTGCGAAATATACTCCTCCTCAAAAATAGGTGCATTCTGTATTTCTGAATTTCCTCTTTCTTCAGGCAGATTGAAATAATTGGAAGGGAGTTCTGTATAAACATAGGTGTTGTTCAACAGAATAACAGTTTCATCCTTTAGAACAAAATTTATATTGGTGTTTTCGAATAAAGCGTTTAATACCTTTGATAGGGATTCATTTTTAAAACTCTGGGTCACAAAATGTCCTTTCAGCCAAGAATCCTCAAAAAAGAATTTTTTATGTGAAAGATTTTCGACTTCCAAAATCGCTTCCTTTAAAGGTGTGCGCTCAAAAGAAACCGTAATGCCTTGAGTTTCTTGTCCCATTAGGCTGGTACTAAAAATCAAGAGTATAAAAACAATCCAAAATTCCTTTTTCATAGATAAATTTATGCTTCCATCAATGCCCACTGCCAAAGTTCAACAAACCGTCTAGGTAGCCGATAAGTTTGATCATAAAGACTTGTCTATCGGTTTTATATAATTGTCTGTAGGTCTTATTAAAATTGCGAATCTGATCGTTATACTCAGGAATATTTTTCCAAACATCCTTCGCTGAATTTGCAATAAAATAATCGTTCTTATATTCTATCAAAAAGAAATTTACATCAGAAAACCTATACTGAATTCCTGATTTTAAGGCTTTATCGCGTTTCTTTTTTATGTGTTTTATATATAGTTTTAAATTGTTGCCTATAAATGCCTTTTCAAAAAAACCATTTCCGACCACTCCCTTATCAACATCTGTCAAACGCACAAATTCTGCATTGTGAATAGAAAATGAATCAATAAATTCTGGAATCAGTCTCACTATAAAAATGCTCAAATTGTCTTCAGAATGTGTGAGAAGATTGTCGTCTAAGACATCGTATTTCAATGGCACATTGGCGTAAAACTGTCCGCCGTACATCACCGATCCTTTACTGTAATCAAAACCCTTAAAATATCTATACGTGCCGTCGGTGTTTAAAAAAAGGTCATTGAATTCCGTTCCATTATAAAGATTAGTGTTTTCTAGGCTCACCAGTTGGTCATATTGTTGAAACACTTCTGGTGCAGTTGTGTTTTGCGCAATCGAAATATTGAAAGCTAAAACGATAAAAGGAAGAAGGAGAAACGTTTGATTCAAAATTTAGGAGATTTTGTATGCTAGTGGCTTTAAAATTACATTAAAAAGACATCCGAAAAGCTTGAATAGCGGATTTTTCCTAAAAAAATCAGATAGTTTATATTTTTAATAAACTTCAAGTTATTTGTAACCGGTGTAGATTCTTGGCATCCAATGGATAAACAAATTAAGGATTCACCTTTAAAAAATTAATATCATGAAAACAAATTTTGCTTTTAAAATTCAGGCTGTCTTTTTGGTCGTCTTCCTAAGTTCTGTTGTGGGGTTTTCGCAAGCCGCACCAAAACTCAATGATGCTGAGATTGCATCTGTTGCTATTACAGCCAATCAAATAGATGTGGACTATGGGAAAATTGCCATAGCTCGTTCTCAAAATGAAGATGTGCTGGAGTTTGCCAATACGATGATCGACGATCACAACGCCATTATAAAAATGGCAGTAGACTTGGTTACAAAACTCGGCGTGGTGCCTCAGGATAATAAAATGAGCCAGTCCTTATTAAAACAAGCCGCCGAAACAACTAAAAAATTAAAAAACGCTCATGCCGATGCATTTGACAAAATGTATATTGACAATGAAGTTGCTTATCACCAAGCGGTAATCAATGCGGTTAAAGACGTGTTGATTCCTCAATCACAAAATGCCGAATTAAAAGAGCTGCTTCAAACAGCATTGCCTATTCTAGAAACACATTTAGGACACGCGAAAATGGCACAGAGCAATATTTCTAAAAAATGAAAGCAATTGTAAAAAACCTTTCAGTTTTAATATTGGGAACGGCTTTAGGAATTTTAATTCTTACAGGATTTAAAAACTCCAATGAAATTATCGTTCCGCCCACTACACACACGGTTATTATTTCGCAAATGAAATTTAATCCAGAAAACCTTAAAGTTAAAAAAGGAGATAAAGTGGTGTGGATAAATAAGGATATAGTTCCTCACGATGTAACCGAAATAAATAAAAAATGGACTTCAGGGCCATTAAAGACCGGTGACAAATGGTCGAAAACAATAAATGGAAATTTCGATTATTTCTGTAGTATCCATGTGGTTATGAAAGGTTCCGTGACCATCGACAAAAAATAATTATAGCTCTTCAGTTAGTGTCTAATCCTCTGTTATTTTATTAAAATGGCAGGGGATTTTTGATTGAAATTTCCACCAGAAAATGATTGCCTTATATTAAGGTTTCAATTTCCTAAAATCAATGTTACCTTTGCCGCTATAATCTATGAAGGCAGCTAGTATAAAAGAGATCAAAACCGAGCTTAACCACCGTTCCACTCAGGAACTGTTGGAGCTTTGTCTTCGTCTTGGAAAATTCAAAAAAGAAAACAAGGAACTTCTTACCTATTTACTCTTTGAATCTTCGAATGAGGAAGATTTCATCCAGAGTATTAAAGCGAATGTGGATAGCGATTTTGAAAAGATAAATACAAAGACTTTTTATTTTATAAAAAAGAGCGTTCGTAAAATCTTGAGAGATATAAAAAAGTTTATTCGTTATTCCGGAAACAAGGAAACCGAGATAGAGCTTTTACTTTATTTTTGTTTTAAACTAAAGGAGTTTAAGCCATCTATCAAGAGAAATACCACGCTTGTTAATTTATACAACCGACAGATAGATTACATAAACAAGAAAGTTATGGCTTTGCACGACGACTTGCAATACGACTATAACTTAGAGCTTAATGAACTTGAATTATAAAAAAATGACGACCTTTTATCACAATCCTCGTTGCAGTAAATCTCGCGAAGCACTTAAGTTGCTTGAAGAAAAAGGAGAAACAATTGAAATTGTTGAATACCTTAAAAAGCCTCCCTCTGAACAAGAACTGAAGCAAATAATCGAACTACTAAGAATAAAGCCCGCCGATCTTCTGCGAACCCAAGAAGCGGAATGGAAGGAAAACTACAAGGGCATGGACTTGTCCGATGATCAAATTATTGAGGCTATGCTTAAATTTCCGAAACTCATCGAACGACCTATTGCCATAAAAGGTACCCATGCTGTTATTGGTCGACCGCCTTTTAAAGTCCTCGACATTCTATAGTCTCCTTAAAATCAAACTTCTAAGCAATACCTAGTTTTTAGGGACTACTTTAACATAGATTTGGGAGCCCATCCATTAAACCAAAGGTATTTTCGCGAGTCATATAATTTAAAACTTCTATGAGATTTCTTTTTCCCCTATTTCTATTGTTTTCAACTACAATTTTAATTGCCCAACAATCCGAAAAGCGTGTTTTCGTGAAGGGTATCGTTCTTGAAGAAGGCTCCAATTACCCATTGGAATATGCCACAGTTTCTTTTACTGATCAGAATGGAAAAATCGTAACCGGTGGAATTACCGACCCTGAAGGCAAATACAATATAGAGGTACCTACTGGCACCTATACGGTTAAATATGAATTTATTTCTTTTAAGACCAAAACTCTTCCGGTTCGAACCATAAACAACAACATAACTTTACCCACCATTACTTTGGCAATGGATGCCGCTGGCTTGGACGAAGTTGTAATTAGAGCCGAAACTACTGAAGTACAGGTGCGTTTGGACAAAAAGATTTACAATATTGGGAAAGACCTTACTTCGGGAGGAGCAAGCGTTAGCGATGCGCTAAGCAATGTACCCTCCGTAACTGTAGATGTGGAAGGAACTATTGCACTGCGAGGAAATGAGAACGTAAAAATTCTAATTAATGGGAAGCCTTCAGCAATGGCTGGCTTCGGTTCAACCGATGCACTTCGCCAACTACCTGCAGACGCTATTGACCGAGTAAGTAATTACTTCTCCCTCCGCCCGATACGATGCGGAAGGAACGGCTGGAATACTCAACATCATCCTAAAAAAGCAGAAAACCCTCGGAATCAATGGTTCTTTAACCACTAATATGGGTGTTCCATTGAATAGTAGTGCCACGGGAAACATAAACTTGAGAACGGATAAGTTTAATATTTTTAATACTACTGGTATAAATTACCGCAATGCTCCTGGAAAAGCTAATTTCGATAATCGTTATTTTACACGAACCTTTCTCGATGACAATGGCGATATCATTACTATAAACCCTGAATTTGATCGTATTACAGAGAATAGAGAATACGATCGTCTTAGACAAGGCTTCAACACGAATATGGGGATTGAGTATTTCCTCACTGAAAAATCCTCACTTACTGCGAGCGTATTTTACCGTTTAAGTGATAATAATACGACTACAACCAACAATATGGAAAATTTTCGAGACAATACAACTGTTGAAAAAAGTTCCAGAATTGAAGAGATGACTCAAGATGGTTATAATTATCAAGTAGCCTTGAACTATCAAAACAACTTCAATAACGAGGGCCATAAACTTACGGCCGATTTACAATTTGACCGTAGAAAGGACACTGACTATTCACTGATTAAAGACTTTAGAAGGTTTCCAGATTATGCCGTATTGCCTTCAGAGGAAATAAATAACGAAAGAAGACAGAAGAATTACTTGGCTCAAGCAGATTATGTTTTACCTATCGGGGAGAATGCGCAATTTGAGGCCGGATATAGAGGAAGTTTTGAAGAGAGCACTACCGATTATGAGTTGTTTGAAGAAATCGGAACTTCTAGTAACTTTATGCGAAATGACAGTATTTCGAATCTTTTTACCTACGAACAAAATGTAAATGCGGTCTATTCGCAATATGGAAATAAATTTGGGGATTTTTCATTCCTTCTCGGTCTTCGACTAGAAAACACCCAAATGAAAGGTCACGTAAATGCCACGGATGTTACCTCGAGCGATGCGGATTTAAATATGAATTTCGATAAAAACTATCTTGGCCTTTTCCCAACGGTAAACCTTACGTATGAATTGGCGGAAAATGAAAACATAACCCTTGGCTATAATCGAAGAATCAACCGGCCGTGGCAATGGTTTTTAAATCCTTTTCCATCAAGGTCCAGCGAGGCAAATGTTTTTCAGGGAAATCCTGATCTAGACCCAGCCTACGCGAGTGCCTTCGACTTAGGATATTTAAAGCGATGGAAAAAGCTAACGCTTACAGCTTCTATGTATTTTCAACATGAAACGGGATCTTTTGAAAGAGTTCAAGAAGAAACCGGGTATCTTACAAGCACCGGCGTTAACATCATCCGTACCTTTCCTATTAACCTTTCTACCAACCAGCGATATGGGATGGAAGCGGGAATTCTTTATAACCCATTAAAGTGGTTAAGCTTGAACGGCAGTTTTAACTATTATAAATATAAAACTGAAGGATTTTATAAGGACGTAGACTACGGCAATGAAAGCACAAGTTATTTTGGAAGATTTAGCTCCAAGGTTAAACTTCCCGCAAGAATAGAATGGCAGACCAATGCTTTCTATCGTGGACCTTACGGCAATGCCCAAACGGAAAGTGATGGTATGCTGTCAGTAGATATGGCAGTGAGTAAAGATATTATTGGCGACAGTGCTACTTTGGGACTGAACGTAAGCGATCTTTTCAATACCCGAAAGAGAAAAAGCTTTACCAACACTGATTCCTTTTCAAGTGAAAGCGAATTCCAATGGCGAGGGCGTTCCGTAAACCTTTCCTTCACTTACCGTTTTAACCAAACCAAACAACAGCGTCAGCGCTCTCAGCGAGGTGGCGGTGGAATGGAAGACGAAGGTTCGTTTGAAGGATAAAACCAATAGATCATAGAAAACAAAAA
>Ga0079223_10002414_pt1 | contig 11557 bp, 10 predicted proteins | sample Stecom2011_FD_75072 | JGI IMG/M metagenome (GOLD analysis project Ga0079223, IMG submission 75072) | Agricultural soil microbial communities from Utah to study Nitrogen management - Steer compost 2011 | ecosystem: Environmental > Terrestrial > Soil > Agricultural land | place: USA: Utah...
CTTTCGGGTGGTAAAAAAAGGCGGCCTGATTATGATTGGCACAATAAATAAGGACAGTAAATGGGGAGAACTGTATTTGTCCGAAGAATTTAAGAAAAACAGTGTATTTAAGCATGCTGATTTAAAAAGTATGGATGACTTATCGATTTTGTACTACTGGGTATTGATATCCACTGACGCTATCTTGACACATCAATCTCCGCCAATGGTAACCCGTGTTTAAACTAGAGGAGTTTTCTGAATTAAATCAAAGGTTTGTTTTGCTTAAACAATTAGGTAGGCTATAATAGGAAGCTCAAGTTGAATCATGCGATGGAATCTATTATAGTTAGTTTTAGTTCGGTCTGCTTAATTTTAATTGTATTCCCTTCTTAGTTCCTGTATAATAATGCCAGGAGGTGCTGTCATGGGAGTTAAACTTCTAACCGCCCGGGAGTTAGCTCACTTGTTAAGTCTGTCGGTGGAGACCATTTGGGCATATACCAGAGAAAAGAAGATTCCCACCATTACCCTGGGAAAGCGTCAGTACCGCTATGATCCGGACGATGTCATGCGGGTCCTAAACCTAAATAATCAAAAGTCAACACCGATGATCAGGGAGTCAAAAGGGCAATATGCCCCCGGTCCCTACACTTATGAAGATTATGCCGCTCTCCCGGAAGCACCGGGTTATCGTTATGAGTTGATCGACGGTTTTCTAATCAAAGAGCCCTCTCCGATAGTCCACCATCAACGAATTTCCCGACGTTTACAGCGTATTCTGGAAGACTATTTTGTCTCGACCCGCCCGCAGGGGGAGATCTTCGGCGCGCCACTGGATGTGATTTTCTCTCCATATTCTACAGTACAACCGGATATACTTTTCATTGCCGATACTAAGCAACTGGCGGATGCTAAATTCATTGAAATTCCCCCTGAACTCATCGTGGAGGTGCTCTCTCCTTCAAGTAGACGTAAAGATCGGATCCGCAAATTAGAATTATACTTACGCCACGGGATCCTCCATTACTGGATCGTCGATCCGGAGGAGGGTACCATTGAGGCTTACAGATTACAAGATACCACTTATTCCCTAGTACAGACAACTGATCGGGAATTCACCCACCCAGACTTCCCTGGTTTATCCTTTAACATTGGCGAGGTTACCGCCAAACCAAATTGCTAAGCTCAAAGTTGGCCGGATTTGATGATTATATTTTATGAAAGACCATGATGACACCCGTTTGAAGAAGGGAAAGGACGAGAAGACGACCAAGATCAAAAGGGAGTTAAGACGGTTAATTCACTAAAGCAGATTGCGGCTATACTTTTTTATAGTTAATGAGGATAATATAAAGAGGCAAATGAACTCATTCGCCTCTTTATTAAGGAAAATAGCGGTTTGTCAAACTTGAAACTCTCGTCTATAGTTTGTTGTGTTGTTTTAGCACCCAAATTGCAGCCGCGATTTGATCAGGTCCGTTACATAACGATTTTGCCGTACTTAGGCTGGTCCAGGAATAACCGTTGACCTTTTCAATAGTGTTGCCGTTGAGCCAACCTAGAGTATTATTGCCGGTATCCTCAATCCTCCATTTGCTGCCTTGCTTTTTAACAAAGGCAATGGTGTAGCTACCTTTTTCAATTCGGTAATCGCTAGAGGAGTATTTTTTTGCATAACCCCAAGTACTTCCGTTTCTTTCGATCCTATCGCCTTTACATTCAAATTCAGCGGCAAATACTATTCCCGTTATTACCATGAGCAAAAGCAGACAAATCACAATCAGACGGCTTTTTTTCATAATCATAAACCTCCTTGTTAAATAATCCAAAATTGTGAAAATCTACATTAATTATATTAGAGTCAAAATGTTAAGTCAATATTTGTTAAAAGATGGCGTTGATAAGGGCAGCGATTAATACAATCCGGGGAAATAAAAACGGGATCTTCCTCCTTCGGAGCCAGGTCATAGTCATGATAGAATGAAAATCGGCAAGGAAGATTTGATTACGGCAATATAGAAGGCGCCCTGTGGAGAGAATTTTGTATTACATCAACAGATTTGTCTTATGTCTGATATCTGGTGGTGTAAGAACCAAAAAAGAAAAGGGGTCATAATTTGTTTAGATTTATTAAAACCGATGGTTAAGGTCATGTAGGGTTGCATTATTGAATATTATTCAGTATTTACCTGGTTTATTGTGACGACTGCTTCTCAAAACTTCTATTAGTAAAAAAGACATAAAATCAGATTATATTGACAATTGGTAAATGGTATGCTATATTTATGGTAAATAATTGTAATACAACTAATAAGTAGGAAAAGGGAGTTTGAATTGAAAGCATTAGAAAAAAGAGAAAGTTTAAGTCGTCAGGTTTTTGAACAGTTAAAAGAGCAGATTATCACAAGAAAGTGGAAACCAGGAGAAAAAATTCCATCCGAAAACGTCTTGTCTGAGTTGTTTAATGTTAGTCGTGTGACTATTAGAGAGGCCTTACAGACATTAGTAGCTTTAAACCTTCTGGAGAAAAAACAGGGTGACGGTACTTTTGTCAAAGAGTCCTCCGGTGAATTGTATATTGATGCTTTACTGCCAACTTTTATAAATTTAAAGCATTCGCAAGCTATTTCTGTTCATGAGTATAGAAAGATTATTGAAGTTGGGGCCATGGAATTAGTGGTTGAAAGAGCTACTAATAAAGAAATAGAGAAATTAAAGGAAATATTAAAGAAAATGAAAAAATATCGAGATGACTTGGAACAGTTTGCCATAGAAGATCTACATTTTCATCTGACATTATGTCAAATTACAAAAAATCCAATAATCGAAAGGGCAAATTTTTTCCTTAAAGATTATTTGAAAGAGAGTATGATCGAAGTTATAAAATCTATGGGTTCAGATTGTGGAATATATTTCCACGGGAAAATTATTGAAGCAATTGAAGAAAGGGATAAGGAAAAAGCGAAAAAATTAATAAAAAGTCATCTGGATAACAATTTAAATTATATTTAAAAAGCAAAAATTAGGCAGTACAAAAACATTTTATTGATTTAAATCATACCCTTGAGTGAAGAAAGTATGCACGAATAGTGAAAGCAGAAATCGGAATTACCTGAAGCCAAAGCAGGCTTGACAGGATAAAAAATTGTTAATATAATTTTAATATAATAAAATCTAAACGGTTAGATTTTATTGCTCACACAGCAATATATATTTTTTAGTACAAAATCTAACCGGTTAGAAATCTAAAAAAACTCCCTAGGAGGTGGTGAATAGCGAAAAAAGAAGGATGACGATCCTTAAGACAAAACAAAAAGCAAATTTAGATTAGGATGAGGAGGTAAATGTAGATGAAAAGGTTTATATTGATCACCTTGATCTTGCTTTTGGTCGGGCTTTCAGCTTTTGCCGCCGATTATTACCCCAAATACACAGGAAAACCGGCTACCATCACCATGTAGGCCTGGACCAGTAATGAAAATTATTCGATCGAGGAATTTCAGAAGATCTATCCCAATATTAAAATCGTCTGGGAAGACTTTGGAGTTCATTACGAAAAAGTCCAGACCGCACTCTCCGCTGGAACGGGACTGCCTGATGTGCTAATGGTAGAATACTCATATGGTCCTCAGTTTATGGATCTCGGCGCTTTCCAGCCCATTAATCGCTGGTTGTCAGAGAAGAACTTCAGAAAACTATATGGTGAGGCGGCCATGGGCTGGTGTGCAATGGACGGAGAGATCTATGGGACCCCGCAGGATAGTGGCGCAATGGCGATGTTTTATCGGAAAGATTTATTTGATCAGTATGGATTAACTGTGCCCAAGACCAGGAAAGATTTTATTGAGCAGGGTAGAAAATTTAAGAAAGCAGCGCCGCCTAATCTGAAGTACTTTGCGGCGCCAATTGGTAACGCCATGTGGTGGATTGGCCAGGTTTGGGAGGCCGGAGGAAAGGTTTGTGATTACTCTGATGGTAACTGGTATATTGATTTTACAAATCCGGTTGCCGTAGAAGTCTTTGAAACCTGGGGTAAATGGTTTGACGAGGGCACGCTGGATCTGGAAATGTGGTGGAATGCCGATTGGTATAATTCTTTGAATGAAGGAACTACAGCTGTCCTTGAAATTGGTTGCTGGTTTGCCGAATGGCTTAGATATAATGCTCCGGATTCAGAAGGGAAATGGCGGGTAGCGATTCCGCCGCAATGGAACCCGGCCAAACCACATAATGGAATGATCGGTGGTTCCGGTTTCTATGTAACATCTCATTCTAAAAACCCGGAAGCAGCCGCGATCTTTGCCAACTGGCTAAACTCTCATCCTACTTCTCTCAAGTGCCTACATAACTACAGTAATTTGCCGATTATGGTTTCGACGAGATACGAAGAAGTAATCGATGAGGTTACCGGACCGGATGCGTTCTTTGGGGGGCAGAACATCGGCGAGACTTTATGGGACGCTCATCAGCTGGTGAATACCACCTTTGTCGCTTTACCGATTATGTCCAACGTTGACGAGAGCATAGGCCTACTTATACAGGATTACGTTGACGGTAAAATTAAGCGGTTTGCCGATATTTTACCCAGGTGGGAAAGAGAGGTTATTAACACCATGAAGGAGTTTGGCTACTCCAATGTTGTTATCGATAAATTGCCGTGACCGAATAAAGAGGGGAGGTATCCCTCCCTTCTTCCTCCTCTTTATTGACTAAATTAATCTTAAAACGGAGGTGGAAGTAGATAATGGATGAAATAACGAATGAAATGACGGATAAAATGAGGCCTAAGAAAAAGATGAATAAAAAGACGGTTGCTTCAATCAAGGCATATCTCTTTCTCGCCCCTTTTTTACTTGTTTTTATCACTATGGTGATTTATCCGATTGCCTTAGGTGTCAAGCTATCTCTTTATGGGCAAAGAGGGGCAAGAATGTGGTATATCGGCTTTCAAAACTTTGCTACAATTTTTCAAGATCCAAGGTTTTGGGAGTCTTTTCGGATCCCGCTTTTCCTCTTGACGGTGCAGGTTCCCTTAATGCTTTTTTTTGCGCTGATCATTGCCTTTTTCTATGAAAAAATGGAAAAACACGGCGGGAAACTCTATCGGTTTATTTACTATCTTCCCCACACGATTCCGGCGATCGTGACCGGTATTGTCTGGTCCTATATTTTTTCTGATTCCATGTCCCCTTTCCGACCGGTACTCGATATTCTCGGTTTTTCCGGAGCTAAAATCTTGGCCAGATCAAACCTTCCCTTGATCCTTTTGGTCATCATCTTATGGGCCTTTACCGGATATACCGCGTTTATCATCTATTCTTCATTAATCGCTATTCCTAAAGCTTTTTCCGAACAAGCCCAGTTGGATGGGGCTACTTTCTGGCAAATCGCTTTTAAAATTAAAATGCCACTCTTAAAAGGCGTGCTCATTACCTTGTTTATCTTTAATGCCATTGGCGCCATCCAAGTCTTTAATGAACCGTGGATGCTGGAACAGTTGGTTATTTTACCATCAAACTACACTCCGGCAATGTATATCTATAATTCGGCCTTCGCCCAAGGGCGTTTTACCTATGCGGCGGCAATGGGGCTGATTTTGGCGTTAATTACTTTCTTGATTTCTCTGTATGTTTTAAGAAATGCCACTAAGCAAATACTGACCGGGGAAACACAAGAATTGCCATAGTATCGTGTTTAAAACGAAGAAGTTGAGGAGCGGGGTAGGAGCGGTGGTCATAAAATTAATCTAGACGAGGAGGGGGAAATTTGCGGAAACATATATTGACTCGGCTTATTTTGCTGATTTTAGCGGTCTATTTTATCTTTCCCTTTTATTGGCTAATCATTGGAACAACCAAGAATGTCAGTCAGTTGTTTCAGAAATCCTTGCTTCCTGGGATCCCTAATAATTTTCTCGAAAACGTCAGAGGAATCTTCACCTATCAAAACGGCGTCTTCTTTCAGTGGTTGGCTAATTCATTTTTATATGCCGGGCTCGGGGCTTTCATCGCCATCTTCATTGCCTGTATGGCGGGTTATGCTTTCCGACGGTATGATTTTTATGGAAAAAAGGTTCTTTTTGTTTTAGTTTTGGGGTTTGCCATGGTTCCAATCTACGCCACCACTTTACCTCTTTTCATGCTTTTTAGGGATTTAAAACTAATTGATACAAAATTTGCGGTTTTATTACCAAGCTTTGTTCATGTCTTCAGTGTATACTTAATGGTGGCCTATTGGAATCAGGTGCCGGAGGAGATATTTGACGCCGCGCAAATCGATGGGGCTAATGATTTGCTGATCTTTTTTAAAATCGGCCTTCCCAATATTATCCCCGGTTTCATTACCCTATTTATGCTTGCCTTTGTTGGGATTTGGAATAATTTTTTCCTGCCACTGGTTGTGATTAATAGCAGAGTAAATATGCCGCTAGTCCTGGGGATTACAACAATAACCGATCCTCAGGGGTTTCCGGTATATAATTTGACTCTAACATCCAGCTTTTTTACGATTCTCCCTTTGCTGATCATGTTTATTGTTTTACAAAAGTATTTTAGGCCACAACTATATACCGGCCGTTAGTCAGCTGCAAAATAAGGAAAATTAGGGGAAAATATGTTTTAAAATAGAATAAATATATTGCTTATTATTAATTGACGCAGGAGGACCACAATGCCAACAATAAGAGATGTAGCCAAACATGCCGGCGTTTCGGTAGCTACAGTATCCGCAGTGATCAACCGGGATTCCACGGTAAAGGTCAGTGCGAAGCTGACGGAGAAGGTAGAAAAGGCGATCAAAGAAATGCATTACCGGCCGAATCGCATCGCCCGTGCACTTTCTAGGAAAGAGACCCAGACCATCGCCTATGTAGTACCTACCGTGAGCAATGAGTTTTTTTCGCAAATGGCGCAATTGATTGAGGATAAAGCCTTTGAAAAAAAGTACGGAGTTTATCTTTGTAATACCCACAGCAGGGTTGACCGGGTAGAGCTATATAAGGACATTTTGATCGAAAACAGAGTTGCCGGGGTGATTACTACCTTGACTTGGGATATTATGGAAAACGGTTTTATCGAGGTGATGCAGGCAGAGGAGATCCCCATTATCGGACTGGCGGGCGCTCGGATAGTTGATAGTATTGATACAATTACCTTTGATGATGTTCGGGGAGGGGAATTAGCTACCTGTCACTTGCTGGAAAAAGGCCATAAAAAAATCGGTTTTATTGGGATTAAGGATAGTAAAACCACTGAACAGCGCCTAAAAGGTTACGAAAAAGCATTGAACGATGCTAAGCTGAAGGTAGATGAGAGATATATTGAAAGAGGAAACGACTTCAATCGGGAAGAGGGATACACTTTAGCGCATAAACTCTATGGGAAGCGCCCGGATATTACTGGAATTTTTGTTTATAACGATATAATGGCTGCCGGAGTGCTGGACGGTCTTAATGATCTGGGGTTAAGGATACCCGAGAATATAGCGGTCGTCGGCTATGATAATAGTATTGCCAGTTATACTCGGCCTAAATTGACGACCATGGACCTTTCCAAAGAGGCGCTGGTTGAAGAAGCCATGGAAATTTTATTTAAGCGTATTGCCGGCCAGGAGTTTGCGCTTGGACATAAACAGATTCTACCAAAATTGGTGGTCGGGGAGTCTTCATAGGGTTAAAAAAGTCAGTACTTATTTGCACTATCTAAGAACCGGAGGTTGAGGAAAGATGCTGAAAAAGGCCCATTTATACCTAGATAAGTATTTTAAAATCGCCAAAACGGATCACCGGATTTACGGATCATTCATTGAACATTTAGGAAGGGCTGTTTACTCGGGAATATATGAGCCGGGTCATGCCCGAGCCGATCGTAATGGATTTCGGGAGGATGTTATGGAGCTAATTAAAGAATTGGATGTATGCGTTATTCGTTATCCCGGCGGTAATTTTGTTTCTGGATATAACTGGGAAGATGGAATCGGTCCCGTTGCGCAGCGGCCGACAAGGTTGGAACTGGCCTGGCGCAGTATTGAGCAGAATGAATTTGGGTTGAATGAGTTTATGTCTTGGGTGAGGAAGGTCGGCGCCGCTCCTATGATCGCCGTTAACCTGGGCACCCGGGGAATTGATGCCGCGCGAAACTTAATTGAGTATACCAACCATCCCGGCGGTAGCTACTGGAGCAACTTGCGAAAGGAACACGGTTATGAAAAGCCGCATAAGATTAAGACCTGGTGTTTGGGGAATGAGATGGACGGTCCCTGGCAGATCGGGCATAAGACGGCCGAAGAATATGGACGGTTAGCGGCTGAAACCGCTAAGGCCATGAGACAGGTTGACTCCGAAATTGAGCTTGTGGTCTGTGGGAGTTCCAATTCTAAGATGCCGACTTTTGCGGAGTGGGAGGCAACTGTATTAAGCCATACTTACGAATACGTGGATTATATATCAATGCATGAATACTTGGGGAACAGTGAAGACGACCTCGCCAATTATCTGGCGGAAACGGAACGGGTTGATGAGTTTATCAAAGCGGTTATTGCCACCTGTGATTATGTTAAAGCCAGGAAAAGAAGTAATAAAACCATCTATCTTTCTTTTGATGAGTGGAATGTCTGGTATCACTCGAATGCACAGGATAGGAAGGTCAAGCCCTGGAGTAAGGCGCCTGCATTGCTTGAAGACATATATAATTTTGAAGATGCGCTGGTGGTTGGGTTGTTCTTGATTATATTGCTTAAACATGCCGACCGCGTCCGTCTTGCCTGCCTGGCCCAGCTGGTAAATGTGATTGCCCCGATTATGACGCGGCGGGGTGGAGGCGCCTGGAAGCAGACCATATATTACCCTTGTTACCATGCCTCAAGATATGGAAGAGGAATAGTTCTACGTCCGGAAATCATTTCTCCGGTTTATGATACTCATCAGTATAAAGGAGTGAACTTAGTTGAGGCCATTGGGGTTTTGTCCGATAATGAGCGGGAGATAACCATTTTTGCCGTTAACCGCAGTCAAGATTCTCCACTTGTGCTTGATTGTAGTTTGAATAATCTGGGTGAAGTAGAATTAATTGAACATATCGTCCTGGAACATACGGATTTAAAAGCGACTAATACAGAAGAAAATCCGGATAATGTAAAACCTCATAACCAGGGGAGGACTATGATCAAATCCAACAGAGTTATGTCAGAATTACCCGCCTTGTCCTGGAATGTGGTAAGATTGCGCATAGAACGAGCTTGAATAAATATATCTGATCATAGGCAATCAATCTCCTGTCCAATTGAATTATGCCAAAAAGATAGGTGAAGATGATGAACAGATTAATGATTAATGCTGATCACAAAAAAGGGAGGATTAACCGGAATCTTTACGGTCATTTTGCCGAACATCTGGGGAGATGTATCTACGAGGGTTTCTGGGTTGGCGAGGAATCCTCGATCCCTAATACCAGGGGGATCAGAAATGATGTGGTGGAAGCGCTACGAAAAATTAAAGTACCGGCGCTCCGGTGGCCGGGAGGCTGTTTTGCCGATCATTATCATTGGAAGGATGGGATCGGGCCCCGGGCGCGGCGGAAGAAGGTCGTCAATTCCTGTTGGGGCGGAGTAGTGGAAAACAACCATTTCGGAACCCATGAGTTTATGGACCTTTGCGCCCAACTAAACACCGTGCCTTATATTTGCGGTAATGTAGGCAGTGGTAGTATTGATGAAATGGAGCAGTGGGTTGAGTACATGACCTTTGACGGTGAATCCCCGATGGCCAATTTAAGGAGGGAGCACGGCAGAGAAAAACCCTGGGAATTGAGGTACTTTGGGATCGGCAATGAGAACTGGGGCTGCGGAGGGAATATGCGACCGGAGTATTATGCCGATGTTTACCGGAGATACCAGACCTATGTCAGGTCTTACGGCAGTAATGAGATCTTTAGGATTGCCTGTGGATCCCATGATGATGATTATTACTGGACTGAAGTATTAATGGAGAGGGCCGGAGACTATTTGGACGGCCTGAGTCTGCATTATTATACCGTTGCTGGGGAGAGATGGGAAGATAAAGGCTCGGCTACTGAATTTGGGTTCGAGGAGTATTTCCGTAGTCTGAAAAATGCTTTGGCGATCGATAATTTACTGACTAAACACAGTGCGGTTATGGATAAATACGATCCGGAAAAAAGGGTGGCCTTGATTGTAGATGAATGGGGAGCCTGGCACCAGGTTGAGCCCGGTACTAATCCCCGGTTTTTGTATCAACAGAATACCTTGCGGGATGCGTTGATTGCCGGGGTCAGTCTGAATATTTTCAACCGCCACTGTGAGCGGGTCCAGATGGCTAATATCGCCCAGATCGTTAACGTGTTGCAGGCTCTAATTTTGACCAGGGGTGCGGAGATGATCTTAACACCCACCTATCATGTTTTTGATCTGTATCAGGCGCACCAGGATGCAGATCTACTTGATTTTCAACTGGACTGTGGGGATTATGAGTTGAATGGAGAAAAAATACCAGCGCTCAATGCTTCCGTGTCGAAGGATGAAGCAGGACGCATTAATATTACCCTCTGTAATTTACATGCTATGGAAAGCGTCAATCTGGAATGCATCTTCAACAGTCGTGCGTTAAAGCTGAAAAGGGTAGAGGGTTTGATCCTGACCGCTGACAAGGTTAATGCCTATAATTCTTTTGCAGAGGCCAATAAGGTCAAACCGGAAGTGTTCCATGATGTAAAGCTAAAGAAGGATGGGTTGATAATTACCCTTCCCTCCGCATCTGTGCTTCGGTTAAGCCTGGCCTGTGTAGAACAATGATCTGTATAAAACCCCATTTATTCATTGATCTGTCTGTAATCTGCAATGAGTAGGAAGTCCATTAACCTCAACCGTGCAGTAAGATCCGGTCATCAGTTAGTTCCCGTCCGCTACTTTCGGCAAACTTCGCTAATAGGTCGCTGACGGTGATGTTCTCTCTATTTTCTCCCTTTAGATCAAGGATGATCTCCCCCTGATCCATCATAATAGTTCTGTTTCCCATGGCCAAGGCCTGTTTCAGGTCATGGGTAACCATCAGCACTGTTAAATGCTCCTGTGTCACGATGCGTTCGGTAATTTTCGTAATCTGTTTGGCGGTTTTCGGGTCCAGGGCGGCCGTGTATTCATCCAACAGGAGAATTCGGGGATTCCCCATGGTTGCCATGAGTAGGGTAAGGGCTTGCCGCTGACCACCGGAGAGTAATTTGACCGGACAGTCCAGGCGGTTTTCCAGTCCCAGTTCAAGTAAGGACAGGAGGCGCCGGAACTCTGTTCTTCTTTTTTTATCCAACCCCAAGCGCAGACCCCTCCGCCGGCCGCGTTTTACCGCCAACGACAGGTTTTCTTCAATCGTCATTTCCGTAGCCGTTCCTTGCAACGGATCCTGAAAAACCCTTCCTACCAGGTAGGCGCGTTTGTGAACCGGCCACCCAGTCACATCCCGGCCATTGATCTCCACTGACCCGGCTTCCGGAAAGAAGTTTCCGGCAATCAGATTCAAAAGGGTGGATTTACCGGCCCCGTTACTTCCGATAATGGTAATAAAATC
>Ga0079223_10002416_pt1 | contig 11552 bp, 9 predicted proteins | sample Stecom2011_FD_75072 | JGI IMG/M metagenome (GOLD analysis project Ga0079223, IMG submission 75072) | Agricultural soil microbial communities from Utah to study Nitrogen management - Steer compost 2011 | ecosystem: Environmental > Terrestrial > Soil > Agricultural land | place: USA: Utah...
AGAGAGCGAGGTTAAAATATCTTTAAATAAAAATGAAATTCATAAAGTGAAGATATTTGGAAACCGCAAATGGAAATCCGCATTAGGAATTTTGTCAATTAGCCGTCCCGAGCCTTTTACTGAAATACCCCTCAACTTAAAAAATGCTTTCGGAGGAACTGCAAATTGGGATGGACTTGAAGTACCATACTTGTCCAATCCTTATGGAAAAGGATATTATCAAACCAAAAAGGAAGCAATAGGAGGCCCATTACCTAATATAGAACATTACGACGATTTAATTAATAAGTGGAATGCGTGGCAAGAACCGGCAGGGGTGTGCTCCTTACCTATCCTGCCATTGAAAGCCAAACAGAATGTGATTCTAAATGAAGATAAAACTGAAATTAAAAAATTAGATAGTAAGTTTTTTAATTCTGCCTTCCCGCCATTAATTGTAGAAAAAATTGAGCCGGGAGACAAAATAACTGCTACCGGTGTTTCCGACAATGGGGTTTTTGAAATAATTGTTCCGGATACGCATTTGGAAATTGACATTGTCTTGGGAGATAAAACAACCAAGAAAAAATTAGAGATTGATCAGGTAGGGTTAATACCAGACGAAAGTAAAATCTTTATCAGTTATATATTTCCGTTCAAATATAGAATCGTCCCCTTGGAAAAAAGGGTAACATCATTAAATTTAATTTCTTGATATGAATTGTTCGATACATACAAATATTCACCCAATGATTGGATTGGATTTACATATGGGATCTCCGGCACCCGCAATAACTCCCGTTCCAATGCCTCATATTACAGCTCAAGTTTTGGGTGGTTTAAACACCAGTGCAAAATTAGTTCCAAAGGTTTTATCACATAATTTCATCACTCTTAATCAAGGTACAGATATAGGAATAGGAATAGGTCATGTACCGTTAGCACCAAACTGGTTATTTGGGCTTTATATACTCACGAGTGGCTCTGTTTCTCATTTTGGATCTTTTTCAGTCCTAAGCGGAGGTGCACCAACTGCTGCGGCAATTCTTCCAATTCCTTTTGTGGGAATTGGCATAAACATGAATTGTTCATCACCATTAAACTTGCCTGTAGGGCGAGTGATCGCACCAGGTTGCAATACAGTCGGTGTAGGTCCGTCAGATGTATTGGCAAGCTCAATATCAATGGCAATTGACGCTGCAGTTTCTTTTGCAGCGGGTAAAATTGGTAGTGGGTTGATCAAGGGAGCTCATCGAGCTGTTCCGGCTGTTGCAAGAAAAGCAGCTAGTGCTAGGTTGATTGGGCCCTTGATCACTAATATTAATAGGTCTACTGATAAAGTAGCCCAAAAAGTAGCACAGAAAGTATCAAAAGAAGCAGTTGAAGAAATTATAGGGGGAGCGATTGGAAAACTATCAGCAGGCATTACTGGAGTTGCTTCAGATAACGCTGCAGAATTTTATCGGGAAGCATTTATTGATAATTATTCAAATGGTTCACTTATTAATCCTTAAGGAATGGCTAAAACGATATACGCTTTAGCAAATAAATTCGCATTTGTAATATTCGTATTACTTACACTATTCTCCTGTTGGAGAATATATCTATTATTAGACTTAAAATATGGAGGAGAGGTCACAACAGGTGTTATTATTGGTTATCAAACAAAGAAAAGCAATAGCTACTTAAATAAGGATAGGAAACTTATACACGCACCAATATTTCAGTATAGCAACTTAAATGACTCTATAAAAATCTCCACCACTGTTTATAACGAAATAAAAGAATATGAAATAGGAGACACTGTTCAAGTTTGTTACAAGAAGGATAATCTAACTAAGGCACAAATCAAAGGCTTGTTCCCTTGGAGAAATAATATATATATGCTGATTGTTGGTATTGTTGGGATTTTCGTTACTACATTACCATTTTTCAAAAAAATCATATACAGTTAAATTATTCACTAAAACACTACATTTCAACCATGCCCGATAAAAACTCACTAAACATTTTTAGATTTAATAACAGAAAGCTGTAAATAATTTTTAGGCACCCTATTTATTACGCGACATTTTTTCTAAATAACTATAAGGTTCTGACACACTTAGCATTCGTTATTAACTTACTAAAGACTTTTATCTTACAGCGCATCGGTCATATATTTTAAGTAGCCACAACTAAATACAGCTAAAGAATCACTAACAAATATTGACTATTTTCTAAAATTTTCAAATAGTGTAAAATGAAATTATTCGAACAACAAATATCTGGAAACAACCAAAAAGGGGAACCTATACTGGCGTTAATAGTAAAGCGTACCTATAAAATACTGGATTCTGGTGATTGTGTTTTGGCAGATGAACAAATCCCTTTGGTTGATGAAGCTCAGTTTTATAAAGAAGACGAGGATACGATTCAACAAGACATAGATTTATATCCCTTCAAACCCTTTACAGATGTTGTTATAAAAGGAAAAGCCAGAAGCCCAAAGCAGACTACATCTTTTATTTCCTCTGTTGAAATTGCAAATCTTAAATTAGATTTACGAATCTTTGGTAATAGAAAAGTCCATAAAAAGAATGAAAAAAAATTCCTTTTCTCTGAAACAGAATTAATAAACGAAATCCCTCTCGAATACCAATTTGCCTATGGAGGTAAAGACTTACTTGCTGAAAAACCCCTTAGAGAAATAATAGAAAATGATGAATCGTTTAAACATATTGAGCATATTTTAGATCCTCTTTCCGGAAGCCCCTATAGATACCCTAGAAACCCGGCAGGAAAAGGATACATTATTGAAGCTCATAATGAAACTATTGAAACTTTAGAACTTCCTAATATCGAAGATCCATATAATCTTTTAACTCCCGAAAGTTTAATCTGCGAAGATGTGGCCAGGTGGTATGACATGCCCGTTCCAATTTGCACAGACTGGGTGAGCCCCGGGTGGTTTCCTAGAGTGGCATATTTTGGTGTATATCCTTTACCCGAAGGATTAAATGGAAATATTTATGAGATTAGAAACGATTGGTCAGATAAAAGCCTATTGGGAAGCTCTAGTGATATTGAAAAATCTCAGTTTAGTTTTAGAGCTTGTAACGGTGCTTCCCTTGGACTACAGTCCATGCACCTTCAAGGAGGCGAAAGTTGTAGATTAACTAATATTCATCCAGAAAAAAAGGAGTTCATCTTTAAGCTACCAACAGAAAGTCCAAAAATAAAAGTGGACGGTCGTAATGGTAAGATGCTAAAAACAGTCCCTAAGATTCATACTATTATTATTGAACCAGAAAGAAATATTTTAACTATTACTTGGTGTGGTAGCGCAAAAGCCATTCGGCCATACTTTGAGGAAGAACTAAAAACTATGCCCTATGAAGTAAAGTGGTAAACTTATGACACACAAGAGTTGACATATCTCCTCATTCACAATAATGGCTATCGCTGAAATTTTTATTTTACTATTTATACTGTATTGGTTTATTATCGTCTAGACAACCAAAAAAAAAGCCCAAATTGACGAGAGGCCCCAATTGGGCAAGAAGAATTCCGATATAAAATCCCGGCTCTATGGTCATTATTTTTACTTTCTCCCCCGTTAAACCCCGGTACCGCAGCGTAGTTTTATCTTATTCGAGTCGGTAAACCTTATGAGTGTATTCCTCAAAGACCGAATGGCGACAAACGAAGCTATAAGACTAGCTTGAGGTTTAAGAGAGCCACACTATCCGCACACCAAAAACCCACAACCCATCGAAGGATAATTAACACTCATCCTACCAAAACACTCCATCACCTAAATATAAAGGGTCATTTAGTAGTCATATTTGCTAAAGTAGCCAACTCTAATGACTCATACACTGTATATTCATATTCTGATATGTAGCGCATGCTTAATATCACTTTTGAAAACACTTAAATTGACTCGATTTACTCAATGGCTTTAACATCTCACGGATTTGACCTGATTCTAATTTATTAAGTATTAAAAACCCCCATAAATCGGAGATATAAGACAACCAATGAAAATAGCCCCAATTACTTACTATATCGTTGAAAATGATGAAAACACAATTCGCCTGCTAGAGATGGAGCTAAAAGCTTTCCCCGATAAGTTTAAATCTAAGGGGGTCTTTAGGTGCTATAAAGAAGCTCATAATCGAATTTATCGAGATGAGCCGAATCTCATTTTTATGAATATTGAATTTCCATTCTTTACGGGTGCTGAGTTTTTCGGAAATACGTCGGCAACAAAATGCGACTACGTCTTTCTGGCTAAAGACAATAATTACGTTTATCAAAATGTAAAAGCCAGCAAATTTGATTGCATCTTAAAACCTATTTCTCAAATTGAATTGAGACGCACCTTAAAACGAAAAGTAGAAATGCGTGAAGCCGGCCGTGCTCCTAATTATGGGCACTATCTACCGGCCTCTACAGAGTATAAGTTTAAAAAAATACTATTCCCAACTACAAACGGGTATGTGTTTCTAAGTCCCGACGACATTTTATATTGCGAGGCAGATTTAGAATACACCAAAATAATTACGCACAACCATCAGTATCTAATCTCTAAGAACCTAAAGCATTTTGACAACATGCTGAGTAGCAAACGGTTTATCAGAACTCATAGATCATTTTTAATCAACATTGACCATATAAAACAATACGTGCGAAGCGAAGGTGGGCACGTAATAATGAGCGACGATAAGATGGTGCCGATTGGCAGAAGCAAGAAGCCGCAATTCGCCCATCTACTCGGGGTTTAAACTAATTAGAATATACAACAATGAGCGACCAAAATTTAATGTTGACAAATGAAGTAAAAGAAGCCCTGAGCCAAAGCAAAAATATTGCGCGGGAATATGGTCACGGCCACTTTTCAAGTCCCCATTTGTTGCGTGCTATAATGCGCCGTGAAGCCGGCTTGGTAGCCTTCCTCGACACTATGGGCAAAGATGTGGGCTACATTCGCGAATGGGCAGATGTGCGCATAGAGGGATATCCAAAGAGCTCTTTTCCGGTTTCAGAAATCGAACAGGACAAAACCATACACGCCGTACTTCGCGAAGCCGACTTTGTGCGCATTAAACAGGGCAAAGAGGAAGTAGATGGTTTATCGCTGCTTGCAGCCCTGGTTACCCCCGGGGTCGCCTTCAGCTTTGAGCAAATGCGCTCCTTCCCTATTTTGCGCGAGGAACTACTCGATGTATTAGAAAATCAGGTAGATGATGGCGATGAGACCGGTCAAAATAATCTTGGAAAAAAAGTCGGTGCAAAGGATAGCGGCGGCTTGAATGAAACCATTTCGAAATTTTGTGTTGATAAAACCGCATTGGCGAAAGCCGGAAAGATAGACCCTATAGTAGGACGCGATCGCGAAACAAAAATGATCGCCGAAATACTGGGGCGCCGGTCGAAACCAAACGTGATAATTGTAGGTGACCCCGGAGTGGGAAAAACCGCATTAATTGAAGGGCTGGCCAATGATATTGTAAACGACAAAGTACCAAAACATTTGGCCGGTTCCAAACTCTTGGAATTAGACCTGGGTGCACTAGTAGCGGGTGCGTCGTACAAAGGTGAAATTGAAGACCGCATTAAAAAGGTGCTTGCTGAATTAAAAGGAAGCGAAAAAATTACGCTTTTCATTGATGAAGTACATGCATTAATGGATCCAAATCGGGGGCTGTCGGGTGTGGCGAATTTGCTGAAACCGGAATTAGCCCGTGGTGAAATAACCGTAATCGGTGCTACAACAAACGACGAGTTCCGTGAGTTTCTAGAGCCGGAGGAAGCCTTTATGCGCCGATTTGAAATGGTTCGTGTGGAAGAGCCAAACGATCACGTTTGTCGCCAAATGCTTGATATTGTAGTGCCATTTTACGAAAAACACCACGAAATTACGGTTGAGAAAGATGCTTCGACAGAAGCGATCCGACTCGCGCGGAGATATCTCAAAGATCGCCGCCTACCGGATGCAGCCATTGACCTGATAGATCGAACAATGGCAGCCATTAAAATGATGAACGACACTTCAAAGTCAGATATTCAGCATTTACACGATAGATACGCGACTCTCATCGAGATTGAGGATCCCGAAAAAGATGAAGTGCAATATTTCTTGTACGAATTTGAAAATAGGCTAAGTCCCATTTTGCTCGCTTCACTTACCGACGATCAGGATCCGGGGGCCTTGACTGAACCAAAGGAAATATTCGATTATATAAAACGCGGAATCGATGCTTTACAAGAAAAAGCAACCGAAGAAAAAACACAAATATCCAAAGAAGATATTGCGGCAATGGTAGCCTATAAAACGGGCATTCCCATGGGCAAGGTGCAAAGCAAAGAAAAAGAGCGGTTGCTCAATATGGAGGAAACGCTCCAGTCGCGGGTTATTGGCCAGGATCACGCTATTAAAATCATTTCGGATGCCATAATGGAATCGCGCTCCGGGCTAACAAAAGCCGGTCAACCGATAGGTTCGTTTTTCTTTCTCGGTCCAACCGGAACCGGTAAAACCGAATTGGCGAAAGCCCTGGCACACTTCTTATTTGCCGACGAGCGAAGCCTCATACGTTTTGATATGAGTGAGTTTAAAGAAGAACACTCAGCGGCATTGCTTTACGGAGCGCCTCCCGGATATGTGGGGTATAAAGAAGGTGGATTGCTGGTAAACAAAATCAGACAACAACCCTACTCTATCGTTTTATTCGACGAAATTGAGAAAGCGCATCCGTCGGTTTTTGATTTGTTCTTGCAGATTCTTGATGAAGGTAAGCTACACGACAGACTGGGTAAGGTGGGTGATTTTACAAATGCCGTTATCCTCTTTACTTCCAATATTGGAAGCGGGCACATAATCGACGAATTCGGCAAAGGAAATATCCCGGCATCGAATGAGCTGATGGAAATAATGGCCGATTTTTTCAGACCCGAATTTCTCGCCCGACTTACCGAAATAATTCCGTTCAGACCAATAAACGAAGATACTGTAGAGCGAATTTTCAATATTCAGCTCTCGCATCTCTTAAAAGCATTGAGTAAGCAACATATCTCAATAACCTTTACAGACGAAGCGAGAAAAAAACTAGCCATGGACGGGTTTACACCAAAATACGGTGCACGTCCGCTAAATGGAGTAATCAGAAATCAATTACGCCGCCCAATATCGCGTATGATAATAGGCGAAGAACTGGCAAGCGGCGATGAAATACACGTAGAATTAGAAAACGACGAAATTAAATTTAACATCCTAAAAAACACAGAACATGAGCCAACTTGAATACGGAATCGGGGGAACAGAGCGACCCTCTGATGCAAGCGAAGCATTCGCAGAGTTACCACAGAACAAAACCCTCTTTGTGCAAAAGCTAACACAAGACGATCCTATAAAGCCTGAAGTGGTGAAGGGCTTGACAAGTGTAAAAGACGTGTTTGAGCACTACAAACCAAACGCTGACGTAACGCTTAAAGGCGAAGAAGGTGAAGAAATAAAAGAGAATCTCAAGTTTTCGAACGTTGGTGATTTTGCACCCAAAGGACTTACCAATCAAAGTGAATTTATGCAAAGTTTGATGCAGAAAAAAAGCGAGATGAACAGCATTGTAAGGCAACTCAGATCGAATAAAGTCTTAAACTCGGCATTGCAAGACCCTGAGAGCAAAGCCGCACTTGTAGATTCACTAAGACAATTAATCAACGAATTAGATCAAAACGCATAATAGCCCATTTTAAAAAAAATAGAGATATGTCTGAAGAGAAATCACAAAATAAGGAGCAGCTAAAATACCAAGATTTAGATACTGCCGTAGATGCTTTAGCCAAATATGGTGGATTTGATTTGATAGAAGCGGCTGTAGATGGCGCGCAAAATTTAAACCCGGCAAGGAAGGCGCGTAAACAAATATTCCTGACCGAATCGCACAATGCTCAGCACCGGAAAGAACTAAAAAACAAATTGGCACTTTGGGTAGATATCCTAAGCCAGTCGGATGATATTGCACAAACTATTGAAGGTTGTGAAAGTAAAGCTGTAGAGTACGATGGCTTATTCAATGAGAATATGAAGGCCGTATTAAGTCAAACTAACTCTTTAGAGCAATCATATCGTTCTTTAGCGTTGTTTTTTGCTAATACAGAGAGTGATAAGCTCAAGAATGTGAACATCATGAATGCTTCTATGGAGCAACTCACAGATCTTGACAATCCAAAATTTATTGACGAGGTAAGCGAAGAACTTAAAGACTGCTTTGACCGTTTAGATCTACGCGATAACTACGGGTTGGTGGTAGTACCGGGTTATTTAGGTTCGAATAAAGTGGTTGAAAAGTGGGCTAAACTTTGCTATGCCAACAAAGCCACACTCGTAACCGACTTTAGACATCTCGATAATCCGGATGATGTAATGGAGCTTTTCCAGGCCGACAATCTGGCCGGCGGCGACATTTACAAATCAAATGTGGTAATGGGATGCAACTGGCTGGTTGGGCGCAAAAAAGCAGATGAGTACGGCGAAGATGATGATATACTGGTGCCACCATCCTCAGCACTTGCGGGAAAAATTTATGGCTCGCTTATGTCCCAAGTTACTGCGGGTAAAAAGCATGGCTCCATGAACGAAGTAGATGGCGTAGCTTTTGACTTGAGAAAAAGTGAAATAGCCGAGCTCGAGAAAATGGGTTTGGTACCCATGGTTAATGAGTATGGCAAAGTTCTCGCCTTTTCGGCAAAAACGTTGTTTAATGGAGATAATATTGGGCTTCAAACCTATTCTGTTGTTCGTGTTTTCGATTACATCTCTAAGGTATTAATGGACTTCCTGAACCGACGAGCATTTGAGAATTTCAACTCGAAAACTGAGCGCGAGATAAGATCTCAAATCGTAAAGTTTCTCGATAAGAACACCGGTCCCGGTCGTCTTATTGAAAAGTTTAAAATTTTACGTTTTGAAAAAGACCCAAATCAAAAAGACCGTGTCTTCCTTGACATACACATGACTCCTTATTTCCCTGCAAAGAATTACGTTTTTAAACTGGACGGACAAAAAGGAGATGACCCCGATTCTGCCGACTGGAAAGCAGATTACGAACAAGAATAAACAGCATAATCATGGCCGAACATTTTATAACATCCGTAGTTCTTGACGGGAAAAACCTGCAGAGTGTGAGCAATATTTCCTTAAATCAAGAAATTTTCAATCATCATAGATTTGATGTGAGACTACCATTTAGCAGCTTGGTGAGCTTTGAGAAAAAGGAAGACCCCTTCCCGGCCCTCAAAGCTTGCATTGGTCGTGCCATAGAGATCACTATAAGAACTGCCACCGACGTTGATCGCGACGGGCAGCAGGACCAATCTATTTTTAAAGGGATTGTTACGGATGTAAATGTCATAGGCCATCGCTGGGAACATGCGATTGTAAATATTAGCGGAAGCAGTCCTACGGTCTTAATGGACGGAATTCCCAATTCTCAGGCGTACAGTCAAAAAAGTATCAAGCAGATTTTTGAAACGTGTGTAGCAAAGCATCTATCGAGCGAAATAGCTATGACCGATAATCTTACCTACACCGACAAACTCATGTATACGGTACAATACAACGAAAGCGATTTTGAGTTTATAAAGCGGCTTTGCTATCAATACGGTGAATGGTGCTACTATGACGGAAAATCATTATGCCTGGGGTTAAAACCTGCTAAGAAAATAATTCACCTTACCAAAGACCGTATTTTAAATTTGGATTATAATTACTCTTTGGCCCCGGCGCGTCCGAGTTCCAGCTTTAGGAATTACCAAAAACACGAGGTTGAAAAGCTGAGTCCAAAAAAATCAAGCTTTAATGATGAAATGGCAGGCCACTCTTTAAAAGAGTCTTACAATGCTTTCAACGGCTATAAATCATCGAATATTTTCGTTCCTTCTTCTTTTTCAGGCGACGGCCTTCAAAATGAGAAAGGACAGATTCAGCACCAAATAGATGTATCTCAAGATTCGCACATGGCCAATTTACTTACTGTGAGTTGTCAAAGCGATGTAGCGGGTATTACCGTAGGCTCAATCATAAAATTGGATAAGCTACCTCATAGTGGCGATTTTATTGTAACGAGTATTACCCACAGCAGTTTTGGTGCTAAGTCGTACTCTAATCACTTTGTAGCTATTCCGAAAGATGCCCTTTTTCCTTCGGGACTGAACATAAAGTTGCCGCAAGTGCGCGAATGTTCTGCAATTATAAAAGACAATAAGGATCCGGAAAAATTAGGTAGAGTTAAAGTACAGTTCGATTGGGGGCTTGATACGCCCTCGCCATGGATACGCATGGTGATGCCACACGCCGGCGACAACCGCGGCTTCTATTTTGTTCCTGAAATAGGCGATGAAGTATTGGTAGGATTTGAAATGGGTAATCCGGATTATCCTTATGTAATTGGTTCGCTGTACAATGGAAAAAACAATTTTGGAGGAAGAGCAAATGACAACAATAACTTAAAATCAATTAGCACGCGAAGCGGAAATGAAATCTTATTTGATGACGACGGGAGTATAGTTATTAGTAACGAACACAACTCTTTCACGTTAGCTTGTGCTGATGATGGTAGCATAACCTTGCAGACCGATGGTGATATGATTTTTACTGCCGGAAAAAAGATGGAATTTAATTCTGGAAAGGATATGATTGTCAATCCCGGAGAAAACTATAAAATAACTACACAGAAAGACTTTAATCTCAAAGCCAAGGGAGCCGGAACAATAGAAACATCAGGAAACCTCGAAGTAAAATCCAAAGGTGATATGAGCGTAAAGACCAATAAAGAATTAAGCCTTTCCGGCGCTAAAGCAGTTGTAAATGGGACATCAGCTGCCGAGCTATCGGGAGGACTTACAACAATAAAAGGAACGTCTGTAAAAATCAACTAATATGGCTGAATTCTTTCAGAGTTATAAGCTACCCCTTGATACGGGCGCATTTTTAAAAAGTAAAACACTTCCGAAATGCGCGATAGAAGAGAGTATCGCAGGTCATATTCATCTACTACTTTTAACCTCTTACGATGAATGCAGCTTTGACCCGGAATTTGGGTGTGAGATTTGGGAACACGAATTTGAGCATTCGCAAATTAGCAAAATATGGATAGATCGCATGTCCATGCAAATGAAAGCTCAGCTCGAAAAGTATGAACATCGATTGACCAATATTACTGTCAGGGCCCAAATCACCGAAAAAGAGTTTAAAAGTGATTCTGATAATGGCCAGGTGCGGTTGCAAAAACGGCTCACAATTAATTTAAACGCCAACCTCACCTCCACCAACGAACCGTTTTATTTTAAAGACAGCATTTTTATAAGTCCGTTTTCAACAGATTAAAACTTATGCTACAACACGATTTCAGCGAAGACCAGGTTTATAAACGTATTCAGAAAGTCGCACAGGAAGTGTGGAATATCCATGAATCGGAAATGAGTTCTATAGATCCCCTTGTGCGTCTTCTTATGCGAGGTTTAGCAAAAGAAGTTGAAAAGGTGGGAAACGAGCTGCAAAATTCTGAAACAAGAATTTTAAAAAGAAT
>Ga0079223_10002417_pt1 | contig 11550 bp, 9 predicted proteins | sample Stecom2011_FD_75072 | JGI IMG/M metagenome (GOLD analysis project Ga0079223, IMG submission 75072) | Agricultural soil microbial communities from Utah to study Nitrogen management - Steer compost 2011 | ecosystem: Environmental > Terrestrial > Soil > Agricultural land | place: USA: Utah...
CCTGACCCCACTGATCCAGGTCGTTGGCGTTGTTGTCGAAGTCCTGCTTGAAGTAGAAGTTGCGCGCGTCCAGGCGGACGCTGCCGTCTTCGAGGAATCCCGCGGAGGCTGCCTGCTGGGTGGCGATGGCGGCGGCGATGGCCAGCGCGAGGGTCGATCTGTTCATGCTCAATGCTCCGAAATACCAGGGTCTGTTTTTCTGGCGCGGGGCATCGAGGCAAATGGGAAGGCCCGACAGCGCTACCCCGCGAAAACGATTGGCACGGTGCGGTGGTCCGCTGTCGGCGGAGCGACTGTAGGGCAACTGGCACCCAACGAAGAAGGAATTTGTTTTTACTTTCTTATAACCAATCGAAGTTACCCCGAACATCCCCTGTGGACATCGCGGCAGCGGTCAGGCCGAAGACGCAAGTCGCGGCCAGCGCCCGGCCCGTATAATCGGCCGTGTTTCCGTCCCTGATGAAAGGTAACAACATGCACAAGATCGTCTTCATTACCGGGGCCACCTCCGGCTTCGGCCGTGCCGCGGCACGCCGTTTCGCCGCCGCCGGCTGGTCGCTGGTGCTCACCGGCCGCCGCCAGGAACGTCTGGAAGAGTTGCGGAACGAGCTGTCCGCTCAGGTGCCCGTGCATGTCGCCGCGCTGGACGTGCGCGATGCCGAGGCGGTGCAGGCGGTGGTTGCCGCCCTGCCCGAGGGTTTCCGCCGGGTGCGCACCCTGATCAACAACGCCGGCCTGGCCCTGGCCCCGCAGCCGGCGCAGACGGTCGAGCTGGCCGACTGGCACACCATGATCGACACCAACGTGAAGGGCCTGGTGAACGTCACCCACGCCCTGCTGCCGACCCTGATCGAGACCGGCGCCGGCGCCAGCATCATCAACATCGGCTCCACCGCCGGCAAATGGCCCTACCCGGGCAGCCACGTGTACGGCGCCACCAAGGCGTTCGTCGAGCAGTTCAGCTACAACCTGCGCTGCGATCTGCAGGGCACCGGCGTGCGCGTCACCGACATCGCCCCGGGCATGTCGGAAACCGAGTTCTCGCTGGTACGCACCAAGGGCAACACCGCCGCCGCGGCGAAGATCTATGCCGGCACCACCCCGCTGCTGCCCGAAGACGTGGCCGAGCAGATGTTCTACGTGGCCAACCTGCCGGACCGCGTCAACATCAACTTCCTGGAAGTGATGCCGACCCGCCAGGCCTGGTCGCCGTTCGCCATCGACCGCGACTGACCCCTGAGTGGCGGGCCTCCGCGGCCCGCCATGCCCTCACGCCGCGCGGAACTGGCCGACGCTGTCCTGCAACTGGCCGGACAGTTCGCCCAGGCGCCGAGCGGTCTGATGATTGCTGGCCACCGCCTCGTCGTTCTCGCCGGTCATGCGGGCGATCAGCCCCACCTGACGGGCGATCTCCCCGGACGCGCTGCTTTGCTCGCGCAGGGCATGGGAGATTTCCGCCACCCGCGACACCACCTGCTCGGCGGCCTCGCTGATCTGCGCCATGGCCTCGCCGGCACGCCGCGCGCGGCCGACGCCCTCGCCGACCCGGTCCACACCCTGCTCCATGCTGGCCACCGCGCCGTGGATGCCCTCCTGGATGGAACGCACCATCTCGGCGATCTCCCGTGCCGATTCGGCGATGCGCTCGGAGAGCTGGCGCACCTCGTCGGCCACCACGGCAAAGCCGCGGCCCTTGTCGCCGGCGCGGGCCGCCTCGATGGCCGCGTTGAGCGCCAGCAGATTGGTCTGCGAAGCGATGTTGCCGATCACGTCGACGATGCTCGCGATCTGGCCCGAGCGCTCGCCCAGGGCATCGATGGTGCGCGCCGACTCGGCCACCGAAGCGGCGATCACCTCGATCTCGCCCACCACGCTGGCGACGATCTCGCCGCCCTGGCGCGACAGCTGACCCGAGCGACTGGCCAGCTCGTCGGCGCTGGCGGCGTTGCGGCTGATGTCCTCGATGCTCACGGTCATCTGCTCGACCGCCGCCGCCATGCTGGAAGCCGCGTCGGTCTGCTGCTGGGTCGCCACGCGAATCTGCCCGGAAGCGGCCGCCAGCTGGTGGGCGGCATCGGCCACCTGATCGGAGTGCCCCTTGATGCCGCCGATCAGGCGCGCCATGGACTCGGCCATGCGGTTGAAGCTGGCCGCCACCCGCGCCAGCTCGTCCCGGGCTTCCAGGTGGATGCGCACCGTCAGGTCACCCGCCGCCAGGCGCTCGCTGCCCTCGCGCAGGTGCATGATGCTGCCCAGCACCGAGCGATAGGCACCCGCCGCCAGATAGCCGACCACCAGCAGCAGGCCGAGGAACAGCGCCAGGTTGCGCAGCAGCTCACCGCGCGCCCGGGCACTGCGCTCGCCCAGCAGACGGTCCAGCTCGGGCAGCAGCACCTCGAACATCTGTCGGTAGCCTTCGTCGATGGTCTCGGTGGCCAGGCGATAGAAGGTCTCGCCGGTCAGCTGCCGCTCGCCGCGATAGGCCAGCGCCTGGATCACCCGCTCCATCTCGGCACCCCGCTCACGCAGGCGGGCCAGGGAACCCTGCAGGCGGTCACGCAGGTCGGGGTGCAGGCGGATCACCTTGTCCAGGCTGTCCTGCATGTCGCGCAGCCCGGTGCCGATCTCGTCGGCCCGCACCAGCAGCATGCCTCGCTCCTCGGCACTGGTTTCGCCGCGCACCAGCGCGCCGGAGCCGAGGGCGCGCATCCGCCCGAAGCGCTCCAGCAGGAACGGCAGGCGCTCCACCGCCACTGCCTTGAGGAAGTAGGTGCCCGCTTCGGGATCGAAGGTCAGCCCATGGTCGTCGGCGATGCGCGCCTGCAGGCGCAGCAGCTCCTCGATCAGCACGCTGTGCCGGGCGAAGCTCTGTTCCCGATCCCGAGGCGCCTCGGCGACCAGACCCCGCCAGTCCGCCTGGATCTGTACAAGCGCCGCCCGATGCGTCGGTGCCAGGCGCTGCGCCAGGTGCTCCAGCCGATTGCCCAGTTCTCCCCGCACCTGGCCCAGCGGACCTTCGGCCTCGGCATCGCCGCCCAGCAGACGGGCCGAGAGGCCCCGTTGCTGCTGCGTCAGGCGCACCAGTTCGGACAGCGGCCGGGCCAGCGCGGCGGCGTGCTGCTCCTGCTCGGCGCGCTCGATGGTCTGCAGCTGCTGCCGGGCCAGGGCCCACAGCAGCGCGGCCAGCGCCAGCAGCATCAGCAGCCCCATGGCGAGGAACTTCAGCGGGTAGTTCAGGCGATTCATCAGCGCCTCGGCGGGCCGAAACAGTCGTTGCATGGCAGCTCCGTCACAGGGCCGGCAATTCGCTTCGCCTCCCCCGAATTACCAAGCCAGCTAATGAATTACGGGAAGGTGGCACAACGCTATCGGCGCCGCCCGCCTGGCTCCATGATGGCGATCAAGGGGACAAGAACAGCCGCCCACGACGACTGTTTCCGCCCGAGAAAACAAAAGGCCGCCCCGGTTTCCCGGGGCGGCCTTTCTGCACTGCGGTCCTGAGCTTACGCCAGGCTCTTGCTCACCACTTCATACACATCCGGCGACAGCTCGCCGCTGGCCAGGATACGCTCCAGCTCGCCACGCATCAGCGCCTGGCGGGCCGGGGAATACCGGCGCCAGCGGGTCAGCGGGGCCAGCTGGCGGGCGGCGATCTGCGGGTTGAAGCCGTCCAGGGCGATCACCTGGTCGGCCAGGAAGCGGTAGCCGCTGCCATCCAGGGCGTGGAAGTTCACGTGGTTCTGGTTGGCGAAGGCGCCAATCAGCGCGCGCACCTTGTTGGGGTTCTTGATGTTGAACGCCGGGTGCGCCATCAGCCCCTTGACGCGCTCCAGGCCGCCGGGCAGCGGGCAGCCGGCCTGCACGCTGAACCACTGGTCCATGACCAGCGGGTTGTCCTTGAAGTGCTCGGCGAACTTGGCCAGCGCGGCAGCCTTCTCCGCATCGAACGGCGAGTTGACCAGCACCGCCAGCGCGTGCAGGCGCTCGGTCATGTTGTCGCTGTGCTCGAACTGCTCCAGGCAGGCGGCCAGCACCTCCTCGCGACCCGCTTCCATCAGATAGCCGAGGGCGATGTTCTGCAGGCTGCGGCGGGCGATGTGGCTCGCTTCGGCCACATAGGGCGTCTGCCGGGACAATTCGCGGTTGGCCTGGTAGCGCGCCCACAGCGGCTCGTACAGGGCCTCGGCGATCTGCCTGCGCACGAACTCGCGGGCGGCGTGAATGGCGTCCACATCCGCCTCGTCGCAGATCTCGGCCAGGTAGGCCTCGCTGGGCAGGCTGAGCATCTCCGCCACCATGGCCTGGTCCAGCGTATCGTTGTTCAGCAGGGTGCCCAGCGCGTCGATCAGGCGCCGGTCGAGCACCAGGGCCTCGCCGCGCTGCTGCTGGCCGATCAGTTCCTGCAGCACCAGCACGGCCAGCTGCTGGCCGGCCTCCCAGCGGTTGAAGCCGTCGGAGTCATGCTGCATGAGGAACATCAGCTGGTCGCGGCTGTACGGGAAGTGCATCTTCACCGGCGCGGAGAAGCCGCGCAGCAGCGACGGCAGCGGCCGTTCGGTCAGGTTGACGAAGGTGAAGCTCTGGCGCGCCTCGGTTACCGACAGCACGCGACTGGTGCCCTGGGCCTCGGCTTCGCCGGCCAGCTGCAGCGGCATGTCGTTGCCCTGGCTGTCCAGCAGGCCCAGGGCGACCGGGATCACGAAGGGCAGCTTTTCCGGCTGGCCCGGGGTGGGCGGGCAGCTCTGGGCGAAGGTCAGGGTGTAGGCCCGCTCGGCGGCGTCGTAGGCCTCGGTGACCTGCAGGCGCGGCGTGCCGGCCTGGCTGTACCAGCGCTTGAACTGGGTCAGGTCCAGACCGCTGGCGTCCTCCATGGCCCTGATGAAGTCGTCACAGGTCACCGCCTGGCCGTCGTGACGCTCGAAGTAGAGGTCCGAGCCTCTGCGGAAGGCTTCGGCGCCCAGCAGGGTGCGGATCATGCGCAGCACTTCGGCACCCTTCTCGTACACGGTCAGGGTGTAGAAGTTGGAGATCTCCATGTAGGAATCCGGGCGCACCAGGTGGGCCATGGGGCCGGCATCCTCGGCGAACTGATGGGTGCGCAGGTAGGCCACGTCCTCGATGCGCTTGACGGTGCGCGAATTCATGTCGGCGCTGAACTCGGCATCGCGGAACACGGTGAAGCCTTCCTTGAGCGACAGCTGGAACCAGTCGCGGCAGGTGACGCGGTTGCCGGACCAGTTGTGGAAGTACTCGTGGGCGACGATGGATTCGATGCGCTGGTGGGCGGCGTCGGTGGCGGTCTCGGCGCGGGCCAGCACGGCGCTGGAATTGAAGATGTTGAGGCCCTTGTTCTCCATGGCGCCCATGTTGAAGTCGTTCACCGCGACGATCATGAAGATGTCCAGATCGTACTCGCGGCCGTAGACCTCCTCGTCCCAGCGCATGGCCTTCTTCAGGCTGTCCATGGCGTGCTGGCACTTGTCGATGTTTTCCGGCTCCACATAGATGCGCAGCGCCACGTCGCGGCCGCTCATGGTGCGGAAGCTGTCCTCGATGCACCAGAGGTCGCCGGCCACCAGCGCGAACAGGTAGGCGGGCTTCCTGAAGGGATCCTGCCAGGTGGCCCAGTGACGGCCGTCCTCGCCGTCGCCGGAGGCGATGGGGTTGCCGTTGGAGAGCAGGACCGGGTAGCGCTGCTTGTCGGCGCTGACCGTGGTGGTGAAGCTGCTCATCACGTCCGGGCGGTCGAGGTACCAGGTGATCTTGCGGAAACCCTCGGCCTCGCACTGGGTGCAGAACATCGTGCCGGACTTGTACAGCCCTTCCAGGGCGGTGTTGGTTTCCGGATGGATGCGCACCGTGCTGTCGAGGGTGAAGCGCTCGCTGTCCGGCTGCAGGGTCAGGGTAGACGGGGTGAGCTGGTAGGCGCCCTGGTCCAGCGGACGGTCGTTGAGGCTCAGGCTGAGCAGCTCCAGGTCCTGGCCATCCAGCACCAGCGGCGGCAGGCCGGCGCCCGCCTGCGGATTGCGGCGCATCACCAGCTGGGCATGGACCAGGGTATGGTCCTCGTACAGCTCGAAGGTCAGGGTGGTCTCGTCGATCAGGTACTCGGGCACCTGATAGTCCTTGAGGTAGATGGTTTTCGGCTGTTCGGTACGCATGGAAACCTCATCATTCATCGGGCGGCCTTGTGGGCCGCCCGGCCTGTGCAAGCCGGGCTGGCGGTCCCGGCCGCGTTTACGCGGCGCTGGCCGCCACCTGATAGGCAGTGAACTTGCGGATGTTGATCACCCCGGTATCCAGAATCAGGTATTGACCCTTGATGCCCAGCAAGGTGCCTTCCACCACCGGGTTCTTCTCCAGGTCGTGGGTGACGATCTTGCTCGGGTAGGCCTCGACCGGATAGCGGATGGTCTGCACCTCGGCATCCGGCACCGTCTGGATCGCCTGCAGGCCGAAGCGCTGCTGAAGATAGCCGATGCCGTCGGCGCAGGCGGCGAGGATCTCGTCGCGGATGGCCGGCAGGTCCAGGGGCTCGGCGTCGCCCTTGAGCATCGCGCGCCAGTTGGTCTTGTCCGGCACCTGGCTGCGCAGCAGGTCTTCCACCAGGCCGGACTGCTGCCGGGTGGCCACGCGCAGGATGGGCAGGGCCTGGGTAGCGCCCTGGTCGAGCCAGCGGGTCGGCAGCTGGGTGGCGCGGGTGATGCCCACCTTGATGCCCGAGGAGTTGGCCAGGTAGACCACGTGATCGGTCATGCAGAACTGCGTGCCCCAGTCCGGATCCCGGCAGGTGCCCAGTTCGTGATGGCACTTCTCGGGGCTGACGATGCAGGTGTCGCACTGCGGCAGCTTCCTGAAGCAGGGGTAGCAGTAGCCCTGGCTGAAGCTCTTGTTGGTCCTGCGACCGCAATGGCTGCAGTGGATGGCGCCCAGGTATTCCAGGCGCAGGGTCCTGCCGATCAGCGGGTTGACCGGCACCTGCGCCTCGCCCAGGCGAAAGGCGTACTGCACCGGGGCGTCCAGGCGCACGGCCATCTTGTCCAGTGCGCCACGAGCGAGTTCCTGCATCAGTGGCGGGTCCCGGCGGCGGGAGCGAAAAGATCCGATTCGACGGCATCCTTCTTGCTCTTCGAACCGCACTCCTGGCCGTTCATGAAGCCGGTGCGCTCTTCTTCGGGCAGGTTCCTGATCTCCCAGGCGATCATGGCGCTCAGGCAGGTTTCCTTCTGCTCGCGGGTCAGCTTGCGGCCGTCCGGCCACTTGCCCAGTTCCACGGCCTGCTTGAGGTTCTGGTAGATCTCGGGGGTGATGTTCTCGATGGCTTCGATAAAGGACGACATGGCCGGCTCCGGAAAAATGGATCGCCGGCCATTCTAACGGGGCGGGAGAATTAAGGGAAAAACGGGCTCGTCGTGGTGCAGGCGGCGGCCGGGAAAAACGCCGACCGCCCTACCAAGGCCGGTGCAATCCACGTCCGCAGGGTGGTCAACGCATTGCGTTGGCCACCAGACGTGCCGGTCCGGCGCGCACGACATGGCGGTTCACTCAGCGCCGCCGCGCCAGCCATCCCCCCAGCACACCGGTGGCGCAGCCGATCAGCAGCCCACCCACATGGGCGGCATTGGCGATGGAGCCCAGGCCCAGGGCAGTGACCAGCCCGGACAGGCATACCAGCAGCCAGATCAGCATCAGCCCCACCACTCCCGGCGGCAGCCGGTAGGCGGCGTTGGGCGCCAGCTTCTGGTACAGCCAGCAATGACCGAGCAGGCCGTAGAGCACGCCGGACAGGCCGCCGAAGATGCCGGGGCCGCCGAACAGGTACTGGGCCAGGTTGGACACCAGGGCGAACAGCAGGGTGAAGCCCAGCAGCGCGAAACGCCCCTGATGGGCCTCGATGCGCCGCCCCAGCTCCCAGTACCAGAGGCTGTTCATGGCCAGGTGCAGCCAGCCGAAGTGCAGCAGCATGGGGCTGAACAGGCGCCACCACTGGGCCTGCTCCAGGGTGTGCTGCAGATCCCCGAAGTACAGGTACTCCTCGGTGATGCCGTAGTCGGTGAAGCTGAACCAGCGGATGGTCTCCAGGTTGCCGCCGCCCCAGGTGATGGCGAACACCACCAGCGCGAGCACCAGCATCAGCGCGGTCAGCGGTGCCTGACGCAGGCTGCCGAAGCGATTGCTGGCCGGCCGGGGCGTCACCCACTCGTGCCCGATGGGCGCCAGGGGATCACCCTGCGGGTAGCGCGCGTAGAGCTCGCGCACCTGCTCGGCCAGCGGCTCCGGCACCCAGAGCACCTGGCTGCCGCTTTCCTCGCTGACCCGGCAGGGCACCTGCAGGCGCTTGAGCAGGGCCAGGAAGCCGCTGAGATCGGTATCCAGCGGCAGACGCAACACCACCACGGCACTCATCGCGGTACCCCCCGGTGGTCCACCTCGATCCACACGAACTTGTCGGCGTGCAGGTGCTGCTCGCCGTCGTAACGATAGGCGACCAGGCGCCCTTCCAGCACGGCGCTGTAATCCAGACAGGCCAGGTTGTGGCGAATCGGCGCCGGTCGGCCGCTGCGCCAGTAATGGCCGACGAACAGCGGCGGCTCGTGGGGGCCGTAGCGCAGCAGCTCGCGCTTCTGCCGCTCGGTCAGCGGCGTGCTGGCCACGTGCTCGGGCAGCGGCTCGGGCTGGAAGACGATGTCCCCGTAGGTCCTGGGGTTCTCCTCCCAGAACTTGGTGCGGAAGAAGGTGCGCGGGAAGCCTTCGCGGCTGGTCAGCACCACCCCTTCCGGCAGGCGCATGTCCAGGCCGCGCAGCAGACGGTTGAAGGCCTGGGCGGCGAAGCTGTCCGGTTCGCCGGCGGCGCGCACGAAGGCGCGATCGACCCGCCCGTCGGGAAAGCGGTCGCGCAGCATGGCGATCACGTCGGCATCCCAGCAGGCATGCACCAGGCGGAAGGCGCCGGCGTCGACAAACAGCGGCAGGTCCTGGAACCAGTCGAGGAACGCGCGCCACTCCTCGGGATGGGCGGCGAACTGGCTGTGGGTTTCGCGCAGCAGGATGGCATGACGCTCGGTGTGCTCACGCACGAACAGCCGGCCGCTGCCGGGCGGCGCCGGCGTGGCCCAGCCCAGGGCGCTGAACTCGTGGTTGCCCATGATGCACAGGGCCTGCTCCGCCTCGACCATGTCGCGCACCACATGCAGCGCTTCGCGAACCTGCGGGCCGCGGTCGATGATGTCGCCGAGGAACAGCGCCATGCGCCGCGGATGGCGCCAGACACCGCCCTGCCGTCGATAGCCGAGGCGCTCGAGCAACTGTTCCAGCGCCCTGGCACAACCGTGAACATCACCGATGATGTCGTAACCGCGGGAGGGATCGAACAGCATCACTCTCCGGCACCCAGGCGACTGCCCCAGCCCAGCTTGGAGCGGCAGATCTCGTAGTAGTCGTGGTCAAGCGGATGAATCAGGCGCAGCTTCTGCGGCTTCTTGCTGATGGTCACGGTGTCGCCGGGGGCGCAGGTGAAGTGGTTCTGCCCGTCACAGGACACTTGCGGATAGATCTGCATGTTCGGAGAGACGACGATCTTCAGTTCGCTGTTGCCATCCACCACGATGGGGCGGCTGGACAGCGTGTGCGGATACATGGGCACCACCACGATGGCGTCCAGCTTGGGGTGCATGATCGGCCCGCCGGCGGACAGGGCGTAGGCGGTCGAGCCGGTGGGCGTGGCGATGATCAGGCCGTCGGACTTCTGGCTGCTGACGAACTGGCCGTCGATGAACAGCTCGAACTCGATCATGCGGGTGGACTTGCCCGGGTGCAGCACCACATCGTTGAGGGCATCGCCCTGGCCGATGGGCACCGCGTTGCGGCGCATCTCGGCTTCCAGCAGGAAGCGGCTCTCCATGGTGTACTGGCCGTCCAGCACCTCGGCCACCTTCTGCTCCACCTCGTCCGGGCGAATGTCGGTCAGGAAGCCCAGGTTGCCACGGTTGACGCCCAGCACCGGCACCTTGTAGCGCGCCAGGGCGCGCGCCGCGCCGAGCATGCTGCCGTCGCCGCCGACCACCACCACCAGGTCGCAGACCTCGCCCAGGTTCTTGCGTGCAGAGACCTGCTGGCCATGGCCGGGCAGTACCTCGGCGATTTCCTCGTCGAGGATGACGTTCAGGTGACGGTCGAGCAGGAAGCGCTTGAGCCGGCGAATGATGTCCAGCACCTGGGAACTGCCCAGGCGGCCGATGATGCCGATATTGCGAAATTGCTCCATGGGACTCCCGTTCGCCGCACGCCAAAGTGCGGCAATTATGGGCGAAAGCGCCTGCCGGGGGCAGCCCCCGGGAAAAAGCGTGCATGGACGACAGGCCGCCCACTATGCTCGACAGCATGCATCCCTTCCTCTCGCTTGCCGATCTGCTGCCCGCGCTGGGGCAACCCGAGGTCCGCGATCTGGCCTGGACCCTGCTGTCTCCTCCGCTGCTGGCGAATACCGAATGGCCGCAGCGCCATCCGCTGGCCGGCAGCGGCTGGGCGCGTCAGCCGGGACGGCTGGCCGACTGGCTGCGCCGCCTCGACGAGGAGCCCGCCGCCCTGCTCGGCTGGCTGTCCAACGGCCCGATCCGCCGCCTGGGCCTCTACTACGAGCGACTCTGGCAGTTTGCCCTGCAGGCGGCACCCGGCGTCCAGCTGCTGGCCAGCAACCTGCCGATCCGCCTGGGCGGACGCACGCTCGGCGAGCTGGACCTGCTGCTGCGCGACGAGCACGGCGTGCACCATCTGGAGCTGGCGGTGAAGCTCTATCTGGGCACCGGCCAGGGCCACGACCCGGCGCACTGGGTGGGCCCCAGCAGCGACGACCGCCTGGACCGCAAGCTGGCCCATCTGGCCGCCCATCAGCTGCCGCTGTCCGGCAGCCGCCACGGCCGACTGGCGCTGGCCGATCTGCGTCCGGACGAGGTGCGCGCACAGTTCTGGCTGGGCGGCTACCTCTTCTATCCCTGGCCGGACGGCTGCGCCGCGCCACAGGGCGCCCACCCGCTGCACTGCCGTGGCCGCTGGCTGCCACGCCGCCAGTTTGCGACTTTCCTGGCCACCGCCGAGCCCGGCGTCTGGCAGCCGCTGCCCCGCCAGGCCTGGCTGGCCGGCGCGCGGGTGACGGAAGAGGAAGTCTGGGACGATGCCCGGCTGGCGGGCTGGCTGGAGCGGCTGGTCGAGGATGCCCCGGTGCAGTTGCTGGTGCGCCTGCAGGCGCGGGGTGACGGCATCCTGGAAGAGGCCGAACGCATCTTCCTGATGCCCGATGCCTGGCCGAACCTCGGCCAGGCCGGGGACTGACTCAGGCGTATTCCCGCGTGTCGTGCTTGCTGCTGACCAGGCGGCCGGCGGACAGTGACATCATCAGCAGCGCGATGCGCTCGTGCATGATCAGGGTACGGGTATTGTTGGTGTCGACCATGTGCTTGCGCAGGGCCTCGCGGACCTTGGGGGCGCCGGTGACGTCGATGATCACATCCACGCTCTCGCCCAGCTCGGCCAGCTCCATGAAGTTGTCGGTGA